>BNJS01001080.1_pt1 | contig 76666 bp, 101 predicted proteins | sample 8540461 | NCBI WGS metagenome assembly BNJS01 (sample SAMD00202454, study PRJDB9452) | human saliva metagenome | isolation source: human saliva | place: Japan
AACCGCACTTTGATTTCTCAACCAAAGTGCGGTTAATTTTTACGTTATTTTTATTTACCGATAATTTCTGCTAAATCAACTTTGCGGTTTTCGTAACGAGAACGGGTACATGCATCGGCCGTGGCGATAGCGGCGCGGGCAGCTTCACCAGTGAGTAATTTTACAAATTCTTCAGTTGGTTCCATGCCATGAAGAATATCGTTTAAATAACGCATTTCTTTTTCATGATAGAACTCAACCAGAGCGGTGTGCGTTTGCCCGGTTTACCGTATTGAATCGCACCGTCCATTTCTGTGCTGTTGTAAATACGGGTACGGTCATCATCTTCTTCTTGGGTTTCGTGAATGAGGAAATAGGTGTCTTTTCCATCCACGCGAAGGGTGCCTTTGGTATTGTACATATCAAGTTTGATCGCACCTTTTTCCCCTTGAATTAATACATAATGTTCACCCCAACGGAAAGCGGAACCCCATTCTAGAACAGCGAAGCGATTATCATCGTATTCCATGGTGACAAAAATCATATCGTCTTCATCACCAAAATTTTCGCCTTTGTGGGCAACATTGGCGGCTGCCATAGTGACGGTTTTTGGCATGCCACCCATAATGAATTGTACGCAGTCTAATTCGTGAATATGGTGATATAAGTGGCCGCCAGATTTTTCACGGATTTTTTTCCATGAGATAGTCGGTTGTTGTTCTTCCCAGCCGTTACGTGCAGTGTGACAATAAAGCACTTTACCGATCACGCCTTGATTGATTAATTCTTTGGCATGGTGAACACCGTTAAAGAAGTTCATCACATGGCCAGCCATAAAGGTGACACCATTTTCTTCGCAAGCGCGCACCATGTCGTCACAGTCTTGATAACTTAAGGCGATTGGTTTTTCACAGAAAACATGTTTTTTGTTTTTCGCTGCAAGGATAACCGGTTCTTTGTGTAAGTAGTTTCGGGGTGGCGACAATCACACAATCCACATCAGGGGAAGTGACTAATTCTTCAAGCGATTTTGCCGCTACGCATTGTAATTCTTGAGCAATGGTCTCACCATTTTCAGGGTCGTATACCACGGTAATCTGTGCATCATCAAATTCATTCATGAAACGGGCTAAATCCGCACCAAAATAGCCAACGCCAACAACACCATATCGCATCATAATAAACTCCTTATTTTTTCACTGAGATTTGTTTTTCCGTTACCATGGATTGCTTCGCTGCTTCTGCAACTTCGATGGCTTCAGTTAAACATAGACTTAATGGGCTGGTTTTTCCTTGCGTTAAGTGCTCTACCACGCTTTGTACTTCGATTTCAGCCGCTCGGCTTAACCAAAGTTGGCAAGGTGCGTGGGTGACATTATATTGCTGAGTGCCTTTTGCACTTTCGCGTAAAGATAAATCAGCCTCAAATTCATCAAATAAATCAACGTGTTCTATTTTTCCATCTAGATAATTAAATGTGACACTTGAGGTAAAGAAATTGACTTCAATCACACCATTTTCACCATGAATTTGAATGCCCCATTGGTGTAATCGATAAGCGGTACCCATTTCGAGCGAACCTAACACGCCATTTTCAAAACGTAGTAACAGTTGCAACACATCGCGGCTATCTGGTGTATCGAGATGCGCTTGATTAGCGGCTTGAGCAAAGACCGCCTCAATATCCCCTAATAACCAACAGAGTAAATCCAGTTCATGAATGAGGTGGAAAAGCTCACCGCCCGTAAGATTGGCATCTAATTTCCACCACTCTTTGTTTGGTAGGTTTTCAATCCAACGCTGACGCATGGCTCGTGCGACCGTAATTTTGCCTAATTTTCCTTGTTCTAAAGCCGCTTTGACTTTTAACATGCCAGGTAACGTACGTTCTAAATGGCCCACAAAAATGACTTTGCCCTTTTCTTCTGCAAGGCGACGTAAATGTTGGCCTTGAGAAGCACTTAAGGTAAAAGGCGTTTCAATAAAGACATGACAGCCGGCATTTAACGCTAAGATAGCTGGGGAATAATGAGCATAGTTTGGTGTGGCGATAACCACTAAATCCGCTTTAGTTTCTGCCAACATTTCTTCTACACTAAAAAAGGCTTGGCTACCGTATTGGTCGGCGAGTTTTTGTGCAAGAGAAGGATTGATATCGGTCACTGCAATTAAGTTTGCTTGGGCTTTGTCAAATGCAGAAGCCAACTGAACACCAAAAAAGCCGCAGCCGATTAAGGCGATGTTTAATCCATTAGTTTGCATCATGCCCTCCTTGTTGTAAGCGTTGGCGAATACTTTGGAAATATTGCAAGATCGCGCGTTGCATGCGCACCAAATCGTGCGCTTCTACGGCATCAATTAATTCACGGTGTTGCATGGCTAATTTTTCAGGAGAAAGTATTGGTGGCGGTAAGCCTTTTTCTACTTGTTGATAAATTTGCCAAAATGCATCTAAATATTGAATCAGTAACGGGTTATTTAATGGTTCATAAAGTTTTAAATGAATGTGGTATTCATCTTTAGGTGAAAATTTTTGTTCTCGTGCATTTTTTTCCATATTGGCTACTGATTTTTGCAAAAGTGCGGTCTGTTCTTGGCTAATTTTTCCTAACACCATCGGGGCAAAACCGTATTCCAAAATTTCCCGAATATCCAAAATATTAATCAGCTGATTATGATCATTATGTAAATTCAGTTGGGTGTGAAAGCTTAATCCGCGAATCATTGGCACAAGAGAAGACTCACTCACAAAGGTGCCAACACCATGGCGAATGTCTAAAATGTGTAGCGCCTCTAAAGATTTAATGGCTTCACGTAAACTGGAGCGGCTCACACCAAGCTGTTCAATCAGTTCATTTTCTGTTGGCATCAAATCGCCAGATTTAAGATTTTGTTTAATGATGAGCGATTTGATTTTATCCTGCAAAACGAGACTTGCTTCTTTTTTACTTGTTTTTTTCATTTCTGTTCTCATTTTCTAATCTATTTTCTGAATTTGTGATCCAGCTCTCATTCTCTTTGATTGACATAAGACATCATACGTCTTATCTTTATTTATGCAAGCAGAAATTAGCAGTGATTTTAAATTCTGTGATCTATACCACAAAATTCTCAAATACAAGGAAGGGAGGTTGTTATGACAACATCATTACCATGGTATAAAGAAGTCAGTCCTACGCAAAAAAAAGCGTTATTTGCGGCTTGGTTAGGTTATGTTTTTGATGGCTTCGATTATATGCTTATCACTTACGTGCTTTTGGATATTCAAAAAGAATTCGCCATGAGTACAACGGAAACATCCACATTATTACTTGCAGCGTTCGTCGCACGTCCATTAGGTGGGGCGATTTTTGGTAGTTTTGCCGATAAGTATGGTCGTCGTTTGGCGATGATTGTTTCCATTATTACGTATTCCGTCGGCACATTCTTGTGCGGCTTATCCACCAGTTATATTTGGCTTTTCATCTTCCGTATGATTATCGGTATGGGGATGGCAGGTGAATATGCGTGTTCTTCCTCTTATGCCATTGAAAGCTGGCCAAAACATTTGCGTACAAAAGCCAGTGCATTTTTAGTGAGTGGTTTTTCCATCGGTAATATTCTTGCTTCTCAAGTGATTCCTTGGGTTGCGCAAGCTTATGGTTGGCGTGTTGCTTTCTTTATTGGTTTAGCTCCAGTCGCTTTAGTGCTCTATGTTCGTCGCCATGCCCCTGAAAGTGAAGAATGGGCACAAGCGAAAGCAGCGGGTAAAGTGAATAAAGTTCCACTTACTGACCTGTTCACTAAAAAACAATTACCAATCACCTTAATTATTTTCTTAGTTTGCTATTCAATTTTCTCTGTAAACTGGCCAGTAGTAGGTTTACTTCCACTTTACCTCAAAGAAAACGGCTATGCTGAAAATGTGAAATCACTGATGTTCTGGGCAGGCTTTGGTATCCTCATTGGTACCTTAATTGCAGGCTTTATTGGGGATAAATTAGGTGAGAAGAAAACCTTTGTATATAGCTTATTGTTATCGCTTTTCTTCCTCTTCCCAGTATTCTATTTGCCAGAAAATAATGTATTAGCGCTTGGTGCGTTGCTCTTCTTCTTACTTGCAACTAACTTAGGGATTGCCGGTTTAGTACCAAAATATATGGCGACTTTCTTCCCAGCTGAAATGCGAAGCACAGGTATTGGTTTCATCTATAACTTCGCTGCGATCGGTGGTGGGGTGTCTCCTGTGATTGCCGCCACACTTAGCGAAAGAGTAGGACTTGGTTCAGCCCTTGTGTATGTCACCTTATTCTGGACAATAGTCCTTGTTGCTCTCGTTGGATTAAGATTGCCAGAACGTATTCAAGCTCGTATGCAACAATAAAAAACGAAAGCAAAACAGACCGCACTTTTAGGTGCGGTTTGTTGTTTATACAAAAATAGTTTGAAGCACGTCACAAATTTGTTAAAAATATGTTTCAATTTTTTCTGTTAAATGCTAATTAATAATCTCCCCTATCGTTTTATAGGAGATTGTATATGCAAACTCAACAAACCTTTCTCTCTAAATATAAAAGTCTCATTATTCTTGCCTTAGACTTTGTCTTCATGTTGGTGTTAATCAAAATACTGCCCGTTTTCTGCTCAAGAGAATCGCGGGTTAGCCTTGCTGATTTTTATTGGTATTTTATGGTTAACGGAAGCATTTAATATTACTGTGACATCCCTTATGGTGCCTGTTGTAGCCATAGGATTAGGCTTGATTAATACACAAAAAGCCCTTGCACCATTCTCCACGCCCAATTATTTATATGTTCTTTGGGGGATTTGTGGTGGCTGCAGTGCTGCAAATTCAGAATCTAGATAAGATTATTGCGAATTACATTATCCGTTTGGCCAAAGGAAACTTAAAACTTTCTATCACCTATCTATTCACTGTAACCACATTCCTTTCTATGTGGATTAACAACACCGCTGTGGCAGCGATGATGTTACCGCTCACTATGGGGATGTTAAAAGGTATCAATGCAGAGAAAAATCATCGGTTGTACGCCTTCGTATTGTTAGGCATGGCATTTAGCGCCAGTATCGGTGGTATTGGTACATTAGTGGGAAGTGCACCGAATGCCATTTTGGCATCTCAAATTCAAGTGACCTTCACGGAATGGTTAGGTTACGGTTTCCCAGTGATGGTATTGCTTGTACCTTCAATGATTTTTTCTTTATGGGTGATTTTACGTCCAGACTTTTCTGTAGATTTTAATCCATCACTTGAGAAAGTCAGCTTTAATCGAAAAAATATTATTACTTTGCTGATCTTTATCGGTATGGCGATTATGTTACTTTTCAGCTCTCTCTTAAACCCATGGATTAGTGCTTTCCTTGAATTACCGAAAAAAATCGAAAACTTTGATACGGTGATTGCGCTATGCGTTGTGATCTTTATTTGTATTTCAGGCGTGGCGACTTGGAAAGAAATTCAAGAGCGTGTTGAATGGGGCGTGCTCGTTTTATTCGGTGGTGGTTTAACACTCAGTATCGTGATGAAAGATTCTGGCGCCAGTAAGATTATGGCGGATAGTATCGTTCAGTTTGTGCAAACCAAACCACTTTGGGTGCTTTGCTTTGTCATAACGGCATTTATTATTTTCTTAACGGAATTTACATCGAATACCGCCAGTGCTGCATTGATTATGCCAATTGTGATTTCAGTGGCACAATCTATGAATTTACCGCCTATCGCTTTAGCCGCAATTATCGCTTGTGGGGCAAGTTGTGCATTTATGTTGCCAATCGCTACACCGCCAAATGCTATTGTGTTTGCAACAGGAAATGTGAAACAACTTGATATGGCCAAAGTCGGTTTAATTCTCAATCTATTCTGTATCGCCATCATCGGCAGCATGACTTATTTTGTTTGGTTGTAAATGTGGTTAAAACTGACCGCACTTTATTAGCCTATAAAGTAAACCGCACGTTAAAGTGCGGTTTTTTGTTTATCTCGAAATAACCTCTTTTGTGAAGGCTTCCATTTCGGCTTTACGCCATGGTGTTGAGAAGAAAATGGTATCTTTCAAACCTGATTCACTATTGAGTGGACGAACACCGAATTCTTGGTTTAATTTCTGTTGTACTTCAGGTGAGGTAATCCAATGTACGAAAACAAGTGATGCGGCTGGGTTAGGCGCATTTTTTGCTACGGTTACAACATTACCACCGCCAGGCATTCCAAATTTTGGTACATAGAATTTTAAACGGTCAGTAATTGCACCTTGTTTTTGCAAGCTGAACAAGTGATCTTGCCATGCGGAGACAATGACTAACTCACCGTCGTTTAAACGGGTTAGACTATCAGCATTTGAAGCGGTACGGATTAATGCATCTTTTTTACTGCTGAACCAATCCCAGGTTTTCTTCCAATTAGCAATCTGTGCTTCATCGATTTTATCGGTACGATAATCATAATCACCATTGATGTACACTAAAGCTCGTTGAATGAAGGCATTACCAGAGCTACCACCATTTGGATCTGAATAGCCGAATTTTTTTGGATTTTTATCAATATAGCTTTCCATGTCTGCCCAAGATTGTGGCAATTCCTCTTCTTTGATTCGCATAGGATCATAAGCTAGACCGGTTTGGTTACCCCAGTAACCTACAGCCATATCGCCCAATTCAACACCTTGTAAGTGGTGATTTAATTTATCGAAATTTGGTAAGTTATTGAGTTTTACAAGAATGTCATTTTTCGCTACGTTGCCTAAACGATCAGCATTTAACACAACCACGTCCATTTTGCCGGTTTCTAGATTTTTTTCAGCAATCAGTTTATTGATATTACCGTCCAAGGTGCCTTCAGGTACTTTGACTTTAATACCGTATTGATTTCAAATTCTTTGACAAAATTACGGAATTGCGGCTGCAAATACCAAACGCTAACTGTCAATTTCCCTTCTTTTTTAGCAAGTTCTTCGATTTCACTCCACGATTTACCACTTAAGTCGGTGGAAGCCGAGGCGAAAGTACTGACCGCCAAGGCGGCAGAGGTAAGACCAATGGATAGAAGTTTACGGATATTTTTTTGCATAAGATGCTCCTTGTGAAAATTATGCTTTTCCTGTGGATTGAGAGAGATAATTCCCTTTCAACAATTTTTCGATAATCATCATCAAAATAATGTTTGGTACCAACAAAATAATCGATACAACGGCCGCATTCGGACGAATAAAAGAATAACCGAGGAAAGAATATAAAATGGTTGGCACGGTAATAAAGTCTGGTGAGCCGATAATGAAAGCGATAGCAAACTCTTCAATACTTTTCACTAAACAGAAAATAATTGACGCTAAAAAACTGGGTTTCAACATCGGCATATACACGTCTTTAAAAACGGTAAATTTAGATGCACCTAAGTCACGGCTAGCATCAATGAGGTCTTGCGGTACAGAAGAAAAGCCCGCGGATAAAATCCGAATAGCATAAGGTAACGTGAGTACCACATGCCCAATAACAATGCCGATGAATGGATTATTAATATTTAAATCCAATAACATACGGCTAAAGAATAGGGCAATAATCATGCCTGGAATAACCAATGGAATCAGTGTTAATAATTCTGCTAATTTTTACCTCTAAACTCCATACGTCCAAATGCATAAGCTGTTGGGAGAGAGAGTAAAATAGTGATCAGAGAAACCGTAGGTGCAATGGTATAGCTATTAAACATTGCTTCAGGTAAAGAGGTGGTTTCCCAGACAATTTTCCAACGCTCGAAAGATAATGATTGAGGGAAAATATCTGGATAACTCCATGGTTTAGCGGGATCTACCAATGACCATAAACCAGCCATCAAAAATGGCAAGAACAACCAAATAAAATTAGCAAGAATAAAGAAAGTTAAGGAAATACGTGCGATTAATCGACCATTTTTCGTTGTGATTTGTACGGAACTACTCATTTGACTTCTCCACGTTTGACGGCTAATGGTTTAATCAATAATGACACTAGGATGGTGAAGAAGGCAGAGGTCAACATAATAGTTAATGCCATGACCGCACTTTGATTCCATTCTTCAAATTCATAGGCAGACATTTGCATTAAACGTGCTAAAGAATAGGTACTACGAGGACCTGCAATACTATAAAAGGCGAAATCACCGAGTGCGCCGATAAATATTAAAATAAAGGAAACTTGTACCGCACCTAAGGTTAGTGGGAAGATCACATAACGAAAACGTTGCCAAGGACTCGAACCTAAATTAGCCGCTGCATCTAATAAATCAGTTTTCAGTGAATTGACCGCGCCACCAATAAGAATTAAAGCAAAGGGAATGTTTTTCCACATTTGTAAAATCACTACCCCCCAACCAAATTCATCATTTTGTAAGGTTTTCGGTTCATCCCAAATGCCTAAATAAACAAATACCTCATTAAGAATGCCGTGGTAAGAGATCATATTGACAAACAAGAAGGCTGCAACTAATCCCGGTACCAACATAGGCGCCCGCAAGATGGTTATAATTGTTACCTTGGCTGGTAATTTTTTACGTAGCCACATGGCAATGGGATAAGCCACAATGATAGATAAAATCGCCCCTAATAAAGACACTTTTACGGAATAAATATACGAATTTTGGAATACAGGGCTATTTAATACGGCTTGCCAATACTCCAAACTAAATTGGCTTTCTTCCCCGCCCATACTATATAAACCAAGGCTTTGAGAGACGACAATGTAGAACGTGGACCCCATTAAAAATAGGATCGTACCTAAACCACTGCATAGCAATAACCATGCTTTTACATCATTTTTGAGACTTTTCATTTTACGGACTCCAAGAATTTAATCGCATGGCGGGGAACCGTAAAGGTGAGTTTATCGCTCAAATTCGGACATTTTGTTAATTGCAGACGTAATTTTTTCTCTTCATCATTACGTTTAATGACGCCTTGCACTTCTGTGATATTGCCCATAAAAGCGGTGTTGATGATATCTACTGTAATTTGATTTTCCGCTTCCGTTTGTGCGTTTGGTAACAATTCAATGTCTTCCGGTCGAAAGCAAATATAAATTCGTTCTGATTCCGGTTTTTTCTCAGAAAATACGGTGAAATCGCCAAAAATAGAACTAACAGCATAAAGGTTATCGCCGATGTTTTTTACATTGGCTTCTGTGATATTGGCAATGCCAATAAAATCTGCCACAAAGCGGTTTTTAGGGTGATGATAAATATCTTGAGGAGAGCCAATTTGCTCAATAGCACCTTTATTTAACACAATAATTTTATCTGACATAGTTAGGGCTTCAGCCTGATCATGAGTCACATAAATACTAGTCAAATTATATTGTTTTGAGAGTTGCTTAATTTCAAAACGTACACTTTCGCGTAATTTGGCATCTAAGTTGGAAAGCGGTTCATCAAATAAAATTACATCTGGACGAGTGACCATGGCTCTGGCTAATGCGACACGTTGCTGTTGACCTCCAGAAAGCTCATTGGGTAATTTCAATTTATGAAATTCTAAATCCATTTGTTTCAATGCGAGATTTAAACGCTGTTTTTGTTCTTCAATATCAATTTTACGTTGCTTTAAACCATAGCAAATATTGTGAGAAACGTTGAGGTGAGGGAAAAGGGCATAGGATTGGAAACACATGGCTGTATTGCGTTTTTCTGGAGGAACATTGTTAACATTTTTTCCTCCGATAAGGATTTCACCTTCATCTGCCACGTGAAATCCAGCGATTAATTTTAATAAGGAGGTTTTACCACAGCCGCTTGGTCCTAATAAGGTGACAAACTCGCCTTCTTCAGCGGTAAAAGTAATATTATTTGCTGCGTAAAAGTCACCAAATTTTTTTGTAATATTTTTTATTTCTAACTTTGCCATTTTTACATCCTCTATTTGGCTTACAACTATAGAGGTAACCATAAAAAAACACTTAGTTATTTTTTCAATAAAATAAAAATATTTTTCATGAATTTGTGATGAAGATCACGCATTTAGCTAAAAATATGGTTTTATTACATTTTAATAATGCGGAGGCGGTGTTTCTTCTGCTTGGCTGGCAATATTAGAAGGTTGCATATCTTTTAATTTGCCGGCGAGATAGCGGAGTTGAAGTTGAATTTTATCCATATCAAACTGTTGTTGAACTAATGCTTGGTTGAGTTCGTCTAAAAGTTGTTCTTGAAAAGCAATTTTCATTTCAAGTTCGGCGATGCGATCTTCTAAAATTTGTTGATTTTGCATAAAATTTCTCTAATTTTTAAAAAAATGTTGTGAATTTGGTCAATCCGATTTAACCTATTCACTATTCCGTTTCTATTATAAAGGATCAAGCAAAATGTTGAAAATTCAAAAGCTTTCTCTTGCTGCACTTATGGTAAGTGCGGTTGTTTCAGGTTCTGTTTTTGCAGAAGATAAAGCAGCGCCAAGCGCAAGTGATGCGTCTTATGCTGTAGGTGCATTAATGGGTAACCAAGTAAAAGATTTAGTGGATGCTCAAAAAGAAGTGATTCAATACGACAATGCGCGTATTTAGATGGCTTAAAAGATGCATTAGAAGGTAAAGTTGATGTTCGTAAAGACGAAAAAATTCAACAAACCTTAGATGGTATTCAAGAGCAATTAGTGTCTGCAGCGAAAGCAAAAGTAGAACAACAAGCGAAAGCCGCAAAAGAAGAAGGCGATAAATACCGCGCTGAATTTGCGAAAAAAGATGGCGTAAAAAGCACTAAAGATGGCTTACTTTACAAAATCACTGAAGCAGGTAAAGGTGATGCGATTAAAGCAACAGATACTGTGAAAGTACATTACACTGGTAAATTACCAGATGGTAAAGTATTTGATAGCTCTGTTGAACGTGGTCAACCGGTTGAGTTTAAATTAAACCAAGTGATCAAAGGTTGGACTGAAGGTCTTCAGTTAGTGAAGAAAGGCGGTAAAATCGAATTAGTGATTCCACCTGAATTAGCTTATGGCAAACAAGGTGCAGGCGATTCAATTCCACCTGATGCAACACTTTACTTCGAAGTTGAAGTATTAGACGTTAATCCTAAAAAATAATCCTTAATTCAACCGCACTTTGTCCAAAGTGCGGTCATTTTCCCTACCAGATTTGAAAAATGATACTAACCGATAGACAACCTTTCACCGATGAAGATCGTACCATTCTGATTTCCTATAAAGCGGTAGTTGATGGCGTGAGCGCGTTGATTGGCGAGCATTGTGAAATCGTATTACATTCTTTGGAAGATATTGAGCATTCTGCGATTTGTATTGCCAATGGGCATAATACCAATCGCCAAGTGGGTTCCCCGATTACGGATTTAGCCCTAAAATCCTTGCGTAATATGCAAAGTGAGAGTGTGTCTAAGCCTTATTTCACGCGTGCGAAAGGCAATGTGTTGATGAAGTCTGTGACCATCGCTATTCGAAATAGCAAGCAGCGTATTATTGGTTTACTTTGTATCAATATTAATTTGGATGTGCCGGTTTCTCAATTTATGCAGGCGTTTATGCCAACGCAAGAACAAAATGAAACCTCTTCCGTCAATTTTGCAAGTTCAGTGGAAGAATTGGTGGCACAAACGGTAGAAAAAACCATTGAAGAAGTGAATGCTGATCGCTCGGTTTCGAATAATAATAAGAACCGTCAGATTGTGATTTCACTTTACGAAAAAGGCATTTTTGATATTAAAGATGCGATCAATTTAGTGGCTGATCGCCTCGCGATTTCTCGCCACACCGTGTATTTGTATATTCGTCAAATCAAACAAGAGCAAGAGTAATGAACTATGTTCTCGCCGTGAAAAGTCCCGTTTATGGAAAACAAGGGGCTTTTCTTGCCTATCAATTTGCCCAAGCTTTACTCGAAAAAGGGCATGCTATTAGCCAAATTTTCTTTTTCCAAGACGGTGTGAGTAATGGCAATGGCTTGGTTTATCCTGCCAATGATGAATTTAATCTCACGCAAGCTTGGCAAGCCTTTTCAGCGCAGCATCATATTCCTTTGCATTTATGTGTGGCAGCTTCACAACGTCGTGGCGTAGTGGATTCGCTTACAGCAAAAGATACGGATCATACGAATCTTGCAGAAGGTTTTGAGATTACAGGCTTAGGCGAGTTTATGGCGATGGCATTAAAAGCAGATCGGGTGGTGACATTATGAAGCTGGCATTCTTATTTCGTACCGCACCGCATGGAAATGCGATTTCTCGTGAAGGTTTAGATGCTTTGCTTGCGGCGACAGCATTTTGTGATGAAGAGGAAATCGGTGTCTTTTTTATCGATGATGGCGTATTAAATTTACTCGATGGGCAAAATCCTGAGTTATTGTTACAAAAAGATTTTATTCGTACCTTTAAATTATTGGATTTATACGATATTGAACAGCGCTTTGTCTGTGCCGATTCGCTCGACCAATACAATTTGCAAACAGAACAACTCATTATTTCTGCTGAAAAAATTGACCGCACTTCGCTGATCAATAAACTTAGCCAAGCAGAAAAAGTGTTTACGTTTTAAGGAATATTATGCTTTATACCTTTTCTCAAGCTCATTATTCTGAGACAGACCTTCAACGTTATTTGACTGAAATCACGGAAAATGATGCGGTGGTTTTATGGCAAGATGGCGTGTTGTTAGCTGTGAAAGTATGGGGAAATGTTTACTCAATGCAAAGGGCAATGTTTTGTGTTGGAACAGGATGTTTTAGCCCGAAATTTAACCGCACTTTTGCCAGAAAACAATCAAGTGCGGTCAATTTCATTAGCAGATTTGGTGGATTTAACTGCTCAATATTCGCCTCAAATCGCCTTATAGTGGGCGTTCTTTAGGTAACAAGAGCGGTAATACCATAACAGAATAAAGCGCCAAACCTGCGGCCATTAAGCAGGTAATTTCTAATCCTCCTGCGCGTAACCATTCGCCAAATCCCATGTCATTAACTAGTGTGGCATAAAAGAATCCTGCCACGACTGTGTAACTAAATCCGATTAATCCTGCAATTAATGCAATAGCTTTCACGTTGTAGCTTGCATAACGGTGAAATGCCGCCCAAAGCGTAATGAGAAAAGTCGGCACTGCAGCCACAATAAAGACAGAAAGCACTGAGCTCTGAATTTGATCAGTATCATTATTCGAGAATGTTAAGGCAACAGTGCCGATAATTTGAATAATCAACGGAAAAAGAATAAATGCTTTAAGATATTTTTTCATGAGATGTCCAATTAATAGAAAAACGGAAGCATTGTATCAATCAAATGAAAGACAACCAATCTTTTCTCTATTCGGTTTTTATTACATCCACTAATGTGGGCTGAACGATTGAGGCATAATCTTGTGTATTGAGAATAATAGAGCGTTCTAACGTACCTGCATTAAATGCTAATTCATCATAACGAGACAGTAAGCTAGGATCAGCAATTAATAACAAATCAGGATGAAAGCTAAAAGGCGGAATTGCACCAAATACACAGTCAGTTAGGGCGTCTACTTCTGCTGGACTAGCAAGCGAGGCTTTCGTGCCGCCTAAATAGGCCGCCACTTTGCTTAAATCAGATTGTTGATCAGCCGGCAATATCACTAATACCGCTTGTTTTACGCCATTTCCCTTTACTTTGCATACTAACGCTTTTGCCCCTTGCCCTAATTCTGTACCACGGATTTTAGCCACTTCCTCTGATTTTCCTGCTGTGGGGTGTTCAACCACACGATAGCGTGCTTGATGCTCATCTAAAAGTGCGGTCAATTTTTCAAATGTTTTGACAGACATGCTGGTTCCTTAAAGGGGGGATCCTTTAATAAGGATTCGAGCCCCCTTTTTTATGTGAGTACAGGAATAGATCTATTTTTTAGTCTTTTTCTCTTTTACAAAGTGTTTGCCATCAAAACGATAATAAATGCGTTCTGAGGTCATTTTTCCGTTACCACATGTATCTTCAAATTGATGTACTAACGGGAAGCTAAAGCGGTTATTTTTCAAGTCGTAATCAAAATAGGCATTGATTCTGGTAAATCATTATTCGTATATGAGATAAACGATACCTCAATATTAGAAGTTGGTTTTTTACCTTGAATCAGATTGGCTTCTTCTAAACCTTTTTCCGTAATTTGATAAAATTTCGCTGCGATTGCATGATGACATTGACTGTAGATGTCAGCGGTTTCTATATAATAGTAAGGTTTTCCATTCAATTTAAGCGATACTAGCCAGGTTATATAAGAGTCTAACTCATTAACTTCCGTTTTCCAAATGCCATTAGGTAACTGATAACGCCAAATGCTGCCATATTCGTGCATTGTCCCGCCAGATTGCCAATCCCAAGCAAGGATTTGCAGTTTTTGGTCTTTTGAAGTGAGCACGCGAACACCCTCTTTAGGCGCTTTTTCCCAAGTGCAGAATTTGCCTTCTAATTTTTCAATTTTGGCTAATGCGTCTTTAAACCGTTTTTCTGAAGACTGGTATTTTTCTTCATTTTTTTCGTTATAGTTGCCGTAGGTTTTCATCTCTGAATAACTTGCTGCTAATTCTGTATCAATGATTTCACATTGGTTAGCGTAAGCGGCAGAAGAAAAGAGACACAGGCAAAGTAAGATGTTTTTCATAGAGCGTTCCTTTTTTAAGATTATTTTTCACAAGCGGAAAAGGTGATTGAGCAATTCGCTGAATTCGTTTTACAGGCTGCCAAGGCTTCTTGTTCAGCTTTTGCTCGCTTCACTCTGGAATTGCGAACTGCGGCATATTTTCCAGGGGAATCTCCTGTTGCCAATGCAACACAAGCATGATTAGCTTCTGTGACGATTTGACAATGTTGTTTATTTGTATCCGTTGAAGCAAGCTCACAATCCTTTAGTGCTTTATTTTGAGCAGGCTTTATCATATTTCCCTCGCCATAACCAAAAGCACCATTTTTTGGATTATAAGCAATTACACTCCACCAATTAGGAAAATCTAGAAGTGGCGGTCGTGGTGGATACGACATTTGATCTTCGATTGAAGGTGTTTTCGCAGAAACTGAAACGGATAAAGCACATAAAGCCAATGTAAGTAATTTTTTCATTTTTATTCCTTATGAAAAATCCTGTGAGGTTTATCTTCTCTTTATTGTAAAAGCATATTACTAAGCAAGCGTTTTAGTTAAAAAACTTTGCATCTATACCATATAGCACATCTAAATCATGCTGTGGTAAGAAGTCTTTTTCTTTTACTTGATATTGCACAACTTTGTCATTTTGCAGCACTTTTTTCACCTCGCCTTTACCTTTCCAGCAGAAAGAAACAATCTGATCTTTTGGTCTTTCAATGGTAAGCGTAAAATCCGCAATAGGTTTTGCCCAGTTTGCTCCAGTTTTGAGAATATAACCTAGCTCACGGTAGTATATCCCTTGATTAGATTTTGCTTTTACTGATTTTTTAAATGATGGATCAATACAAAAAGTATCGGCAAACTTTTTATAATTCACGAGATCATGAAGCCCCATGCCAGATCCTAAAAGAGGGACATATTCGTGCTGAATTTGAGTAGTTGAATTGCCTTTAAAGGTTTGTTGCCAGCTATAAATGATTTGTCCACCCCAAAGTGATATCTTCGCTATCCTCAGAGTCTTTGTATGAATATTTAGCAAGACGTGGATCCTGACATTTCAAGATTTTCTTATCTGCAGAATCAGATTTACGTAACCAAGGCTCCATTAACTCTTCTTCAGTTAAACCACAGGCACGAAGAATGTCCGTGACATCGTGAGAAACCAATTCTCTTTTCTCTGCATCATCTGCATTTTTGGTTTCGTAAAAGAACGCGCGTACATGAGTCGTCGGTTTGATTTCTTTGCCATTCGCATAAATCTTAAAAGAATTGATTAAACTTTGGGTGTCAGCAAAATCACCGTAATCGTGCAGCATCACTTCCGGTAATGGGAATAGCACCGTCTCAGTAATGTCTTTATCGGTTAGATTGCGATATTCATATTCCACCTTAATTTTATCTTGGCTGATAAATAGGTTTTCTTTTTGCATCGCAATGTGTTCATTCTTAATATATTCCACACCACCAGTAGAGACTGTTCCCGTACTGTCGTTAGCTTGAGCCATAAATGGAAGACAAAGAATTGTTAAGAGAAGAGACTTTTTCATGATTGGTGTTCCTTGTAAAAAGTGAGAAAAATTTGACCGCTTTTGTGGGAAGGCAATTAACGTATTGTGTATTTTTCAAATACGCTACAAACTAAAATAATTTTTGTTTTGCTTGGCTAATTTTAAAACCGTGTTTTTCTTGGTTTGAGCAAGTTAATGAATCACCAGAAGCAGTACATTGCCAGCCTTTGCCTTTAATTGTTTCTCCGTCTTTTAAGATCTGAGAGTCTGGCACAGCGGGGGTATCACTTGCACAAACAAGTGAGGCTTTTCCTGTAGCGCCAACAGAAAATAGCTCGCCCCATTCGAATTCACAATCTTTCGGACGTGGTAAAATCGGTTTTCCTTTGATTGTGGTAACACATTCAACTTTGGGGTTTAGACCAGGAATGTCGCCAGAGCAATAAATAGCATCATTAGCAGTGCGGAAACTGATAAAAGAGTCTGAGTTTGATGCTGTTTCTATTTGCGGGGTTAAGGCAAAGCTAGAAACAGAGAAAGTATATAAAGCGAATACAAATAATTTTTTCATGTTGAATTCCTTGTTGAATGGCGGAATTGGTAAAATTCCTACAAAATTTAACCGCTTGCAAACCCTTTTGAATTGCTAGGTTATGAGTTTACTTGTTTTATTTCTTACAATAAAGGTAGGATAACAAACTTAACAATAATGGGCATAAAAAATAAATATAAACCGATGAGGTTTGGAATATGCCATCATAATCGGTGCTTTGTAGCGCATTCAAAGCAAATAAATATTTCCCGAATACCCCAACTTTCGCCATCCATAGCAACAGCGCAAAGCTGCGACAAAAACGTTGAAAAAGAGCAAAAAAGAGATAGCTAAAACTGGTAATGGCAATAAGTTTAAAATAGATATTAATAGAATGATTTAGACTATTAGCCACAGGCTCGTTGAATGCTAAATTATAACCAATGACTTGCACCCAACGCACGTCAAAGTTGAAGTAGAAATAAGCACTAAATAACAACATGGCGAAATGTGCTAAAGAGTAGGATTCTCATTTGGAATGTCTCAAAAGTATGAAATATTTTTTATAGTATCTTCTTTATTCACTTTAAATTATGAATATTGCTCTTGTGGACCATAATAAGTCGTTAAGGTTAGGACGATCATACTGTTTATTTAGAATAGATCAATACTTTATTAAAATACTCAGATAAATATCTTTCTGAAATGCTTGAATGTTTATTCTTTTAAAGAGATGAGTAAATCATAGACAAATACATTTATGCTCCGTACTATGTTTCTTTTTCTTTGGTATGACTTATGACTCGAATTAATCTTGTTCCACCTGAGGAGCTTTGTGATCAGCATCTTTTAGCTGAACATCGTGAATTAACCCGCATTCCTAACGCCGTGGCGAAAGGTAAATTTCATTTGAAAGGACAGTCTACGGAATATAAATTAGGTGAAGGGCATGTGCGCTTTTTCTTTAATAAATTGGCGTTTTTAAAGAAACGGTATGATGCATTGCATGCGGAATGTAAGGCGCGAGGCTTTAACGTGCAGTATATTTGGAATGAAACGTTACCCGATGATCCAAGTTTATGGTTGGACTATGAAGCCACAGAGGCGGCGTTACAGATTAATCGGGAACGTATTCAGGAAAGAATGCCATTAAAGGCGAGATTTACACCGCATCTTCCAAAGAGCGGTCAAAAATAAAGGAGTTTTCACTTATGAAAGGCAGTGAGAATATAAAAAAGGTGAGCATCGCTCACCTTATGAATTGTTTAATCTTTCAATTTAATAAAAAACGTACCACTAGGTATGATAGGCAAATAGTTTTTATGGAAATCCATAAAGGTTTTTTGTGGGTCTATGTCTTCAAAAAGTTTTGGGTAAAGTGCTTTTGCCATAAATTGAGCGGCTGCTAGATCACTTAGTGAGCGAGAAGCCGTATGATAAATACCGTAAACACGGTGGTTTTTAACTGCAGGTAAATCTTGCCACCCTGCACGGGTTAAGAAACCTTTTAGGCGTTTTTGTGCATCCTGTTCATTGATGTTTATTCCCATCGCCATCATTTCATCGTTAGTTTCATGCCCCATTTCTGTGCCAGAAATCATAATCACTTCAGGTTGTGCGGCAAGAAGTTGTTCTGGATTAATTGGTCCCCAATTTTCGACAAAAGGCGCGCTTACGTTATCCCCGCCAACAGTTTCAGCAATAGCACCCCACATATTTTTACCAAAGGTAAAGCTATATTCACTAGGACCTTTATTGCCAAATTCTACATAGATTTTAGGTTTAGGTAGGTTAGCCTCTTTTACACGTTTTTGAATATCAGCAATGCCTTGAGCATATTCATCTGCAATTTTATTTGCTCGTTCTTCGGTACCTGCAAGTTGCCCAAAAATCTTTGCGCTTTGGGTGTGTCGTTCTACACTTTGAGCATTAAAATCGACAACAATAATTGGAACGCCAGCTTGTTCTAACTTTGGTAGTTCGGAACCAATAGTTTGATATTGCCATTCTGCAAGAATCAATACATCAGGTTTTAATGCCAAGGTTTTTTCGGTTGAGAAAGTTCCTGTATTTACATTACCAATATCAGCAATATTTTTGAGTTCAGGCATTTTTTCAGAAAACAATGCCCAACTTCCTGGATTAAATTTTTCCCAAAATTCACGTGAGATACCTTTAACATATTTAAAATTTTCAACACCCGTAACAGCAATGTAATCAGGATAGTAAAAGCCTAACACGGCATTTTTTACGGGCACATCAACGTTAACTTCTCGTCCTAATACATCTTTGATTGTTTTTATTTCTGCTTGAGTAGTGATACCAAAAGTCAGTAATAGAACGGCCAAAATTAAACGAATTGTTGATTTTTTTTGCATACAAACTCCTCTGTCTGAATAAAACATCAGAACATTACCATAAATAAGAATTATTATCAAATTTAGATGTTATAAAGTGATAATGCAAGAAATGCTGTTGAAGGGTAAAATAGGCATATATCTAGAAAAAACATATTTCGCATTTAAAATTGGAAGTGCGGTCAAAACTTAGTAAGTTTTCACTTCTCCTTGAGTTGGACTAAAGGAGAAGTGAATGTGGGAGAATTATTTATATTCAACCACGATATCGCTTTCGCTGACGGTATCACCATAAACTGGCAATAAAGTTTTTTCGTAAGCTTGTTTTAAACGACCATCTTTGCCTAAGGTTTGGATTTCGTTATTTAACCAATTTAACAATTCAGGTGCATCTTTGCGAACAGCTGGTGCAATAACATCTTGATCACCAAAGTTTTTTACGCCCACGGTATAACCTGGATTTTGTTTTGCCCAAGCGAATAAGAAGGTATTGTCATTAGATAATGCATCACCACGACCATCACGTAAGGCTTCAAAAGTTTCTGTATTTTGTTCGAATTTCAATAACTTCACATCTGGATAGTTTTTAGTGAAGAAAATATCAGCAGTAGTACCTTTATCTACGATTAAAGTTTTGCCTTTTAATTGTTCAAGATCAGTAATGACTGAACCATCTTTTGAAACGACACCGAGTGCCACTTTCATATATGGATTAGCAAAATCTACCACTTCTTTACGTGCTGGTGTCACAGTGAAGTTAGCTAAGATAATATCAACTTTCTTAGAAAGTAAGTATTCAGCACGGTTTGCGGCATCCACTAAAACAAATTCCACTTTGTTTTCATCACCTAATAAATCTTTACCGATCGCTTTACCAATTTCGACATCAAAGCCTTGGCTTTTACCTTGTGCATCCACATAACCAAATGGTGGTTTATCGCTAAATACACCAATGCGTACTTTGCCATCTTTTTGTATTTGCTCAAGGCTTGAAACTGTTTTTGCCCCATCTTTAGCTGGCTCTTTATCATTACACGCAGTTAAGCCAAATGCTAAGGTGGCAGTGGCTAAAAGTGCGGTCAATGTTTTAAATGTTTTCTTCATAGTTTGTCCCTCTCGGTTCATAATTTAAGATATTTAAGAATGTTTTCGCACGATCCGTGGTTGGATTCGTGAAGAAATCTTCTGGTTTTGCCTGTTCAATGATTTGCCCTTTATCCATAAACACAATGCGATTGGCTACTTGACGGGCGAAGTTCATTTCATGGGTAACGATGAGCATCGTCATACCATCTTTGGCAAGTCCTAAAATCACATCAAGTACTTCGCGTACCATTTCAGGGTCAAGGGCAGCGGTTACTTCATCGAATAGAATAATTTCAGGGTTCATGCAAAGTGAACGAACAATGGCAATTCGCTGTTTTTGTCCTCCGGATAATTCACGTGGATAGGCATTTTTTCGGTCATATAAGCCTACGCGTTTAAGTAATTCATTGGCTTGTTTTTCAGCTTCTGCGCGATCGCGTTTTTGTACTTTTAAAGGGCCGAGTAAAATATTGTCAATCACTGATAAATGAGCGAATAGTTCATAACTTTGGAATACCATCCCAATGCGTTGACGCGCTTTAACCCAAGGTATGTCTTTACCTAACTCTCCTGCATTTTGCAGCAAAATCTGACCGCGCTTTATTTCCTCTAGTCCATTTAGGCAGCGTAAAAAAGTACTTTTACCACAACCCGATGGACCTAAAATAACGACAACTTCGCCTTTCTCTATAGAAAGATTGATGCCTTTTAGTGCTTCTACATCACCGTAATTTTTGACGAGGTTTTTAATTTCTAATAACGCCATGTGTTTTCCTAATTAAAATTAACTTTCCCAACGGGTTTCTAAATAACGGGAAAATAAGGATAGCGGGTAACAAATCACAAAATATAAGCCGAAGATGACACCGTAAATCCAAAGCGCCGCCGATTGATTACTAAATAATGAATGCTCGATAATTTGTTGACCGACTTTTATCACTTCTACTACACCGATTAACATTGCCAAGGAACTGGTTTTTACCATGCGGGTAAAGAGGTTAATAGCACTTGGTGTCACACGTTTTAAACTTTGCGGAAGTAAAATGTACACAAAGGTTTGAAACGGCGTTAAACCTAAAGCGTAGGCTGATTCCACTTGATGTTTTTCAATGGAAGTTAATGCACCACGCACTAAATCCCCCATTTCTGCCGTTCCCCAGAAAATAAACACCAAAATACATACAGAAATGCCATCTAAGTGAATATCAAACCATTTTGCCAAACCAAAATACGCGAGAAAAAGCAACGCTAATAATGGAATGATACGTATAAATTCTAAATAAAAGCGGCAAATGGCTTTGATAATGGGATTTCTGCTTGTCATAATTACGCCAAAAATGACACCTAAAATACAGGCGAAGAAGACAGAAATGAACGCAATTTCAGCTGTTACCCATAAACCGTTGAGCAAGCGTTCAATGTTGCTGCCTTGGAATAATAACTCAAGCCCCATATTTTGCTCTCCGAGTGCGGCGTTCTAAATGGCCGATGAACAGAGACATCGGTAATAGAATGATCAAATAAAACACCACTAATAAAAATAAGGCTTCATTGGTTTTGTAATCGAGCCCGATGACTTCTTTCGCTACAAACATCAGTTCAGCGACAGCGACAGCGCTGATCACCGAGGTTTCTTTCATTAAGAACAAGCAATTTGCGCCAATTGCAGGTGTGGCAATCGCAAAGGCCTGTGGAAAAATCACATAGCGAAAAGCTTGAAAAGGGGTTAGACCAATACTTAAGGCTGATTCAATTTGTCCTTTTGATACTGCTTCCAGACCACCACGAAAGGCTTCTGCCATATAGCTTCCACCTAAAAATGCCAGGCCGATAATGCCGCAAGTAAACCCATCTAATTTCAGGCCAATTTTAGACAGCCCAAAATAGAGAAAAAACACTTGAATCAATAAAGGCGTATTACGAGAAAGCTCGATATAGCCTTTTACTAGCCAAGTTAATGATTTGACTTTGTAGGTGGTAATCACCGCACAAATCACACCAATCACTAGCGACAATAAAATGCCCCAAAAGGCGAGATGAAGGGTCATCAGCGTGGCATGAATAAAACGTGGTGTGACGCTTAAAATATAATCCCAATTCATTTTTTATAATTTAATCGTTTGCGTGGCGATATAGTAAAAAATTTTGAATCGGTGAGAAAAGAATGGAAATTTATTACTTATAATGAAATGTAATAACAAGTAGGTTTTAAATGAAAGAAGTGGTGGTTAGGAATAAAAAAAACGGGGCTTTATTTAGCCCCGTCTTTGTTTATTTTAATCACGTTTCGCAATAAGTGCGGTTGGTTCTTCGTCTGTTTTTGGTTCATCTTGTATTTCAGCCGGTTTGTCTTGGATAGACATGGCTGATTTTAAACTGTCTTGACGAATTTTTTCCGCTGCCGCTTTATCGCCAGCTTGTTCGAACACATAAGATGCCATCATGACATCATTTGGTTGAAGCTGAGTTGGGCAAGCAGTCACTTCTTTAAATGCTTCTGCTGCTTTAGCAAAATCATTATTACGCACATAAAGGTAGCCTAATGCACGATTGAGGCAACAACGTTGGCTTTCATCGGCACGTTTTGCACGTTTTTCCACTAACTTGAGCAGTTTGCTGTTATCTTCTGCTTGTAAACGAGTGATTTGCGTGCAAAGTTCAGGGCTAATTGGGGTGTTATCACCCAATTTTTTCATGATTTCAAGCGTGAATTCATAAGCTGACTCATGATCGTTACAATCAATTAAACGCTGAATTAAAGCTGTTTTTAACTCTAAGTCATTGCGACGACGGCGTGGTTGAGCTTCCCACCATGCAAGCAAGCCTTCAACGCCTTCTTCATTCATTTTTTCATCTAACAAGCCATTTTCTGTTTCTTGTTGAAGGGCTTTAAATTCTTCTGCTGAGAATAAGCCAGAACCTTCGATTAAATCTAAGATGCCATCAAGTGCTTGATAAGCTTTGGAACGGCTATAAATTTCAGCAGCAAGCTTTAATACTTCTTTGTTGCGATCTGACATTTCAAGCAAACTATCGACGGAACTACGCGCTGCCGGTAATTTATTTTGTTGTAATAAAATACGGGTACGAGCAATTTCGACGACTAGGTTATCTGAACCTGCAAGCTCAGTCGCCTCAATTAAATAACGGTTCGCGCTGAATTCATCACCGCGTTGCTGTGCAGCTTCAGCGGCTTTAATCAGATTTAATACTGGCTCTGCAGAATGTTTCGCATTTTTACCAATCAGTTTTTCTGCTTTGGCATAATCGCCTTCATTCATTTTCATCAAGCCTTCAAGGGTTTGACGTTGTGCTTTCACACGTTTACGGCGAGAGAACCAGTTATAGGTATTGCTACTTAAACGGAAGAAACGGGTCACCAACCACTCTAACGAATAAATCACTGCAAGTGTGACCACAAAGAGAATCACTAATGTGGTGAGTGACATTTCATATACGGTGTTTGCTGTTTCAACTCTGACATAACCTTGCTGACCGGAGAGGTAAGGTCCTGCAATCAATCCGGCAAGTAAGGCGATCATTAAAAAGAGAACTCTAAACATTATCTATCCTTATTGTTGGGTTCAGTTGCCGGTTGTGCAGCTGGTGCTTCAGCGGGTTTTTCTTCAGCTTTTGGCTCTTCCGCTTTCGCTTCAGGTGCTGGTTTTACTTCTTCTTTTCTTGGTGAATTATCAACCGCTTTTTCTGCTTCAATTTCCACTTTTTGCACATCTAAAGGTGTACGGTTTAAGTATTTATCAAGCATGCTTAAGCTTTGTAATTGGCTTGGTACATCTACATAGATGGATACTTCAGATAATTCATCCACTGATTTTAAGAAACTTTGAGTCACTTCAGCATTGGTATCAAAATAGCTACGAATCCAAGATGCAACGGCTTCTAAAGATTGTTTATAAAGTTCGTTTTGCTGACGAGGTACCGCCATAATCGCTAATTGTAAGCGTAAACGAATGTTTTCACGCAAATAGATATCTTGGTTTGGCGCTAATAATTCTTTGCGATCCGCACTATGTTTCGGTGAAATGCGGATAAAGTGGTTTAAGAATGAAGTCGCACTTTTTTCTGCATTTTCTGCCCAGTCAGACAGGGAATCTGATAATTTTGTTGAATTTTGATCATCACCGAAATTCACATCTAACACAGGTAACTCATCAACCGTATTAGCTAATTGCGATAATTTTTGCATGACCGCATTTTGATCCACGCCAGCTACGGAGAGAAGTTGTTTCAGATCTTGATTGATTGCGCTACGGATAGCCGAGGATTGTGAGTTATTCACTTTAGCAAGCGTTTCATCAGCGAGTTTTAAGAGTGAAACCGCTGTATCCACATCATTATCTAACACTAATTTACGCAATGCATTGTTGAGCAAGAAATCAGCTTCTGAGAATAACCAATCAGTAGGCTGTTGAGCATTAGCTTGAGCGCTCACTTTATTAATTTGTGATTGTAAGCCAACTAACTCATGTGATTTTGCATTGATTAGCTCTTCTACTTGCGCAATTTTGTTTTGCGTTGCTTTATTCGCAGACTCTAATTGAGCAAGCTGTGTAGTATCAAATTTTACTTCTTGAGCAGGTGCTGAAACCACCGTTTTATTATTGATTTGAGCTTCAAGTGCGGTCAATTTTTGTTGGAATTCATCCACTTTTTGTTGGCCAAAATAATAACCTGCACCACCCACGCCAAGTGCAATGAGAATAGCCAATAAACTTAATCCAGTACCACTTTTCTTCACAACAGTTTGTGTACGTGGCGCAACAGGCTCGCGATCTTCAGTTTGAATTTCCACCGCATCTGTTTCTTGGATTTCATCTGTCGTTTCAGGGGTTAATTTCTCTTTCGCCATATCTTTTCCTTAGTGAGAAAGGGGAGTTACTTCATTAAGTAAGGTATTAAGTAAACTTTGATTGTCCGCACCAGCGGAAACCACCACATTATGCCAACCTTGTTGTACTGCGACATCCGCAATGCGTTGACTTACCGTGACTAAACAGCAATTTTTTAGCCAATTTTGTTCATTTTCAGGCACAAATTCGATTAACGCCTGCAAAATTTCAAGGCTTGTGACCACAAGGGTTTGCACACCAGAACGAATACAAATACTGGTTTGCTCTTCGTTATTATAACTAATCGGCGTGCGTTGGTAACATTCGACTGTCTCAACAGTTGCACCGCGTAGTGTGGCCTGTTCACGTAGTAATTCTCGTCCACCGTTGCCACGTAAATTAACAAGTTTTTATCTGTTAATTTTGCCATTTGCGGTAAATTTAATACACCTTCAGTATTTTCCGACGTTATTGGATAGCGAACAGTACATTCAGTTTGACAGGAAAAATGCTGTGCCGTTCTATGTCCAACTGTAAAGTATTGTAAATCTTGACGCCAGCTAAAGCCAATATCTTTCAGGGTTTTATCCGCAAAATCGACCGCACTTTTTGAAACCAAAAACACATAATCACCACTTTTTAGCTGATTAAGTTTCGTCGGTAATTGAGCCAACTCAGCACCCGCTTCAATAGAAAGTAAAGGCAAATGCAAGGCAACCACACCGGCTTGATTCAGCTGGTCAACGAGGGCTTTTCCTCGTTCATCCGGGCGAGTAACTAGTACGGCCATGGTGATTTCCTATGCTGAGTAAATCTTCGCCAGAATCTTATCTGCGCCCTGTGCTAGAAGTTGTTCAGCAATGGTCACGCCTAATGCTTCGGCATTTTCAACCGCACTTTTGCCTTCCGCACGAATAATCGCAGAGCCATCGGTTTCTCCAACGAGTGCACGCAAGAAAATTTCGCCATTTTTGCTCAATGGCATAGCCACCGATTGGCACTTGGCAACCACCTTGTAAGCGGGTATTCATTGCTCGCTCAGCCAAAACACAAGTTGTCGTAGTGGCATCGGAAAGTGGAGCAAGTAATGCTTTCACTTCTTCATCATCAACACGGCACTCAATGACCTACCGCGCCTTGTCCAGCAGCTGGTAAACGACTGTTCCACTTCAATAAACGAGGCAATACGTTCCGCTAGCCCTAAACGAATTAAGCCAGCTGAGGCTAAAAATAATGGCATCGTATTCGCCATTGTCTAATTTACTTAATCGGGTTCCCTACATTGCCACGCAAGGAACGGATATCAAGATCAGGGCGTAATTGTTTTTAATTGGCATTGACGACGTAAGCTTGATGTTCCAACTATGGCACCTTGCGGTAATTCATCTAATGAACGGTATGTATTAGACACGAAAGCATCGCGCGGATCTTCACGTTTACAGATCACACTTAAGCCCAGACCTTCTGGAAATTCCATAGGCACATCTTTCATTGAATGGACGGCAATATCAGCACGTTTTTCAAGTAAAGCGTTTTCTAACTCTTTAACAAATAAGCCTTTTCCACCAATTTTAGCCAAAGGGGAATCTAAGATTACATCACCTTTTGTCACCATCGGAACTAATTCAACAGAAAGTGTTGGGTGAAATTTTTCTAATTGATCTTTCACAAAATTTGCCTGCCAAAGTGCTAAAGGGCTTTGACGAGTCGCAATTTTTAAGGTTTTAAGTACTGCCATAAATACCGCTGATTTTAAATAGAAATATGCCCTATGCTACCATTTTTAGGGCAAAAAGTCAGATCATTTAAATTTTTGATTTCTGATGAGCTAAGTGGTACAGTAATGCCAGTTATATGGTCATAGGTAGGAAGCCTTGAAATACGATTTCACTCAAGCCCGAAAATGTATTGAAACATTAGACAAGCGTCGTTTTGATCGAGCATTATTGGGCTCAGGTGATGCATTCCGACACATCGTCTCTTTAGTGCCGCTGTTGTTGCATCTTAATCATCCTGCTCTGCCGGGTTATGTGGAAGATGCCCCGGCAGGCATTGCCGATTTTACTCTTTCCAATTATCAGCAAAATTTTCTCTCAAAAGAACATCCTGAACTTGTCGAAGCCGTGCAAAGTGCGGTCAATTCTGATGCTGTTTTTGCGCAGATCTTAGGTATTTATGTGATGGGCAGTTTTGGCTCCATTAGCCAAACTTCAGCTTCGGATTTGGATATTTGGATCTGCCATCAAGATGATTTATCTGAACAAGAACAGCAGCGTTTAGCAGAAAAAACGAAGAAAATCAGCCAATGGGCATCGACATTTCATGTGGAAATGCATTTCTATTTGATGACGCAACAACGTTTCCGTAACGAACGTTATTCCGATCCACTAACTAAAGAAAACAGTGGTTCAGCTCAATATATGTTGCTGTTGGAAGAATTTTATCGCTCCGCTGTACGTCTTGCTGGCAAGCCATTATTGTGGCTCCACTTGTGGGTGGAAGATGAAAAACAATATGAGGCCGAAGTTGCTCGTTTAGTCGCGGCTGGTGAGCTTAATTTAAATGATTGGGTGGATTTTGGTGGATTAGGGCAATTCTCAGCCAGTGAATATTTTGGTGCGAGCTTATGGCAACTTTATAAAGGTATTGATTCACCTTATAAATCGGTGATGAAAATCTTGTTGTTGGAAACCTATGCTCAAGAATACCCAAATGCTCAGTTAATTGCTCGCCAATTTAAAGAGGATTTGCTTTCTGGCCATAGCACAGCTATACATCATTTCGATCCTTATATTGCGATTTTAGAGAGAATTAGCCAATATTTGACCGCACATTCAGAATTTAAGCGTCTTGATTTTGTACGTTCTTGTTTTTACGTGAAAGCCACGGAAGACTTTGCGTTATATCACGCTTCAAACTGGCGTATTTCTTATATGAAAATGATGGCCCAAGAATGGGGGTGGTCAAAGAGAACGTATTGAAGAATTAGATCAGCGCCCAAATTGGAAAATCAAACGGGTGAAAGAAAGTCACAATAATTTGGTGAATTTCTTGATGATGAGTTATCGGAATCTGGTGGATTTTGCGCGTAAACATAAAATTAACTCTAGCGTAATTCCGCAAGATATCACGGTGCTTTCTCGTAAACTTTATACTGCTTTTGAAGAATTGCCGGGTAAAATTACGTTACTAAACTCACAAATTTCCTATAACTTAACAGAAGAACACCTCACGTTCATCGAAGTTCACGGCAATAAGCGCTTTAAAGATGGTTGGTATATGGTAAATCAGCCACCGCACCACATTATGTTCTCGAAAGAACGCGTGATTGAATACGGTGAAAGTTTAAATAAAGTTGTTGCATGGGCTTATTTTAATCGCTTGTTGACGGCTGAAACCCATTTGCACTTAATCAGCCAAAATATCGACCAACTGACTTTACGTAATTTTGTCGCTGATTTGCGGTTGTTTTTTCCCGCATACAAATAGCCAAGTTCCAACAAATGAGGCACTTTCTTCACAGTGCGAAATCCGTGATTTATTTATTGCGGTGAATTTGGTGAATGACCCAACCGCACAAGTCGAAGAGCTTAAATCAAATATTTCGCCAAGTGATTTATTCAGTTTTGGTCAGTTAGAACAGAGTTTGGTAGGAAGCATTGATTTCACTTACCGTAATGTGTGGAATGAAATTCGAACCTTACATTTTGAAGGACAAAATGCGATTTGCTTGCCTTAAAAGTGCTTTCTAATAAAATTGATCAAGGGGTGAATCAGCCTCGTTCTGTGCAGGTTTTCTGTTACAGTAAACATTACAACCGCACATTACGAAACTTGGTGAGTGTACTCGTAAACCGTTGTATCAGTATTCAATTAGGGGATAGTCGCCCAACAACCCATTCTCGTCTGCGTGTAGCGGGGAAAAACTGGCAATTCTTCTTTGAAGAAAAAGGGATCAGCTTGCAACCTATTGAAGGCGGAAAAGAAAGTGCGGACAATTTTGAAGACGTTTTACCAACCCAGTTGGAAGAGAAGGAAATTATCCCAGAAGCACGTCGGTATCCACCTGAAATTGATTTGTTTGCCAGTGAAGGTTTTTTACAATTCTTCTTTGAAGATAATGCCGATAATAGCTTTAACGTCTATTTGTTAGATGAGAAGAACCGTCTCGAAATTTATCGTCAATGTGAAGGTTCGAAAGATGATAAAGTACGCGAAATAAATCGTATTTATCAATCGCTTGGCTCAAATGATTGTGAAAATCCGTATAAAATGGTGCAACGGAATTTTAATTACCCGCAATTTTATCAATTGCACTCAACTGAAAGCGGCATGCGTATTATGCCGTTCAAATTTAAAAGCAAAAGGACTTGCGAATAGCGACATCAAAACAAGCATTGTTTGAGATAAATCAAGTTTATCTGCAAATATGCATTGGAAGATGGGCAAAATCCCGATAGAATCCCTCGGTTGAAAAATCTATTGAGAAGTAATCTAAGGCAGTGGATGTTTTGCCTTTCAGGCAATAGAATAGTGTCCGCTTATCTCTTGGAGAATATTATGCAAGAAAAGTTAAAAGTATTAATTATCGACGACCATCCATTAATGCGTCGTGGTATCAAACAATTAGTTGAATTAGAAGAGAATTTTGAAGTTGTCGCTGATGTAGGAAGCGGTACAGAAGGCATTTCCATTGCGATTCAAGAATCGCCCGATTTAATCATTTTAGATCTTAATATGAAAGGTCTTTCAGGTTTAGATACTCTTAAAGGCTTGCGTGCAGAAGGTGTTGATGCGCGAATTTTGATCTTAACCGTGTCTGATGCGAAAAATGATATTTTCACTCTCATCGATGCGGGTGCTGATGGCTATTTATTGAAAGATACTGAGCCAGATGTGCTGCTTGAGCAAATTAAACGTATTGCACAAGGTGAAGTGATTTTAAGTGATTCGATTAAAAATCTTCTTTTAGAACGCAAACATACCGTTGATCCAATGGATTCACTCACCGATCGTGAAATGGATGTATTACGTTTAATCGCGACAGGTTTATCCAACAAACAAATTGCAGGCCAGCTTTTTCATTTCTGAAGAAACGGTTAAAGTACATATTCGTAACTTACTTCGTAAACTTAACGTTCACTCACGCGTTGCAGCAACCGTCTTGTTCTTTGAACGAAATGGTCGATAGGTAAGATTTAGAATATAAAAAAAGTGCGGTTAAAATTGACCGCACTTTTTTATTTCTTTTAGAACAAGAAAAATTAGTTTTTCGCTGCTGCCGCTGCTTTTCACGATTACTGCAAACGCAGGCGCTTTAAGTGAAGCACCGCCCACTAATGCACCATCGATATCCGGTTGAGTGAATAATTCTGCTGCATTAGCGTCATTTACCGAACCACCGTATTGAATGATCACTTGATCTGCTACAGCTTGTGATTTTGCTGCGATGTGACCACGGATAAATGCGTGAACAGCTTGAGCTTGTGCTGGAGTCGCTGATTTGCCCGTGCCGATCGCCCAAATTGGTTCGTAAGCAATCACTGCACCATTAAATGCTTCTACACCTAATGCATTGATGACTGCATCAATTTGACGCGCACATACTTCTTCAGTTTTGCCTGCTTCGTTTTCAGCTTCAGTTTCACCGATACATAATACTGGTACTAAACCTGCTTCTTTTAATGCACCAAATTTTTTCGCTACAAATTCGTCGCTTTCTTTGTGGTAAGTACGACGCTCAGAGTGACCGATAATGATGTATTTTGCACCAAAATCTTTTAACATTTCGCTAGAAATATCACCAGTAAATGCACCTTTCACATTGATATCTACGTTTTGTGCACCTAACTGAATCACACTTTTACCGCCGCAGCTGCAACCACAACCAGAAAGTGCTGCTTCAGCCGTACCTAAATACATCACTGGTGGGGCAATTGCCACATCACAACCTGTTACATCATGTAATTCTGCTTTTAATCCTTCGATTAATTCTTTGGTGAACGCTTTGGAACCGTTTAATTTCCAGTTACCCATCACTAAAGGACGACGTGCCATTTTTGTTTCTCCATATTGAATAAATAAAAAGTGTGTTTACTATACCAAACTTTGGGCAGATTTCTTTGTGCAAAATCACATTTTGAAAATTTTTTTGGGGAAATGATGATTATTTTGTGCTAAAAAGCTACAATCTACGGTACGGAACCGATAAAAAATAAATAATTTTATAAATAAACGGAAAAATAGGTCTGGTAACAATGAAAATTTTCAAAGCCGAACAATGGAATATAGAAGTGCTTGCTCCACTCTTTGAAGCCTATCGACTTGCCAACGGAATGAGTGAAAATCCTGACCGCACTTTAACCTTTTTAACGAATCGTATACGTTTTAATGAAAGCATGTTTTTTTGTTGCTGTAAACGAAAACTCACAGGCGATTGGTTTTGTTCAACTTTATCCTCGCTTATCCTCTTTACAACTACAACGCTATTGGCAATTAACCGATATTTTTTTGTAAAAGAAGATAAACATCAAGCCGAGATTTATGCTGCCCTGATTTCTAAAGCGAAAGAGTTTGTCCGTTATACACAATCTAATCGTTTAGTGGCAGAATTAAGCCAAGCCCAACAGAGTATTTTTAGAACGCGAAGGATTTAAACTAAACACGAAAAAAAAGTTTGTTTGAATTAACTCTCTAATGCATACACTCCTCAATCAATATTGGGATTACTTGCGAATTGAACGCCAAGTAAGCCCACATACGCTCACCAATTATCAACATCAACTGGATGCGATTTTAGCGATTTTGGCTGAAAAAGGTATTCAGCACTGGCAGCAAGTGAATCCTAGTGTGGTTCGTCTTATTTTGGCGGAAAGCCGTAAGCAAGGTTTAAAAGAAAAGAGCTTAGCATTACGTTTGTCTGCTCTTCGTCAGTTCTTCAGCTATCTTGTGCAGCAAGGTCAACTGAAAGTTAATCCGGCAACGGGTATTTCAGCGCCGAAACAAGGCAAACATTTACCAAAAAATATTGATACTGAACAAGTCCAAAAATTGCTTTCAAATGACAGCAAAGATCCTATTGATTTGCGTGATCGTGCGATGATGGAATTGATGTATAGCTCAGGGCTTCGATTATCTGAATTACAAGGCTTAAACCTTAATAGCATTAACACACGTGTACGTGAAGTGAGAGTAATTGGTAAAGGAAACAAAGAACGTATTGTGCCTTTTGGACGTTATGCTTCTCATGCAATTCAGCAATGGTTGAAGGTACGCCCTTTATTTAATCCTAAAGATGAAGCGCTTTTTGTGAGCCAACAGGGAAATCGCCTTACTCATCGTTCTATTCAAAAACGAATGGAAACCTGGGGCATTCGCCAAGGATTAAACAGCCATCTCAATCCACACAAACTACGCCACTCTTTTGCTACTCATATGTTAGAAGCGAGTTCGGATTTGCGGGCTGTTCAAGAGCTTTTAGGGCACAGTAATTTGTCCACCACGCAAATTTATACACATTTGAATTTCCAACATCTTGCAGAAGTGTATGATCAAGCCCATCCTCGAGCAAAACGAAAAAAATAAACAAAGTGCGCTCAAAAATCGTCGTCTTTTTTAACCGCACTTCTAAACAAAAAGGCTACCTTTCGGTAGCCTTTATTCATTTAACTATAAGCTAAACGCTTGAATATAAGGAAGTTTACCTTTCTTCAGCATGTCTTCAATACCGCTTTGATGGTCATTTTCACCCAAGCCTCGTAATTCAAAGGTAACGCCAATGCTGTTGTCATAAATCACTTGATCGTCACGTTGATTTTGTCGACTGGTGACATAACGTCTCGCCCCTACGCCAACAGACCAACAGCACGAGTTATATTGCACACCCACATATTGCTCAACTGGTTTTTTCAACGCAATATCTTGATAGTGTTTTCCGACAAGCGTCCAGTTATCCGAGACTTCCCATGCTGCTACGACACCGACCTGTTTAATATCTTGTTGGTAACGGTTAGCAGACGCACCTAAGTTTGGTTGATATACTCTTTACTTGCGTAGCGATAATTTAACTGAATCAGATTGTTCTTCATCGGGTTAAATTCCAAACTGCTATTTGCCAATGATGCTTTATCTAGCAACGTATCATATTGGTAGCTACCGCGCCAATTCCATTTATTACTAATTTTCCAGTTAGATTCTAACGCCCAAGAGGAAGAGGATTTTGATGTACGATTACTCGGATTATCATCAATTTTGGAAGCAGTTAAATAATAAATTTGTCCTGCAGAGAAGTTGAAACGCTCATCGGCATTTTTATCATAAAGACGAGTTGTACCACCAAGCGTTATTTGGTTAGCGGATGAAATACGGTCTAAACCACTATAACGACGATCGCGGAATAATGAATAATAATCTTGCTGAACTAAAGCGGAGTCATAACCAAAGCCAAGATAGTCATTAACTAACTTAGAGCCAATATTGCTTTGATCCTTATATGGTCGATATAAGTATTGTGCGTGTGGTTCCAGTGTTTGTGTATAGCCATCAAATAAAGTTTTGTTGGTGGCTAAAACTGTTTGTAAATCCACTTTTAATTGTGGCAATACACGATTTACGGATTTTTGTACCTCTTCTGCAGCAGAAGAAGAGCCTTTCTTCTGATTGTAATGCGTTGCATAAAGTTTGGTTTCAATGTTCAAGTTTCCATATTTATTTGACATTGCTGTCGTCAAACTCGGCTCAGTATGGAAACGCCAAGCCGTTGGCATTAATGCACTGTCGTTATCAAAACGCGCAGCTTGTGAGAATAATTTAAAATCTAACCAACCGTTCGCTAAATCGTTTCTATAATAATTGAAATCGATTTGTGGCATGGCGCGATAAGGACCGATATCTACTTCGTCAAAGATTTGGAACTGACGCGCTGAAATGGCTAAATTATAGTTTGGTTGATAGTATGCAATACGTGCATATTGATTCGCATAACCATCAGTGCTATCACCATAATCAGAATCAAAATCGGTGAAATATTGTTTATCACTGACTTTGGTGTAATCAACGTTTAAACGCCAGTTTTCAAGAAAAGAAGAACTGTGATTCCAATAGAATAAATGACGTTTACGGTTATCACTGATGTATTCATCGTAGCGATCACGCCCCAAATATTCGCCTGCAAGTTTACCTTCGCCAACTGGGTGTTAAATAACGGAACTCACTATTTAATTGCCAGCCACGGCGTGACATATATTTTGGTACAATCGTCGCATCATAATTTGGCGCAATGTTCCAATAAATCGGTTGTTTATACCAATAACCATCACGGCTAGAATGACCGACTGTTGGCATTAATAAACCTGAACGGCGGCGATCACCAATCGGTAATTGCAGATAAGGGGTATAGAATACCGGCACACCTAATACTTTAAAACGCGCATGCCAAAATTCGGCATATTCTTCTTTGATGTGCTGACGAATCTCAGAGGCATCTACCGCCCAAGCATTATCATCGGGTAAACAAGAGGTAAATGTCGCGTTTTTCATTAAGCGGTAATCATCACCTAACTCAATTTCTTGTGCTTTACCGCGGCCTTGACGTCCTACAAGTTGGTAGTCTGCATCGGTTACGTTACCGTTTTTGCTATCTAAATTAAAACTCGCATCATTACCTAATAGATTGATTTGGTTGTCTTTATAATCAAATCCACCACGTAAATAAGCCCAACGTTGAACTTGTTTACCTTCACCAGTTTGTTTAACTTCAACTGAATTACCAACTAAATGGCGGTTTCCTTGTTTCAAATCCACATTGCCTTGATAAATCGCCTGAGTTGGCTGATTAATCTCTGCTTTATCTGCCTCAATATAAACCGGCAAATTATTAACATCACCTTTCACAACCTCACCAGTAAAATGAGGCACACCAAGTAAACATTGAGCATGCAGATCTGCCAAACTTTGTTGGCTATAAAGTGCGGTCAGAATTGAGATTGAAATTAAGGTATATTTTTTATTCATAATTCAGTTCTTATTCAGATGAAATTAGGGGGGATTATACTGGAATATCACTTACAACAACAGCCATTTATATGGTCGTTGACTAACCCCACCGATTGCATAAAGGCATAGCATGTCGTTTCCCCAACAAAGACAAAACCACGCTTTTTCAACGCTTTTGACATTGCTTTTGAGGTTTCAGTTCTGGCAGGTACCACAGAAATATCCGGTACATCATTGATAATTTGTTGATGATTCACAAACGACCACACAAAATTACTGAAATTTTCACCACACTTTTCCATGGCTAAATAGGCTTTGGCATTTTTTACGATGGCTTCCAGTTTTGCCCGATGGCGAATAAGTCCAGTATTTTCCATACAACGATCAATATCTTGTTCGGTCATTTGCGCAACTTTAATAGGATCAAATTGATGGAATGCAGCCCGATAGGCTTCACGTTTTTTCAATACGGTAATCCAGGAAAGTCCCGCCTGCTGTCCTTCTAAACAGATTTTCTCAAACAGTTTTTGGCTATCAAATTGTGGCTTACCCCATTCCTTATCGTGGTAGTCGATATAAATCGAAAGTTCGCCCACCCAAGGGCATCTTGTACTCATGCCATATCCTTTTTGAGTTGTTCATAGATTGCGACAAAATCGGGCATCACCCCGCGCCACAAATGGAATGAATGGGCAGCTTGCGCCACCAACATACCAAAACCATCGCTGACATTATTTAGACCTAAGGACTTTACAGTGGGCAATAAAAGGCGTGTCGCTGCCTTTGGCATATTGCATGTCATAACAAGCGCGGGCTAATGATAAGATTGAGCCATCAACAGCGGCGGTATGCCCGCTTAATCCGGCCGAAGTTGCATTGATCACTAAATCATAGGTTTGCGCGGGAATCGCATCCATTGCGACAGCTTCAATTGTGCCGTAAGGTTTGAACTTATCTGCCAGTTGTTGCGCTTTTTCTAGCGTGCGGTTAGCCAAAGACAATCTGCTGTTGTGCTTCCAATAAAGGCAGTAATACCCCTTTGGTTGCTCCACCAGCACCTAAAATTAAAATACGTTGTTGTGGCTGAATCCAACCTAAGCGTTGTAAATCTGTCACTAAACCAATGCCATCGGTATTGTCCGCATAGAGTTTTGCCATTAGCCAATTTTTTTAATGTATTACAGGCTTCTGCCAGTTTCGCCCGTTCGCTATGTTCCTCAGCGAGTGCATAGGCGCGTTCTTTAAATGGTGCGGTGATATTGCAACCTTGCGCTCCTTCAGCAAAAAAAGTCTGTAATTGCTGCTCAAAATCCTCAAGGTCACCTAATTTGGCAACATATTCCATCGTTTGCTGGGTTTGTGTGGCAAATAAGCGGTGAATTAACGGCGATTTACTTTGAGCAATTGGATTGCCCCAAACGGCATAGAGCTGCATGTTTTATCCTTGTCTGAAAGTTGGTTAGTGAGCAAATCACGAATTTCCGATGGATTTTGAGCTTGACCAATAGCTTCATCAAGCACGGGAAAATCTGCCCCAAATTGGAAACGCACGGCATCCGCGCTGCGGCAAGGTGATTGACCGGTTAAGTTCGCGCTGGTCGAGGTGAGGGCAAAGCCTGTTTTTTCGCACAAGGCTTTGACGGCAGGATGAGTACATAAACGCACCGCGATGCTGTTAAATTGCCCCGTCAGGAAATGTGGAACCTCTGTCTTAGCTGGCACCACCCAGGTGATTGGATGTTCATATTGTGCCTGTAAGCGTGAAAGTTGTTCGTCAGACAAATGGGAAAAATCGATAAATGGCTGTAAAAAATGCAAGCTCGGCGCGACCAAAATAAGACCTTTTTTAATTGGACGTTGTTTTAAATCGAGCAATTTTCTGACCGCACTTTCACTCAGCGGATTACAGCCCAAACCGAATACCGCCTCAGTAGGATAGGCAACCACTTCATCTTGCATTAAACAGGTGGCAATTTGTTGTACATTCATTTTTCGTTCTCAAAAATATGTCGACAGCTTTTATTTGCACATTGCCACACTTGGTGTTCGGCATTTTCACTTTTTAATAGTGCTAGTGGAAAATGGCATTGTGGACAAGGAATAGCATAGGGTTTTGCTGGCAAGGAAAATTTGCAATGGGGAAAGTTATCACAGCCATAAAAGATTTTCCCTTGTCGTCCGCGACGAGCAACCAAATGTCCTTTATGGCATTCCGGACAGTCAATAGATTGTTCTTCATCCTGTTGCTCATGCACCACAAAATCACAATCGGGATAATGGCTGCAACCGATAAACATGCCAAAAGCGCCTTGTTTGAGTTGTAGCGGGTTGCCACATTGCGGACAGGTTTCATCAAGCTCTTTCAACACCTTATGTTCCACCTTATGCAAGGGACGCAAATAATCACAGGAGGGATATGCCGAACAACCTAAAAACAGTCCCTTTTTACCCTGTTTCATTTGCAAAGGCGAGCCGCATTGTGGGCAATATTCTTCGTGTTTTGTGTGTTGGAAAAGACTTTGACTCATACGCTGTCCCTATGCTTGTAGCATTGCTTCCAATTCTTCCTGGGCCGCTAACCAATCCATTTCGACTTCTTCCAAGGCTTTCTTCACCTCTACTTGCTGTGCCAAAAGTGCGGTCAATTTTTCTTTATTTTCTGCGCTGTAGAGTTCGGAATCCGCCAATTGGTTTTCAATCTCCGCAAGTTTGGAGGCATGTTTATTCATTTTTTCCTCCAATTGAGTGATTTGTTTACGAAGAGGAGCAGTTTGTTGTCGAAGTTCGGCCTCACGACGTTTTTGTTCCTTGCGGTTTTGCATGGAATTTTCATTGTCGTCATTTTTTTCTCCGAGGATTTATTTTCTGGTGCGCTATTTTGTTCATTCAGCCACTTTTGATAATCCTCTAAATCGCCTTTGAATTCTTCCACTTTTTTATCGTGTACCAAATAGAATTCTTCCACGGTATTACGTAGTAAGTGGCGATCGTGAGAAACCACCACCAAAGAGCCTTCGTAATCTACTAGCGCTTCGGTCAATGCCTGACGCATATCCAAATCCAAATGGTTTGGTTGGTTCGTCGAGCAGTAATAAGTTTGGACGTTGCCAAACAATCAGCGCAAGCACTAAACGGGCTTTTTCTCCACCGGAAAAGGCTTTCACTGCTTGATTAACTTTATCACCATGGAACGCAAAACTCCCAAGATAATCCCGTACCTGTTGCTCCGTTTGCTCCGGTGCGAGTTTCTGCATGTGCCAGAGAGCGGATTCATCTGCACGTAGCGTATCAAGCTGATGTTGAGCAAAATAACCGAGTTGCACGCCTTTAGCTAATTGCACTGTACCAGAAAGGGCTGTGAGCTCGCCGGCTAACAATTTAATTAAAGTTGATTTACCTGCACCATTTTTCCCGAGCAAACCGATGCGCGAACCCGGTACTAAATTCAGTTTAATTTTACTTAAAATTTCTACCGCACTTTCACCGCTGCCATAACCTGCGCTCGCCTGTTCAATCATCACCAAAGGATTCGGCAAGGATAGTGGTGGACGGAATTCAAAATAAAAGGATTATCCACATAAGCCGGTGCAATCAGTTCCATGCGCTCCAATGCCTTCATGCGGCTTTGTGCTTGTTTGGCTTTGGTCGCTTTGGCTTTAAAGCGGTCGATATATTTTTGTAAATGAGAGATCTTTTGTTGTTGCTGACGATACATGGCCGTTTGTTGTGCCAGTTTAGTTGCCCGTTGCACTTCAAAGGAAGAATAATCGCCCGTGTATTCGTTGAGCTTCTGATTTTCGATATGGAGAATTTTCGTCACAATCGGATCGAGAAAATCACGGTCGTGGGAAATTAATACCAAGGTGCCTTGATATTGCACTAACCAACGTTCTAACCAAATAACCGCATCTAAATCTAAATGGTTGGTCGGCTCATCCAGCAATAATAAATCCGATGGACAAAGCAATGCTTGCGCCAAATTCAAGCGCATTCGCCAACCACCGGAGAAGGATTTCACTGGTTGAGTGATTTCTTCTTGGTTAAACCCTAAACCATGCAATAAGGATGCCGCGCGAGATTGAATTGTCCAAGCATCCAAGGTTTCTAATTGCCCATGAATGCGCGCAATTGCATGACCATCATTACGTTCATTTGCTTCGTTAAGTTCCTGCTGTAAACGGCAATATTCACGATCCCCTTGAATCACATAATCAATGGCGGGAATATCCAATGCAGGCGTTTCTTGATTCACCCAAGATACCCGCCAGTTGGATGGATAAGTGACCTCGCCACCCTCTGGCGTTAATTCTTTTTTTAATAGGGCAAAAAGAGACGACTTACCACAACCATTCTTACCCACCAAACCGACTTTTTGTTTCGGATTAATGGTTGCCGTGGCATTTTCGAGCAATTCGGTTTGCCCGCGCTTTAGGGAAATATTATTAAATACAATCATTTTTTCGAATACATCTGAATTTGTGCCTATTTTGCAATATTTTTCCTTTTCTCGAAACAGCCTATTCCAATTTTATCGATATTTCTGCCAGAAAAAACACGTATAATGACACTCAACAAATCAATCATGAGGAAATAAAATGAAGCTCTCTATTCTTAATCTCGCCCCTGTTCGAGAAGGACAAACTTATTTGCAAGCGGTTGAGTCTATGGTAAATCTTGCAAAACATGCTGAAAATATCGGCATTGAACGATATTGGATTGCTGAGCATCATAATATGAAAAATTTGGTGAGTTCAGCGACCGCACTTTTAATTCAGCATACGCTAGCCAATACGAAAACTTTGCGCGTGGGGTCAGGTGGTGTGATGTTACCGAATCATTCGCCGTATGTAGTAGCCGAGCAATATGGCACACTGGAGACGCTTTATCCAAACCGTGTTGAACTCGGTTTAGGGCGTGCACCAGGAACTGATATGCAAACGGCTGCGGCACTTCGTCGTGGGCGAAACAGTCTGGATTTCCCTGCGGAAATTGCGGAACTTCGTGGTTATTTTAAAGATAGCAACCCTGTTTCAGCTTACCCTTCCGCTGGCTTGAATATACCATTTTATATTTTGGGATCCAGCACCGAAAGTGCCTATCTTGCGGCAGAACTTGGCTTGCCTTATGCCTTTGCTTCACACTTTGCGCCACGCATGATGGAAATGGCAGTGGAGATTTATCGCAAAAACTTCAAACCTTCTACCTATCTTGCTGAGCCTTATGTCATCTTAGGTGTGAACGCGATTGTTGCTGAAACCGATAAAGAAGCGAAAACAACTGGCGACAACACAAACACTCTTTTTCTTAAATGTGGTCACTAACGCACAACAAAATTTACAACCGCCTATGGCATCAGAGGAAGATGTTTGGAAAGCCCAAATGCATGCCCAAAAGAAACCGCACTTTGGTCCAGTCGATTTCGAGGAGATCCCGATTTACAACCAAGAGCGTGCTGTAGTGGAACAAATGACCGCTTGTTCGCTTATTGGTAGTCCTGAAAGTGTGGAATTTCAACTCAAGCAACTGCGTGAACGGGTACATTTTGATGAAATTATGGCGGTGAGCTATATTTTTGATGAACAAAAACAAGCCCAATCTTACACGATGTTGAAAGCGATTGTGGATAAGCAATAGCGAGACAAAAATATAAAAAGTGCGGTAAATTTCACCGCACTTTAAATCAAAAAAATATTAATAAGCCGTTTCTATCGGTAAACCAGCTTTTACCCAACCATCAAATCCACCAATGACGCTAAACACATTTTCATAGCCTTGCTCAACGAGGAAAGTCGCCACATTTCGGCTACTCACGCCATGATAACAACTCACGATAATCGGGGAGTCGAAATCCACCTGTTCTTCAAATTGTAAAAAACTTTGGTTGGTTAAATGAAACGCCCCTTTTCGCATGGGAATAGGTGAAAACGTTGTGGATCCCGAATGTCTGCAAGCATGGCGCCATTTTGCACCATTTCCCAAGCTTGTTCTGGACTAATTTCTTTAAACGACATGGTTTGTTCCCTTTGCGCGCTGTTTATACACGCCATCAAAAATAATCAGGCTCATCGCCAATACTAAGCAAATGAATAACGGATAGCTGTCCGCATCCATTTCCTCTCCAATTAAAAATGAAATAATCACCATCAAAATGGTTTCAACATAACCTAAAAGGCCAAGTAAATTCATCGGTAGCATATTGCTAGCAATCACGTAAGCAATTAATGCAGCACCACTAATAAGCCCGAGTAATACCAATAATCCCCAAATATTAGGATTCGATTCCTGCACGGTAGCAAAATCGGTTTGAAGCGCAAAGTAAATGCTAACTGGCAATAATGCGATTATTTCTAAGCAAAAGGCACCAAGATCGGTATTTTTTAAGGCTTTTCTTATTGAGAAGTAAGTGGTGTAACCCACACAGATAACAATGGCTTCCCAAGATAATTCGCCTTTTAAGATGATATTAGAAATCACCCCCACTGCTGCAATTAACACGGCAATGAATTTCAATGTTGAAATTCGTTCTTTAAAAATGATCCGCCCTGCGGCCACCATCACAATTGGCAACAATAAATAACCGAAAGAAACACTTAAGGAGCTGCCATTATTGGGTGCCCACAAAAAGAGCCACATTTGATAACCCATTAATGCGCCACAAGTGATATAGGAAAGGGCAAAGAGCGGTTGTTTTTTGATGCGTTTTATATGTTCCACTAATGCCTGTTTCTGTTTAAACATGATGACGGAAAGGGCAACGAAAGGGAATGTAAAAATCATTCGATAGCCGAAAATATCCGTGCCGCTAAGTGGTTTCAGCAGCGTGGAAAAATAATACATATAGCCAAATAAAAATGAGGCTAAAAGTGAAATGAGTACGCCTCTTAACATAATAATCCTTAGGTTAATTCTACTTATTATTCTAGTCTAACATCTCCCAAAATGCACGAATTAAGGGGTTTGCCAAATTTCTTTTTTGCACACAAACGCCCAAATCAAATGCTTCTACCGGATTATCCAAATTTAAACGGGAAACTTCTTTTGCCATTGGACTATTATCAATTACCGCATCGGGTAGCATAGCCAATCCAAAACCGAGCGCTACCATCGGCACGATCCCTTCGTGTCCTGCTACGGTGGCATAGATTTTCGGATGTTTAATGTGTTTGCTACGTAGCCATTGTTCAATACGCTGGCGTGCCATTCCATCTAACGGCAAAATAAAAGGCATTTGCTGCCAATTGATGGGTTCTTCCTGTAATAATTGTGTCGCTAAACAAGCGACGCGAGGCGCAATCAATGAAAGGGAAATATCATCAATCTTATAAAACTCTAATCCCGTCGGCAGATTATTCGGTTTCCCCGCCAAAGCGAGATCCACTTGTTCTGATTGAATGAATTGCACCGCAGAAGCGGGGTCACCAGTTGTCAGTTGAATTTCAACTTTCGGATAACGAGAACGAAACTTGGCTAATACCTGTGGCAAGTGACTATATGAAGCCGTTACTGAGCAAAATAAACGCAACTCTCCGCTTAATTCCGCTGAATTATCCCGAAGCTGACGCTTAAACTGTTGCCAGTTTTGCCATTCCGTTTTCGCAAATTGCAGAAATTTCTCACCTTGTTTGGTTAAACGCACTTGTCGATTATCACGAATAAATAAAGGCTGTTCTAATTCTTCTTCCATTCGTTGAATCTGGCGTGAAAGCGTAGAAGGCGACATATGATTTTGCGTAGCGGTTTTTGCAAAATTTTGTGTGTCCGCAAGATGAAGAAATATTTGAAGGTCTTGAAAGTTCATATGTGTCATTAAAAGTAAATATCGTTGCAAAAATCGCAACACTAAATGCCAATAATATCACTTTACGCAATAATTAAAAATCTTATAATCCATGACACAACAAAAAACTATATTCAAACACAACCTCATACACACATTAATCAACATCATATTAAGGATGAAAAATGGCTAACTATTTCAACACATTAAATTTACGCGAAAAATTAGATCAATTAGGTCGTTGTCGTTTTATGGATCGCAGCGAATTTGCTGACGGTTGCAACTACTTAAAAGGCAAAAAAATCGTTATCGTAGGCTGTGGTGCACAAGGTTTAAATCAAGGTTTAAATATGCGTGATTCTGGTTTAGACATCGCTTATGCATTACGTCCAGAAGCCATTGCAGAAAAACGTGCTTCATTCCAATGTGCAACGGAGAACGGTTTTAAAGTGGGCACTTACCAAGAATTAATCCCAACTGCAGACTTAGTGATCAACTTAACACCAGATAAACAACACTCTAAAGTGGTGGCTGATGTGATGCCATTAATGAAAAAAGATTCTGCATTCGGTTACTCACACGGTTTCAATATTGTTGAAGTGGGTGAGCAAATCCGTGAAGACATCACTGTAGTCATGACTGCACCAAAATGTCCAGGTACTGAAGTACGTGAAGAATACAAACGTGGTTTCGGTGTACCAACATTAATCGCGGTTCACCCGGCAAATGACCCACGTGGTGAAGGTATGGCAATTGCGAAAGCATGGGCTGCTGCAACTGGTGGTGACCGTGCGGGCGTATTAGAATCTTCATTCGTCGCAGAAGTAAAATCTGACTTAATGGGTGAACAAACCATTCTTTGCGGTATGTTACAAGCAGGTTCTATCGTATGTTACGACAAACTTTAGTTGCTGATGGTAAAGATCCCAGCATACGCAGGTAAATTGATCCAATACGGTTGGGAAACCATTACCGAAGCATTAAAACAAGGCGGTATCACATTAATGATGGATCGCTTATCAAACAGCGCAAAATTACGTGCATTTGAACTTGCTGAACAAATCAAAGAAAGCCTTGGTTTCTTATATTACAAACACATGGATGACATCATCAGCGGTCACTTCTCAGCAACCATGATGGCTGACTGGGCAAACGGCGACAAAGATTTATTCGCATGGCGTGAAGCAACTGGCAAAACTGCCTTTGAAAATGCACCAAAAGCAGACGGCATCAAAATTTCTGAACAAGAATACTTTGATAACGGTGTATTAATGGTAGCAATGGTGAAAGCAGGTGTTGAATTAGCCTTTGATGCAATGGTGGCAAGCGGTATCTATGAAGAATCAGCTTACTATGAATCACTTCACGAATTACCGTTAATCGCTAACACTATCGCGCGTAAACGTTTATACGAAATGAACGTGGTCATTTCTGATACTGCAGAATACGGTAACTACTTATTCTCTAACGTAGCGACCCCTATTCTTGCTAAAGAAATCATTCCAACCTTACAAAAAGGTGACTTAGGTGAACCAACACCAGCAGTTGCTATCGACAACATCACTTTACGCGATGTAAACGATGCAATCCGTAACCATCCGGTTGAATTAATCGGTCAAGAGTTACGTGGCTACATGACAGATATGAAACGTATCGCTGTTGCAGGTTAATTATTAAATCGGTAAAATTTAAGCCAGCTTATTCAATAAGTTGGCTTTTTTTATAATCCAAAGGAATTAATATGAAAAACAACAAAATTTTTAACCGCACTTTTAAAGTGAGTTTAGTGGCTGCAGCTCTTGGATTGGTAAATTCAGCGCTAGCAGCCGATGTGGCTTGTAATAGTAGTGGCGTGACAATTACTGGACAAAGTGGGGTTGTGTTGAATCAATGTTCGATTAATCCAACCAGTCCAACAAATGAGTCCTGAATGGGGTTCTCTATCTGCAGTAACAATGACAAACTCAAGCGGGCAATTAAATAATGTTAATGCTTCACTATCTATTCCAGCAAATAGACATCATTCTTTTGCGGTAATGAATATCACTAATTCCACAACTGAAATCAATGGTGGAACCTATAGTATTACTAATCCTAACAATGCAGATGCTAATGGTTATTTATTTGAGTTAAATAATTCAACGGTAACCATGCATAACTCAAAAGTCTTGATGGGTGATAACAACCAAGACTCCATATTAGAGGCATTTGCTCTGAATCAGAAGAGTAAATTAACATTAAACAATGTGAATGTAACATCAAACAATGATAGTTCTATTTTTGTATATGAAGCGGAGAATCAAGCTCGGCCAGAATTGATCGTTAATAATTCCAATGTTTCAATTCCTCAAGGTGGAATCATTACTTTAAGATCTGGGGTTGGCGAAGTTATCAACAGTCACTTCTCTGCGACCTTTAATAACTCAACAATAAATGGATGTATGCTTGCTAGTGGTGAAAATGTTAGATTTAATGATACAGAGAGCATTACAGAAAATATCCAACTAACCTTTAATAATTCTACTGTTTCTGGAGTTACTACTACCGACCGCAATAGCGTGCTCAACTTAAACTTAAATAATAGCAATTGGACAACTAAAGCTTTCACTGATGAAGATGGCGTGGTTCAAACAACAAGCTTAACTAATTTGGCTCTTAATAATGGCGTAGTAAATCTAGCCAATGATAACTACCAAGGTATCATTGTTCGTGGTAATCTCACTGGCTCAGGCACATTCAATCTAAACACGAATATCGCTGAAAACAAAAGCGATAAAATCGTTGTCAAAGGTACTGCTGAAGGTAATCATAAAATTGGTGTCACTAATCAAGGTGCAAATGTTGCTGACGGTAAAGTAACTCTTGTCGAAACCAATGGCGGTAATGCTGCATTTAGCTTAACGAACCCGAATAATCGCGTAGATTTAGGGGCTTACCAATATTTCCTAACAAAAGAAGGAAATAATTGGGTATTAGCGAACTCTAAAAATGCAGTCACCCCAACTCCACCTGTTGCACCAGTTACACCAAGCAAACAAGTGGTGACTCCAAGCAAACCTGAGGTAACGCCTAGCACCCCAGTAGTCACCCCAAGTAATCCAGTAGTACCACCTGCAGTTCTACCAAGCGCACCGTTACTTTCAGACTTAGCAAATGCACAAGTTTCTCTTCGTCAAGCACAATTGCTTTTAGTGGAAGATGATTTAAGTGGCATCCATCAACGTCTAGGTGAAGTGAAAAATGGTGAAAAAGGCAATGTGTGGGTTCGTAATGTGAATTCTCGCCAAAAATTAGCCGCACTTTCTACTGGTGAGAGTGAAACTTCTGGCTTTAAACAAAACGTACATAGCTTACAAGTGGGCGCTGATGCTGCTGTAACTGATAACCTCCGTGTTGGTGGATTTGTTGGCCGCAGCCAAGCTAACGTTGATTTTAATGGTTATTACGGTGATGGCAAAGTAAGAAGCAACAGCGTGGGCTTATACGCAGCTTACCTTGCAGATAACGGTATTTATGTTGATAACATCGTGAAATACAGCCGTTTACACGCTAACTCCGATCTCACAGAGAAACGCCATTACAACGCTTATACTATTTCGAGTGAATTAGGCAAACGCTTTAGCCTTGCGAATGATTGGACAATTACCCCGCAAGCACAAATAGCGTGGACACATATTTCATCACAAGGGAATGAGGATAGCTTATCTTCTGTTTATTCTCGAATTGGTTTACGTGTAGCCAAAGGCTTTGCATTAAGTAATGGTTGGAATTTACAACCTTATGCAGAAGTAAATGCGATTACTAGCAAAAACCGTAGCAGCAAAATTCATTACACAAACAGCGCGCTTGATGTCGCAAGCAGCCGTGGACGTTTTGAAAGTGCGGTCGGTTTAAATGCTGGATTTGCAAATCATCGTTTTGGTTTAGAAGTAAGCCGTGCTGACGGTAAAAACTTCGATAAACCTTATGCAATTCAAGCGGTTTATCGCTATCAATGGTAATATAAAAGGGCGGAGTAAAATCCGCCCTTTTTCTCTTTTTACTGAATAAATAATATGTCGAAATCTTTCCCTTCTCGTTCATTTACAACCAAACGAACGGCAAAACCTACTCGTTCATTTAAGCCTAAAGCGAAGCCGATCACACTAGAACAGACCATTGTTGTTTTATTTAACAAACCTTTTGATGTACTGACACAATTCACCGATGAAAATGGCCGAGCTACGTTAAAAGATTTTATTGCTATTCCTAATGTGTATGCGGCAGGACGATTGGATCGTGATAGCGAAGGGCTGCTGATTTTAACGAATAATGGTGAAGTGCAACATCGTTTGGCAGATCCTAAGTTTAAAACGGAAAAAACGTATTTTGTGCAAGTGGAAGGTATTCCTGAAGAGGCTGACTTAGACAAGCTTCGTCAAGGTGTTGAATTGAAAGATGGAATGACGAAGCCGGCAAAAGTGCGGTTGATTTCTGAACCGGATTTTCTCTGGCCTCGCAATCCACCTATTCGTGAACGTCAAAGTATTCCAACGAGCTGGTTGGAAATCAAAATTAGTGAAGGGCGTAATCGACAAGTGCGTAGAATGACAGCACATATCGGCTTTCCGACATTACGTCTCATCCGTTATCAAATGAGCCATTTAACGCTTGCTGGATTGGGTAATGGTGAATATCGCCGTTTGAATGAAGAAGAAATGCGTGCGTTATTCAAACAACTTCATTTAAATAACGCACGTTAAGATTAGAAACGTTGAGCAGGTTGTGCGTTTTCAACTTGCACGAAAAAGCCTTTATCATTCAAGATAATGCTGTAATCGGTAACATATTTAACGCCGTTGGTTTCCACTATCGCATTACAGCTGCGAATGCCTTGTTGTGGATAAGATTGCGTTTCACGGGTTTGCGTGATTTGTTTCACTGTCATTTGGGTGTTAGTGGCGGCACCTTGTTTTTTAAAGGCATCAGATAATACCGCAAAAACTTTTGAATCATTACATCTTGGTACGACGACGGATTTTGTCACCATACTCGCTGTTTTTTGTGCGACAGCATCTACTTTCTTTTCACTCACTTTTTCAACAGCTTTTGGTTCCGCTTTCTTCACTTCGGTTTTAACCACGGGTGTTTTTTTAGCAATCACTTTTTCAGGTTTAGCCGATTCTTTAACGGCACTTTGTTTGCTTTTCGCTACCGTCTTTTTGTCTTTTACTGCAGTTTGCTTAGTTTTTTCTACTGGCTGTTTGTCTTTCGTTTTTGTCGGCTCTGCTTTAGCGGCTTTATTTGTCGTTTTATTTTTTATTTTTTCTTTTTTCGTTACCGCTTTTTTCGCTTCGACAATTTTAGCTGGCTTTTTCGCTTCTGCTTTTTTTGGCATCTGCTTTCTTTTTCGCTGTTTTAGCTACGGTTTTAGGCGTGGTTGCTTTCTTGGCTTCCACTTTTTTAACTGCCGTTTTCACTGACTTGGTTTGAGTTGATTTTGCCGTATGATTTGGCGATGCTGCAAAGGCCAAAACAGGTAACAAGGCAAAAATCACCGCGAGTAATTTTTTCATCCGTTATTCTCCTTAAACAAAAAGTGCGGTCAAAATTAACCGCACTTTGAAATCATTTATAAATTAAAGATAGTAGTGTTCTACGTAGTTTAATTTATCGTCAAGTTTTAACACTAACGGTTGACCGGTTGGGATTTCAAAATCCATGATTTCCGCATCAGAAATACCGATGATGTGTTTGCTAATGCACGAAGTGAGTTACCGTGCGCCACCACTAAAACACGTTTACCAGAAAGCATTGCTGGTGCAATTTGATCTTCCCAGAATGGTAACGCGCGTTCTAAGGTTAATTTTAAGTTTTCTGCGTTTGGTACCACATCAGATGGGATGTTTGCATAACGACGGTCGTTATGTGCAGAGTTTGGATCTTTCGGATCTAAATCTGGAGGAGAAATGTCATAAGAACGACGCCAGATATGAACTTGTTCGTCACCGTATTGTTCTGCGGTTGCTTTTTTATCTAAGCCTTGTAATGCACCGTAGTGACGCTCATTTAAACGCCAGTTTTTCACTTGAGGAATCCATAATTGGTGAGATTCTTCTAACACGATGTTACAGGTTTTGATTGCACGAGTTAAAACAGAGGTGAAGGCAATATCAAATTCATAGCCTTTCTCGAACAATTTTTTACCCGCTGCTTTTGCTTCTTCTACGCCGCGCTCGGTTAAATTTACATCACGCCAACCGGTGAATAAATTTTTTGCGTTCCACTCACTGAAACCGTGACGAATGAATACTAATTCCATAAGGATCTCCTAAGTATTAATAAAAAAATGAATGGCTCTGTTATAGCAAAAATCGTTATGTTTAAAAGTAAAAAGGCGGCATTTACTGATCTTTCGCAAAAAATCGCCTGTAAACTTTTAGCCACTCAAAAATAATGCTAGTATCTAAGCTTTATTCGTCCCTTAATTTCTCTCAAGTTTAGATGTATGCAGCAAAGCAATCGTAGAAAAAAAATCTTATCAAAACTGACCGCACTTTTGGCTTGTGGTCTGCTTGGCTTTTCATCTTTCGCGCAAGGCAACGATCTCAACCAGATTCAAAAACAAATTAAACAACAAGAATCGAAGATCGCCGAGCAAAAACGCGCACAAGCTAAACTCCAAGCCAGTCTTAAAGATCAAGAAAGCAAAATTAATAGCGTTGTCGGTGAATTACGTGAAACAGAATTAAGCTTAAAAGAAATTCGCAAGCAAATGGCGGAAACCGAAAAGCAAATCAAGCAATTAGAAAAGCAAGAGCGTGTGCAAAAAGCGAAGCTCGCAAAGCAAGTAGATGCCATCTATCGTTCAGGTGTAAATCCTTCTACCTTGGAAAGAATGCTTTCGGAAGATGCCCAAAAAGCTGAACGCATGAAAGTGTATTATCAGCACTTAAATCAAGTTCGCATCGATATGATCAACAATCTGAAAGCAACACAAGAGAGTTTAGCGAAACAGCGCGAGGCGATTTCAGGGCAACAAAAAAATCATCGCGATCAACTTTCTACGCAAAAGAAACAGCAGCAAGAATTACAAAAAGCGCAACAAGAACGCCAATCTACGTTAAATGAACTCAACAAAAACTTAACGAAAGATCAGAATCAGCTGGAAACGTTGAAAGCGAATGAAAATGCCCTTCGCCAAGAAATTCAACGTGCAGAACAAGCCGCTCGTCAACAAGAACAACGTGAGCGTGAAGCCCTTGCACAGAAAAAACAAGCGGAAGAAAAACGGACCTCAAAACCTTATCAACCAACCGATCAAGAGCGCAAGTTGATTAACAGTACCAGTGGTTTAGGTACCGCAGCTCGTCAATATAGTCGTCCAGTTTCCGGTCCAACATTGCATTCCTTTGGTTCAATCCAAGCAGGTGAAGTGCGCTGGAAAGGTATGGTTATCGGCGCACCAACGGGTACAGCGGTAAAAGCCATTGCAAGTGGTCGTGTTATTCTAGCCGGTCATCTTAATGGTTATGGTTATATGGTGATTGTGAAGCACGGCGACAGCGACTTGAGTTTGTATGGTTTCAACCAAGCGGTATTTGTGAAAACAAGGTCAGCTGGTGTCTGCAGGACAAACCATTGCACAAGTGGGGAATACGGGTGAACTCTCTAAACCGGCGCTTTACTTTGGTATCAGCCGTAAAGGGGTACCTGTGAATCCGGCTGGGTGGATTAAATAATGGCAACATTCTTTCAAAGTGCGGTCAAATACGATTATTTTTTCAACCGCACTTTTCTCTGCATTTACTTTTGCACAAGGCAAACTGGCCATTGTGATTGATGATATTGGCTATCATCCGAAAGAAGATGCGGAAATTTTGGCGATGCCTAAAGAAATCTCTGTCGCCATCATTCCTGCCGCACCCTATGCCAAAATTCGCAATCAGCAAGCGAAAGCGCAAAATCACGATATTCTCATTCATATGCCGATGCAGCCGGTCAGTAACATTAAAATTGAAGAAGGTGGTTTGACTTTAGGCTTGTCCGAAGTGCAAGTGAATGAGCGAGTAAAAAAAGCTAAATCTATTGTGCCAAATGCCATTGGAATGAATAATCATATGGGCAGTGCAGCCACGGCTGATGCCACATTAATGACTTATTTAATGATCGCACTTCGCGAGCAGCATTTATTCTTTTTAGATAGCCGTACTATCGGAAAATCAGTTGCGGGAAAAATAGCAAAAGAACAAGGTGTACGTGTATTAGATCGCCATATCTTTTTAGATGACAGTGATAATTTAGTGGATGTGCAACGCCAATTTCAGAACGCCATTCAATATGCACGTAAACATGGCACAGCCATTGCTATTGGGCATCCCTCGTCCCAAATACCGTAGCCGTATTAAAATCAGGAATAAAAAATTTACCCGATGATATTCAATTAGTGGGCATGGGAAGTTTATGGCGAAATGAAAAAATCTTGCCTCCTAAACCATTTATCTTAATTTTTAATGATATTCCTGCGCCAACTTCAGTCTCGCCGTTTGAGCCAATCCCTTTATTACGGGGCGTGCCAAGATAACAAAAAGAGCGGTTAAAATTGACCGCTCTTTTTGTTTTTGATTAATGTTGATCGCGTTCCCACAAATCAGCATACTTCACAAAGGTGGAGTGGGCCGAAAGTACCGCCAGCAGGAAACCTTGTTTTCCATCTAAGAAACCGGCTTTTAAAATGTACATTTTGACAAAGCATCCGATGGCATGACTGACACCTTGCCACAATGTTGCTTTTTTACCTTTGGCTTGGCGTTGATCTGCCCAAGCTTTGGCGTAGCCCGCGGATTTCACCAAATAGTGATGAATGCTTTTATAAGTGAAATGCTCCAGATCCCCAGTTAATTTCTGTACTTTCGTGTTTTCAGGATAAACCACTTTTTCATGTACCAGAGAATCATTATATCCAGCATAATTTGTGCGATATAAACGCACTACATAATCAGGATACCAACCTGAATGACGAATTTCACGTCCAAACACTTCACTCACCCGAGGAATATCATAAACCGTATTTGGTGCATCTTGTTGAACGGCTTGTTGAATGGATTCACGCAGTTTCGGTGTGACACGTTCATCGGCATCTAACCACAAAACATAATCACTGGTGACATATTGTTGTGCGCGTTGGCGTTGTTTGCCAAAACCCGGCCAATCAGGGTGCGAATAAAATTTTGCACCATATTGTTCCGCGATTTCTTGGGTGTTATCAGTACTGCCTGAATCGACAATAATGATTTCATCTACCCAATCTTTTACCGTATCAAGACATTGAGCAAGATCTGCCGCTTCATTTTTGACAATCATGGCAACGCTAATTGTTGGCATATTTTGATCCTTTTTTTGCTATACTAGCCGAAATTTTTGTAAGTATAACCGAATTTATTTTATGTGGCGTTTTTTTTATACCGGCCTGATGTATCTGATTCAGCCTTTTGTGCTGTTATTCATGTTACTACGAAGTCTCAAAGCTCCGAATTATCGCAAGCGTTTAGGTGAGCGATATGGTATTTATGCGAATCTTGTTAAGCCTGCACAAGATGGAATCGTCATTCATGCTGCATCGGTAGGGGAAGTGATTGCCGCTACGCCGCTAGTAAAACGTATTCAGAAAGACTATCCGCATTTACCAATCACATTTACAACGGTCACGCCAACAGGCTCTGAACGAGTAAAAGCTGCGTTCGGGGAAACTGTGACGCATTGTTATTTGCCCTACGATTTACCTTGTGTCATCAATCGTTTTATTGATTTTATTCAGCCTAAAGTATTTATTGTGATTGAAACGGAGCTTTGGCCGAATTTGATTGATTGTTTGGCTCGTCGAAATATTCCTTTCATTGTGGCGAATGCACGCCTTTCTGCACGTTCAGCTAGACGCTATGGCAAAGTCAAACAACACTTGCAGTATATGCTTTCTCAAATCAGCTTGATTGCACCACAAGATAGTATCAGTGGAAAGCGTTATTTAGAGTTAGGTTATGAGAAAGATCGTCTGCAATTAACTGGCAATATTAAATATGATCTTGTGGTCAGTGACGAATTACTCAAAGACATTGCAACACTTCATGAAAGCTGGGCGAAAGATCGTCAGATTTGGATTGCCGCGAGTACCCATGAAGGGGAAGAAGAACTCATTTTACAAGCGCATCATTTGTTACTGAAAAAACATCCAAACTTGCTGTTATTGCTAGTGCCTCGTCATCCTGAACGTTTTAATCCTGTGGCGGATTTAATTGAAAAAGCCAACTTTAACTTTATTCGTCGTTCAACGGGGGAGATTCCTTCAGAAAATACCCAAGTGATTCTGGGTGATACCATGGGCGAGTTGATGTTGATGTATGGTATTTCAGATATTGCGTTTGTTGGCGGAAGTTTGGTCAAACATGGGGGACATAATCCTTTAGAGCCTTTGGCATTTAAATTACCCGTTGTGAGTGGAAAGCATACCTTCAATTTCCCTGAAGTTTTTACTTCGCTCTTAGAAGTGCAAGGTGTGTTGCAAATCAACTCAACAGAAAAAGCATTGTCAGAGATTATTGATAAGTTATTGAATTCGAAAGGGGCACGTCAACGTTTAGGCAATGCAGGCTACGAGGTATTAATCGAAAATCGTGGCGCATTACAGCGTCTTTTAGATTTGCTTCATCCTTATTTAACCAATATTTCGGAGAACAATAAATGACAAGCGTAATTTACCCTGGCACGTTTGACCCGATTACCAACGGGCATTTAGATATCATTGCGCGAAGTGCGGTCATTTCCGAAAGTTTTTGTCGCGGTTGCGAATAGTCCGAGCAAAAAGCCATTGTTCTCATTAGAAGAACGCGTTGAGCTCGTGCGTCAATCGGTCGCTCATTTACCCAATGTGGAAGTATTTGGATTCTCTGATTTACTCGCAAATGAAATCAAATCTAAAAAGATTACTGCCATTATTCGTGGTGTGCGCACAACGACGGACTTCGAATATGAATTACAACTGGCCGCGTTAAACCGTTTATTAACCGATGGTGTGGATAGTTTGTTCTTTCCTCCAACAGAAAAATGGGCGTTTGTGTCTTCCACGATTGTACGAGAAATTTATTTGCATCATGGCGATGTGAAAGAACTGGTGCCGGAAGCCGTTTATTTAGCCTTAAAAGCTCGTCGTGAATGAAAAAAACACTTCTGATTTTAACCACACTTTTAGCGTTAACTGGTTGTGGTACGGTGGTGAAATTAATCGATCCATCGGAAAAATACACACCTTACGCGGGTGCGGCTTATGATTTAGAGATGGCACAAAAATGGGGCTTACCTATTTTAGATTTGCCACTGTCATTTTTATTAGATACCGCATTATTGCCTTATGCGTGGTCAAATTAATTTGCATTAAGATATGAAACTCAATCCTCAACAACAACAGGCTGTCGAATATGTCAGTGGGCCTTGCTTGGTGCTAGCTGGCGCAGGCTCGGGCAAAACTCGTGTGATCATCAATAAGATTGCTCATTTGATTGAACACTGCGGTTATTTACCTAAACAGATCGCCGCCGTAACCTTTACCAACAAAGCTGCTCGTGAAATGAAAGAGCGTGTAGCCCATTCCATTGGTAAAGAAAAATCCAAAGGATTGATTGTTTCCACTTTCCATACCTTAGGTTTCGACATTATCAAACGGGAATATAAAGCTTTAGGCTTTAAATCGAATATGACCTTGTTTGATGAGCACGATCAACTTGCCTTACTCAAAGAACTGACGGCAGATGTGCTGCAGGAAGATAAAGACTTACTGCGTGAATTAATTTCCGTTATTTCCAACTGGAAGAATGATTTGGTTTCGCCAAAACAGGCTTATGCTTTAGCAAAAGATGCAAAATATCAAACCTTTGCAAAATGTTATGAGCGTTATGCGGCGCAAATTCGTGCTTACAATGCGTTGGATTTTGATGATTTGATTATGTTGCCGACCTTACTCTTCAAACAGAACGAAGAAGTGCGGTCAAAATGGCAGGAGAAAATTCGCTATTTGTTGGTGGATGAATATCAAGATACCAATACCAGCCAATATGAGCTCATCAAACTACTCGTTGGCGAGCGAGCTTGTTTTACCGTAGTAGGCGATGATGACCAATCCATTTATTCTTGGCGAGGTGCTCGACCACAAAATATGGTGCGCTTGCGTGATGATTTTCCGCGTTTGCAAGTCATCAAATTGGAACAAAATTATCGTTCCACTCATCGTATTTTGCATTGTGCCAACATTTTGATTGATAACAACGAGCACGTATTCGATAAAAAGCTGTTTTCCAACTTGGGCGAAGGTGAAAAACTGCAAGTCATTGAAGCGAAAAATGAAGAACATGAAGCCGAACGGATTGTGGCGGAATTAATCGCCCATCGTTTTAGCCGTAAAACCAAATTCAAGGATTATGCGATTTTGTATCGGGGTAATCATCAATCGCGTCTATTGGAAAAAGTGCTGATGCAAAACCGCATTCCGTACAAAATTTCTGGTGGAACGTCTTTTTTCTCTCGTGCTGAAATTAAGGACATGATGGCCTACTTGCGTTTGGTGGTGAATCAAGACGATGATGCAGCCTTTTTGCGTATTGTGAATACACCAAAACGGGAAATTGGTACTGCAACATTACAAAAACTAGGCGAGTTGGCACAGAAAAAACATATCAGCTTATTTGAGGCGATTTTTGAGTTTGAGCTCATGCAACGAGTCACGCCAAAAGCCTATGATGCCTTGCAAAAATTTGGTCGTTGGATTGTGGAGTTGAACGATCAAAGTTTACGTTCCGATCCTGCAACAGCGGTGCGTTCGTTACTTTCTTCCTTGCATTACGAAGAATATTTGTATGAATATGCCACCAGTCCGAAAGCCGCTGAAATGCAGAGTAAAAACGTGGCGACCTTGTTTAGCTGGGTAGAGGATATGCTCAAAGGCGATGAGGTGAATGAGCCGATGAATTTAAATCAAGTGGTCACTCGTTTAACTTTACGCGACATGATGGAACGCGGTGAAGACGATGACGAGAGCGATCAAGTGCAATTAATGACATTGCACGCCTCTAAAGGTTTAGAGTTTCCCCATGTGTATTTAATCGGTATGGAAGAGGGGATTTTGCCTCATCAAACCAGTATTGATGAAGATAATGTGGAAGAAGAACGCCGTTTGGCCTATGTGGGCATTACTCGAGCACAACAAACGCTGACTTTTTCTCTTTGTCGTGAACGACGTCAGTTTGGTGAATTAATTCGCCCAGAGCCTAGCCGTTTCTTGGCAGAGTTACCGCAAGATGATGTGCAATGGGAAAAAGATAAGCCCAAATTGACGGTAGAACAGAAGCAACAACAAACATCGAGTCAGCTTGATCGTCTACGGGCAATTTTAAAAGGTTAGAGATAATTTATGTTAAAGGGCGGTCGGAAATTTATTTGTTTTTCAACCGCACTTTATTTATGCAAAATGTAGATAAATCAAGCAACCAAAACGGCTTTTACAAAAAATGATTTGACTTATTTTCAAAAAAACGTATTATACCGCCCACAAACCGATTGTGGTGAGATGGCCGAGTAGGCTGAAGGCGCTCCCCTGCTAAGGGAGTATGGGGTCAAAAACTCCATCGAGGGTTCGAATCCCTCTCTCACCGCCATTTGTTTTTAGTTTTATTATTCTGCACCCGTAGCTCAGCTGGATAGAGTACTCGGCTACGAACCGAGCGGTCAGAGGTTCGAATCCTCTCGGGTGCGCCATTTTAAATCGACTCTATCAGTTAAAATGGTCACGAAGAATAAAACATCATTACGCACCCGTAGCTCAGCTGGATAGAGTACTCGGCTACGAACCGAGCGGTCAAAGGTTCGAATCCTTTCGGGTGCGCCATCTTCTCTCTTCAAACTTTTCTTTTTATCAAAAACAATTAACGCTTTATTTAGTTATTTTTCTCGATCATCAATGGTTTTTAATAAATAATTTCCTTGTATGTCTGTGACACTTCTAAAACCGACATTCGTGATTTTATAAGGGAAATTTGTCTTGTATTCGACGTTATCGTGGTGATGGCCATGGAAAACGTGTCTTACCCCTAATTTTTCAGCAAGTTGATTAATCACACGAAATCCCATTGGATGGGGTTTCGGTGCTTCATGGCAAATTAGAATATCGGCTTGCTCATTTTCAATGGCTTCGATATCAGAAGGGAAAATAGACGTGCGATGACGCAATGGTACACCGCCACGCCAAATTTTTTCTTGCGGGCTATATTGGCAATAGTGGATGGGGTCAAAATACATCGGTTTGTTTGGTGGCATCCAGATTTGTCCACGGAATACACCACCTAAGCCGGCAATGCGTTGTCCTTGAATTTCAACAACACGATTATGCAAATTACGCGATTTCCAATGTGTACCCAAATCGCCTCAAATGCGGCGACGGTTTTGCTATCGTGGTTGCCGTGAATAAACCAAATATCACAATATTTTGCGAGTTTATCTAATTCATCAGGCGAAGAAAGTTGCAAGTCACCCAAAATAATCAGGGCAACGTTGTCATTTTCTTGCACGAAAGGATAAAGATGTTCATAACTTCCGTGCGGATCGCCTGCGAATAAAATCATTTTATTTCTCGTTGGTCAATGTGCGTTTAGTATGCTGTAAACCTTCAAGTTCTTCATCATTTAACACTTTTTCCACAACAGATTTGACTTGGTTATAACGGTCTAAATAACTTGGCGATTCAATTTCAATGTAAGGCACTTTGTATTTATCTAACAATTTCTTCAATAATTGTTGGAATTGTTGACGTTGTTTTTGGCTGCCTAGACTACGCAAGCCATCATCCACCCATTTTGTGTTGTTTTTCAATAAAATGGTGACATCAAATGGGTATTCTTTGATCATGGAATCGAGGAATGGATGGGCTTTACCTTCGTATTGAATACAAAAAGCTTGCGTGGTAATGAAGTCAGTATCAATAATTGCCACTTTATGAGCATGACGCACCGCATAATCAATATAGCGTTGGTGGCCTAATGCCATTTGTGGATAGTCAGAATATTGCATGGCTTGCTCATCGCCACCTAATTTTTCAAAGACATATTCCCGACCATATTCCCATGCAGAAGTGGTATTAAATACAGCAGCCAGTTTGCTAACTAACACACTTTTACCGCTACTTTCACCGCCTAAAATAGCAATGGTTTTCGCAAAGAATGGACGGACTTCTTTTGGAATGAATTTCCAATATTGGAAAGGTGTAGTTCGAATTTTCGTTGCAGATACATTAAAGAAAGAGCGGTCAGGATCCACTAAAGAAACTTCGAGTCCTAAGTATTTTTCGTATGGTGCTTTGTCTTGTGGCTCACTACTAAATACCATTGTCGGGGTAAATTGTTTTTCTTCAAATAGATTTTTTACTGCGTCACTCCAAGCTTGCCAACCATTTGGGTAACTTGGAATGCCATCTTCAACTAAGTGATGAATAAAAATGTGATCGTTTTGATATTTAAAGATTTGTTGCATCCAGCGAAGACGATCTTGTACTGTCGGCATACGTTTCATTTTACTATCATAGAACAGCTTTAAATCGCGTTCGGTATCGCTACAGACAATCACGTGAAGCTCATCCACTTTACTGAATGCTTCATAAATCATATTAATATGGCCGGTGTGAACAGGGTAGAATTTCCCAAAAATCACACCCACTTTTTTATCGTGTTTGTTCGACATAATGTATCCTTCGCTAAATGGCCACTGCGAGGTGGCTGAATAGTCCTATTTTATGCAATCTTTGTGCAAATAAAAACATTTTTCATTGAATGATTTTTTACAGTGACATTTTACGTTATACTACGACCTGCATTCTCAGGGCAGGGTGAAATTCCCTACCGGTGGTGACAGCCCACGAGCACTTAAAAGTGCGGTCAATTTTTGATTGCGTTTTACAAAATTGTTTCGCTTTGTACTTTTAAGGTTAGCAGATTTGGTGAAATTCCAAAGCCGACAGTATAGTCTGGATGAAAGAGAATAAAACGGATTGGGTTCCCACTTCCGTTCTATTTATTTGCATTTCTCAGCCCTGATTCTGGTTAATTTTAACGTAACAACAAAGGAAATTACGATGAATCAGTCAATTTTATCTGCATTTGGTGCGACCGGCGAAGAACGGGTAATTAACGCATTGAATGCATTCAAACAAGGTAATGGCGTATTAGTATTGGATGATGAAGATCGCGAAAATGAAGGCGATTTAATCTTTCCCAGCAGAAACCATTACCCCAGAACAAATGGCAAAACTTATTCGTTATGGCAGCGGTATCGTGTGTTTATGTATCACCGATGAACAATGCAAACAGCTTGATTTGCCACCGATGGTTGAGCATAACAATAGCGTGAATAAAACCGCGTTTACCGTGACGATTGAAGCGGCAGAAGGTGTGTCGACAGGTGTATCGGCGCAAGATCGCGTCACCACAATCAAAGCGGCAATTGCAGATCATGCAAAACCGGCAGATCTTCACCGTCCGGGACATGTTTTCCCATTACGTGCCGCAGAAGGCGGTGTTTTGGCACGTCGTGGTCATACTGAAGCGTCCGTTGATTTAGCACGTTTAAGTGGTTTTAAACCAGCGGGTGTGATTTGTGAAATCACAAATGATGATGGCACCATGGCTCGTGCTGCAGAAATTATCGAATTTGCGAAAAAATTTGGTTATGCGGTATTAACGATTGAAGATTTAGTGGCATATCGTCAAAAACATCAGTGCTAATTAAATACTTAGAAAACAAAAGTGCGGTCAGAAAATCTATTAAATTCTGACCGCACTTTGCATTTTAGGCTTAATTGGTTTCCACAAAGCTTAATGCCGTTTCGACCACTTCGATTCCTGCGCCTTGCTTAAAGGCATTTTCACTTAAATAGCGTCGCCATTGTCTTGCCCCTTTGCAGTTTTGGAATGCACCGAGCATATGTCGAACGATATGATTTAAATAAACACCTTGGCTTAGTTGTTTTTCAATATAAGGGAACATAGCTTCCACCGCTTGTCTTGGTGTGACGATATCCGCATTAGCATCAAAAAGCATTTGATCAACATAGCCCAACAATGACGGATTTTGATAAGCCTCACGCCCAACCATCACGCCATCCACAAATTGCAAATGATGTTTCATTTCTTCGATGGTTTTAATGCCGCCATTAATTGCAATGGTTAACTGTGGGAAATCTTTCTTTAATTGATAAACACGATCATAATCCAAAGGGGGAATCTCTCGATTCTCTTTTGGGCTTAATCCTGAAAGCCAGGCTTTTCGAGCATGAACAATAAATTCTTGGCAGCCTGCATGATGGACTTTTTCGATAAAGTCGCAGAGAAATTCATAGCTATCCAAATCATCAATGCCAATACGCGTTTTCACGGTGACAGGAATATTCACGACACGTTGCATTTCTGCAATACATTCTGCTACTAAATCCGCTTTTGCCATCAAACAAGCACCAAACATACCATTTTGCACGCGATCGGAAGGGCAACCCACATTCAGATTAATTTCATGATAGCCTCTTTCTTCGGCTAATTTGGCACAATGTTTAAGCTGAACGGGATCACTCCCACCGAGTTGTAGGGCAACCGGATTTTCTTGTAAATCAAAATCTAAATGATCGTATTTAGCATGAATAATGGCGGGTGCCGTGACCATTTCGGTATAAAGCAACGCATTTTTACTAAATTGACGATGAAAATAGCGACAATGGCGTGTCGTCCAATCTAACATTGGCGCAACGGAAAAGCGGCCACGATAAAAGTGCGGTTGGTTTTCTGACATATTTTTATTTCTCTTGAATCTCGTTACGGCGAAGATCTTCTGCTTGTTGTTCCTGCATTCGTTGGCGGAAACGTCCAGCCGCAAAGTGGTAAAAAGGTTTCGGACTAAATTGGCGCGAAATTATGGAGGCAATGATACTGGAAATCAAGAGCCAAATCAGCACAGGTTGAGCCCCCGTCATTTCCATCACCACTACGCTGGCTGTTACAGGGAGATTGTGTGCCACCCGGCTAAAAAGGCTGCCATACATAAAATGACCAAGAAAAGCGTTGATCGACCATGCCGTTGCTGATTTCCCATAACATGGTGCCGATACCCGCGCCAGTAGTGAGAGATGGCGTAAAAATTCCGCCCGCGATGCCATTCCAATACGTCGTAACCGTTGCGAAGAGTTTTAGTATCCCCACTTCAGGTGAAACGAGTTGTCCTTCTAATGCTCTGGCGACAACATCATAACCTGTTCCATAGGTTTGTCCTTCGCTGTAGGTGCCCAGAGCAGCCAACACTAAACCAAGTAATAAGGCAATATAAATAGGGTGTTTTCGGATCCAATCACGCCATTTGATTGGAGAAAGTCCGCGAATCCTTTGGCAAGGAGTCGTCCCAAATATACCACCCAATACACCGCAGACGACGCCACAAATGGCAAGCCAAAGATATAAATAAGGAATAGAGGTCTCGCCCTTATAAACAGGAAAGTAAGGGCTATTGCCTTGAATCGCTACTAAAATAAAACCGGCAGCTAATACACCGAGCAATACGCGTCTTTCCCAGCGTAACATCACGCCGCGACCAAGTTCTTCAATGGCAAAAATGACTCCTGCCAAAGGCGCATTAAATGCGGCAGCAAGACCGCCTGCCGCACCCGGTTGCAATGAGTTCATTCGTACTCAAGCCGCGGAAAGCAAAATTGTATTTACGACAGAAATTTCCCCAAGCGAGCATGACAGCAGCACCCACTTGAACAGAAGGTCCTTCACGTCCAACAGAAGCCCCCATCGCCATAGCAAGGAAAGTCAGAGGGATTTTCCAGATAGTTTGGCGAAATTCAACCAGTTTTGTTTTATAGCCACTGTAAGGAAGATTGATGGATGCAATCACTTGTGGAATGCCGCTACCACCGACATAAGGTGTGTATTTGGCGGTAAACCAGGTGAGAAAAGCAAGACCAAGCGGTAAAACGATCCAAACGGCGAGAGGGTATTTAGCAGACCAATAGGCATTAAATTCAAGTCCGATATCGGCGAGTTTCGCAAATCCAAAGGAAAAAAGGGCAACAAATGTCGCACCAATCAGTAAACATACAAATTCGAGTGTTTTATGAGAGATACGATGCGTTTGTCGAAGTTTTTTATGGTAGAAATAACGTAAATGAAAAATGAATGAACGTAACATAATGATTGCCAACAAAATAATTCTGTTTGAAATTATAAAACCCTACTCACAGACAGGCAATTGATTTGGAAAAGAGAGGTAAAACTAAATGAATTAAACATCTTGAAGAGAAATGTATTAAATGTAAAAAGATGGGATGGAATAAAGTTATTTTAAAAATCATATAATTATAGAAAAATCTCTTAAGTTAAGTCAGAATTCACTACACTTAGATCAATAATTATAAGGATTCTATTATGAAAAAAATACTATTTATCTCTATGTTTAGCTGTTTCCTAACTTGTACTGAAGTACAAGCATCTATAGCAAATTCCACCAGTTCGAGTAGTCAAATTAATCAAATTTCGACTGATTTAAGTAATGAAGAATTTGGCAAAGTATATCCTCAAAAAAGTTTATCCGAGAGCTGTATACGATAAATGGAGTAAATCTTGGGAAGATGATGATTTTTTTATTGATTATGATTTAAAAGATATTCAAACCAGTGAAGGAGAAAAGCGTTATTTTGCACTGAATTATGGAACTGCAGGATATAATGAGGAGCTGTATTTATACATTTTCAAAAAGTCATTAGATGAATGGGTTTTAGAAAATCAGGAATATATGAATTCTGAAAACTTTGAGCAAAAACCATTATTTAAAAATAAAAATATAGAGCTTCTTGGTAAAGCATCGGTCGTTAAGCTAGGAAAGGATACACTGGGTTTTCAATTAGACGGCCGTGATGGAGGGAGTGGCGGTGAGAAAGGTGATATTAGTTGGATTTACCCCGTAGGTAATAAAATGAAAATGGTGGCTGGGTGTCATTATGAAGAGTGGCGTTTTGGGCCTCTCGGCGTTGAATGCGAGCCTAAAATTAATTCAAGCCTAAAGCCAACAGAGGCATTTTATCCGATCGAATTGAATTATAAGCTTGTGAAATATAAGCTTAATGATAAGGCTCAGAGTGGGTCAGAAGAATGGGATATAAAGAGCATAGGTAACAAGAAAGGTAAGGTAGTCATTTTATTTAATCCACAAACTCAAACTTATGAACTACCAGCAGGCTTTGAAAAAATTAGTACGAATGCGGAACAACTATGGAAGTACTTTAATAAAATAACAGACTCTAAGCAAAAACAAGTGGATTGATTTTTAATCCTTAAGCCTTAACGATATCTAATGAAGGTGGCTGTTAAGCACAAAGAATGCGATGCTTGACATTTCTCCCAAGAACTCTTTAAAATTCAGCGTCTATTTCTTCCGTCTATTGGATGGAGAGATAGATTTTGTAACAAACATTCTATTATGAATAACATTTAAACTGGAGCTTTTTTAATGGCAACTATCAACCAGCTAGTACGCAAACCGCGTGTGAAAAAGGTTGTAAAAAGTAACGTTCCTGCATTAGAGGCTTGCCCGCAGAAACGTGGTGTGTGCACTCGTGTATACACAACTACACCTAAAAAACCGAACTCAGCATTACGTAAAGTATGTCGTATTCGTTTAACTAATGGCTTTGAAGTAACTTCTTACATCGGCGGCGAAGGTCACAACCTTCAAGAGCACAGTGTTGTGCTTATCCGTGGTGGTCGTGTTAAAGACTTACCAGGTGTGCGTTACCACACTGTACGCGGCGCATTAGACTGTGCAGGCGTTAAAGATCGTAAACAAGGTCGTTCTAAATACGGCGTTAAACGTCCTAAAGCTTAATGGAACTCCGTTAAGTAAGGCCAAACGTCTAAATTAGTAAAAATTTAAATCAGAAACTCCAGTATCACATTAGCTCACTTTAAAGTGCGGTTAATTTTTATAGAGTTTTGGATATCCTGAAGATTAAATATACGGAGAAATTCGCAATGCCACGTCGTCGTAGTGTTGAACCACGCAAGATTCTTCCAGATCCGAAGTTCGGTTCAGAGTTACTTGCAAAATTTATTAATGTATTAATGGTAGACGGTAAGAAAATCCGTTGCTGAAACCATCGTTTACGGTGCGTTAGACAAACTTGCAGAACGCACAGGTAAAGAACCTTTAGAAGCATTTGAAATTGCACTTGAAAACGTTCGCCCAACTGTTGAGGTTAAATCTCGTCGTGTTGGTGGTTCTACTTACCAAGTGCCAGTTGAAGTACGTCCAGTTCGTCGTAACGCATTAGGTATGCGTTGGATCGTTGAAGCTGCACGTAAACGCGGTGATAAATCAATGGCTTTACGTCTTGCAAATGAATTATCTGATGCATCAGATAACAAAGGCGCAGCAGTGAAAAAACGTGAAGACGTTCACCGTATGGCTGAAGCTAACAAAGCATTTGCTCACTTCCGTTGGTAATACGCTTTTAAAATTTAAGGGCTTCATCCTCGATGAAGCCTTACCCTTATATAAACAGATATTAAACTTAACAAGGTTATAATAATGGCTCGTACAACCCCTATTGAAAGATATCGTAATATCGGTATTAGTGCGCACATTGATGCTGGTAAAACTACTACCACTGAACGTATCTTATTCTACACCGGTGTAAGTCACAAAATTGGTGAAGTACACGATGGTGCAGCAACAATGGACTGGATGGAACAGGAACAAGAGCGTGGTATTACCATTACCTCTGCGGCAACTACCGCATTCTGGTCTGGTATGTCACAACAGTTCCCTCAACACCGTATCAACGTTATCGATACCCCGGGACACGTAGACTTTACTGTTGAAGTAGAACGTTCTATGCGTGTTCTTGATGGTGCGGTAATGGTTTACTGTGCGGTTGGTGGTGTTCAACCTCAGTCTGAAACTGTATGGCGTCAAGCTAACAAATATCAAGTTCCACGTATTGCGTTCGTAAACAAAATGGACCGTACTGGTGCTAACTTCTTACGTGTTGTTGATCAACTTAAACTCGTTTAGGTGCGAACGCTGTTCCTCTTCAACTTCCAATCGGTGCAGAAGAAAACTTCACTGGTGTTGTTGATTTGATCAAAATGAAAGCGATCAACTGGAACGAAGCTGACCAAGGTATGACCTTCACTTATGAAGATATTCCAGCAGATATGCAAGCAGCTTGTGAAGAATGGCGTCAAAACCTTGTGGATGCAGCAGCTGAAGCAACTGAAGAATTAATGGAAAAATACCTTGGCGGTGAAGAGTTAACTGAAGAAGAAATTAAAGCTGGTCTTCGTCAACGTGTATTAGCAAATGAAATCATCTTGGTAACTTGTGGTTCTGCGTTCAAAAACAAAGGTGTTCAAGCAATGCTTGATGCAGTTGTTGAATACTTACCAGCACCAACTGATATCCCTGCAATTAAAGGTATCAACCCAGATGAAACTGAAGGTGAACGTCACGCAAGCGATGATGAGCCGTTCTCTTCATTAGCATTTAAAATTGCAACTGACCCATTCGTAGGTAACTTAACCTTCTTCCGTGTGTACTCAGGTGTAATTAACTCTGGTGATACAGTATTAAACTCAGTACGTCAAAAACGTGAACGTTTTGGTCGTATCGTACAGATGCACGCTAACAAACGTGAAGAAATCAAAGAAGTTCGTGCGGGCGATATCGCTGCAGCAATCGGCTTAAAAGATGTAACAACGGGTGATACATTATGTGCTATCGATGCACCAATCATCCTTGAGCGTATGGAATTCCCAGAGCCAGTAATCTCTGTAGCAGTAGAACCTAAAACTAAAGCTGACCAAGAAAAAATGGGTCTTGCATTAGGTCGTCTTGCTCAAGAAGACCCTTCATTCCGTGTTCACACTGATGAAGAATCTGGTGAAACCATTATTTCTGGTATGGGTGAGTTACACTTAGACATCATCGTTGACCGTATGAAACGTGAGTTTAAAGTGGAAGCTAACATCGGTAAACCACAAGTATCTTACCGTGAAACTATCCGCACTCGTGTTAACGATGTGGAAGGTAAACACGCAAAACAATCTGGTGGTCGCGGTCAATATGGTCACGTTGTTATCGACTTATATCCATTAGATCCAGAAGGTCCTGGTTATGAATTTGTAAACGAAATCAAAGGTGGTGTAATCCCTGGTGAATACATTCCTGCGGTTGATAAAGGTATCCAAGAACAACTTAAATCTGGTCCGTTAGCGGGTTACCCAGTAGTAGATCTTGGTGTACGTTTACACTTCGGTTCATACCATGATGTTGACTCATCTGAATTAGCGTTTAAATTAGCCGCTTCTTTAGCATTTAAAGCAGCGTTTGCTAAAGCAAACCCAGTTCTACTTGAGCCAATCATGAAAGTTGAAGTAGAAACTCCACCTGAGTATGTTGGTGATGTAATCGGTGACTTAAGCCGTCGTCGTGCTATGGTTAACGGTCAAGAAGCGAACGAATTCGTTGTTAAAATCGATGCAGAAGTTCCACTTTCTGAGATGTTTGGTTATGCAACAGACTTACGTTCACAAACTCAAGGTCGTGCATCATACTCAATGGAACCGTTAAAATATGCTGAAGCGCCAACAAGTGTTGCTGCTGCAGTAATTGAAGCGCGTAAAAAATAATTTTTTGTAACAATCCGCTCTATAAGTCGAATGGCTTATAGAGCATTTTCTAGGAAACTAAACAAATGTCTAAAGAAAAATTTGAACGTACAAAACCGCACGTAAACGTGGGTACAATCGGCCACGTTGACCACGGTAAAACAACTTTAACAGCAGCAATCACAACCGTATTAGCAAAACACTACGGTGGTGCAGCTCGTGCATTCGACCAAATCGATAACGCGCCAGAAGAAAAAGCGCGTGGTATCACCATCAACACATCACACGTTGAATACGATACTCCAACTCGTCACTACGCACACGTTGACTGCCCTGGACACGCGGACTATGTTAAAAACATGATTACCGGTGCGGCGCAAATGGACGGTGCAATCTTAGTAGTAGCAGCGACAGATGGTCCAATGCCACAAACTCGTGAACACATCTTATTAGGTCGCCAAGTAGGTGTACCTTACATCATCGTATTCTTAAACAAATGCGACATGGTAGATGACGAAGAGTTATTAGAATTAGTAGAAATGGAAGTTCGTGAACTTCTTTCTCAATATGACTTCCCAGGTGACGATACTCCAATCGTACGTGGTTCTGCATTACAAGCATTAAACGGCGTTGCAGAATGGGAAGAAAAAATCCTTGAGTTAGCAAACCACTTAGATACTTACATTCCTGAGCCAGAGCGTGCAATTGACCAACCGTTCCTTCTTCCAATCGAAGACGTGTTCTCAATTTCAGGTCGTGGTACAGTAGTAACAGGTCGTGTTGAGCGTGGTATCATCCGTACTGGTGATGAAGTTGAAATCGTTGGTATCAAACCAACAACAAAAACAACTGTAACTGGTGTTGAAATGTTCCGTAAATTACTTGACGAAGGTCGTGCAGGTGAAAACATCGGTGCATTATTACGTGGTACCAAACGTGAAGAAATCGAACGTGGTCAAGTATTAGCGAAACCAGGTTCAATCACTCCACACACTGATTTCGAATCAGAAGTTTACGTATTATCAAAAGATGAAGGTGGTCGTCACACTCCATTCTTCAAAGGTTACCGTCCACAGTTCTATTTCCGTACAACTGACGTAACTGGTACAATCGAGTTACCAGAAGGCGTGGAAATGGTAATGCCTGGTGATAACATCAAAATGACAGTAAGCTTAATCCACCCAATCGCGATGGACCAAGGTTTACGTTTCGCAATCCGTGAAGGTGGCCGTACAGTAGGTGCTGGTGTTGTTGCGAAAATCATCAAATAATTGATGTATTAACTGTAACAAGTTAGATTAAGAAGGCGTATCGCAAGATACGCCTTTTTGTTTGCCTAAAATTCCGCAAAATTATAATGAAAATTCAAATTAAAAAAGTGAATGTTAGGAAGAGAGAAATTTTTGTTGGAGGAAAAAAGTGGCGGAAGGTCATGGGAGTTGAACCCACCCGGGAACGCTGGCGTCCCCAACAGGATTTGAAGTCCTGCCACCTCACCGGAGATGACGACCTTCCGTTATTGAAATTGCGGTTACTTTAGCGTAAATTAGTTTATAATTCAACGCCATTTTGAAATAGGAATTAAAAATGACCGCACTTTTTCAACAACTTCCTTCGGTAGATAAATTTTTAAAAACACCAGAAGGTGAAATGCTTTTAACTGAATTTGGTCATTCAGCTGTCGTGCGTGAATTGCGCCAATTATTGTCTGATGGGCGAGAGTTTATCAAACAGCATCAACATTTACCGCACTTTTTTGCCGATCATTTGAATACATTGCATTATTTACAAGAGCGATTGACTCAACAAAATCATGTGCAAATTAAATCAGTTCATAATTTAACGGGCACGGTATTACATACAAATTTAGGGCGAGCATTATGGGCTGAAAGTGCACAGCAGGCAGCACTTCATGCGATGAAAGGTAATGTTGCGTTAGAATATGATTTGGAAGAAGGCAAACGCAGTCATCGGGATAATTATATTAGTGAACTACTTGCACAACTCACAGGTGCAGAAGCTGCTTGTATCGTTAACAATAATGCTGCAGCCGTACTCTTGATGTTGGCCACCTTTGCAAAAGATAAAGAAGTCATTATTTCTCGCGGGGAATTGATTGAAATTGGCGGAGCATTTCGCATTCCAGACATTATGGCTCAAGCAGGCTGTAAACTTGTTGAAGTGGGGAACAACAAATCGCACACATTTGAAAGATTATCGTCAAGCAATCAATGAAAATACCGCTTTCTTAATGAAAGTACATTGCAGTAACTATCATATTAGTGGATTTACCGCTTCGGTTTCAGAACAAGAGTTAGTTGATCTTGGACGAGAATTTGATATTCCAGTGATGACGGATCTTGGTAGTGGGGCATTGATTGATCTAAGCCAATATAATTTACCGAATGAGCCAACGGTACAAGAAAAAGTCGCACAGGGCGTAAACTTGGTGTCATTCTCAGGTGATAAATTATTGGGAGGAACACAAGCCGGTATTATCGTCGGTAAAAAAGAGTGGATTGCTCAGTTACAAGCTCACCCATTAAAGCGCGTATTGCGTTGCGATAAAGTGATTTTAGCTGGGCTTGAGGCAACATTGCGCCTTTATCTCCAACCTGAAAAACTTACTGAGACATTGCCAACTTTGCATTTGCTCACCCAATCAATGGATGTATTAAAAGAAAAAGCCGAACAACTTAAAGCCTGTTTAGCAAACCGCTTAAAAGATTACCAGGTTGAGATTGAAGAAAGCTTTGCTCAAATTGGTAGTGGTTCTCAACCGATGGCGACGATTCCTTCTCTTGCGGTGACGATTGCCGAAAAAACAGAGACAAAATTGACCGCACTTTTAGCAGTATTCAAAGCGTTAGAACAACCAATAATTGGCCGTGTTGAGAAAGGAAAAATTTGGTTAGATTTACGTAGCGTGGCTGACTTTAAGGCATTATTAGATACGGTGGAAAAATTATGATCATAGTAACATCAGGGCACGTCGATCATGGTAAAACAGCCCTTTTGCAAGCGCTGACAGGCACGAATACCGCCCATTTACCGGAAGAAAAAAAACGTGGCATGACCATTGATTTGGGGTATGCCTATTTGCCTTTAAAAGAGAAAGTACTCGGGTTTATTGATGTGCCTGGCCATGAAAAGTTTCTCGCCAATATGTTGGCGGGGCTTGGTGGCGTGCATTATGCCATGCTCATAGTTGCTGCAGATGAAGGGATTGCCGCACAAACTAAAGAACACTTAGCGATTTTACGTCAGCTTCAATTTACTGAAATCATGGTGGTGATTACCAAGGCTGACCGAGCAACAGATGAGCAAATTGAGGCACTAAAAACACAAATTCAGACGGATTATCCATTCTTAGCTGAATCTCATTATTTTATTACATCGGCACAAACAGGCTTAGGCATTGATGCGTTACGCGATTATTTAGCCAATTTACCTGAATTAGCTGAAGTGGATAAACCATTCCGTTATGCCATCGACCGTGTTTTTAGTGTGAAAGGGGCGGGGACAGTGGTAACCGGGACAGCATTTGCGGGAACGGTGGCCATTGATGATGAACTCTTCCTTTCTACGGGACAAAAGGTTCGCGTAAAAAATATTCATGCTCAGAATACACCGAGCGAAAAAGGTTTGGCTGGTCAACGCTTAGCGCTCAATTTAAACGTTGATTTAGATCGTATTCCAATGCAGCGTGGCGATTGGTTGTTAGCCTCAGAGCCGCTTGAGCCAACCGATCGTATTACTATTGAAATTACACCTGAAGTGAATTTGAAAGACAGTCAGCCTGTACACATTTATCATGCGGCAAGCCGTACGACGGGTAAGCTCACCTTGCTTGAAAGCAAAAATGCAATGAAAAATGACCGCACTTTGGCGGAGGTCATTTTAGAACAACCATTATTTTTAGCTTTCGGGGATAAATTAATTTTACGTAGTGGTGATGCGAAAGCGTTAATTGGTGGTGCCAAGGTACTCGAAATTCATTCACCAAAACGTTATAAGCGCACAGAGGCTCGTCTAGCGTTCTTAGCTAAACTTAATCAGGCTCAAACCGCCACACAACGCATCGGATTGACCTTACAAAAAGAGGCGATTTCAGCTCAAGCTTTAATGTGGAGTGAGCAACTAACCGAAAATCAATTGGCTGAAGCATTGGCCGAGAATGGCGATATCCGTTTTCAAAATTGGTGTTTTAATCGCGATTATCAACGTGAAAAAACGCAGCAAATTTTGACCGCACTTGCTACCTATCATGAGCAACATAATGATCAGCTAGGTTTGAGTAAAGCCCGCTTATACCGTATTGCGACACTAAACCAACCGGAAAATCTGATTTATCATTTTATTGAAGAAATGCTTGATGAAGGCCAATTGCAGCAGACTCGTGGTTGGTTACATTTGCCTTCACACAAAATCCAATTTTCAGCTGAAGAGCAAAGCTTATGGCAAGCGGTGTTAGCTGAATTTGAGAAAGCGCATGGTCAAGCCATTTGGGTGCGTGATATGGCAACAGCCCTTGGCACAAGATGAAAGTGTGATGCGTAATTTTATGTATAAAGCGGGTAAATTGGGCTATCTTACGCCAATCGTAAAAGATCGTTTTTTCCTGACTGAAAGCATTTATGCTTATGCTCGCTTAATTAAGCGAAATGGCAGGCGAAGAAGGTAAAGTTGCCGTAAATGAATTACGTGATAAACTGAACTTTCGGTCGAAAACTGACCGTGCAATTAATGGAATATTTTGACCGTACCGGCTTTTTACGCCGCAAAGGCAATGATCACATTCTACGTGATAAAGATACATTTGATTTATAGGATAAACACATGAAAAAGACATTCATTTCAGCCTTAATTTTAACCGCACTTTTTACTGTAACAGGTTGTGAAGATAAAGAAGCGAAGGCAACCATTGCGCAACAAACGCAGACAATTGCACAACTGACGGAAGAAAATACGCAATTAAGAGCTGAAAAAGAAAAGGCTGAGAAAATTATCCCTGCAATAATTGCTCAAAATGATGTGATTTTTGATAAAGAGGAGACTATCAAATATCCTAAACCGGTCAAAGAAGATGAATATGCGCCTGTTGAAGGTAAGATTCATTACAGCGTTTCTACACTAAAAACGAATATTGAGTGGTTAGATAAACTACTTTTAGAAGAAATTTCAAAAAATGCTGATGGCAAACCAAGAAGCCGCGAGCAGCTTATTGCAGATTACCAGAAAGCATATGATGAAGCTAAAAAAGAGATGTTGGAATTCTCGATAAGTGGTGTTGATGAAACCTTAGATTTAGCATTTAGTCACCAAAGGGGTAAGCTTGCAGTATTTCTTGTAAACTATTACAGCTATGAAGGTGGGGTTCATGGGGTTGGTGGTTATTACTATCTTAATATTGATTTAGAAACGAAAAAACAACTTTCATTTGATGATGTTTTTAAACCAAACCAACAAACCAAATTAAAAGAATTACTTTGGGAACGTTACACTCGATATGGCGAGGTAAAAGATGAGGAAGCATTTACATCAAAAGATGCTTTTGAGGTGACCGATAATTTCTATTTAGATCATGATGGGATTCATTTTGTGTATAACGTGTATGAAATTGCGTCTTATGCAGAAGGGCCACAGGAGCTGGTGATTGAGTGGTGGAATGCCTCTGCGTTATTAAAGCCTGAATTTCTTCAGAAACAGTATTATCCCGTTTCGAGTAATACGGCAGAATAACAAAGTGCGGTCAATAATGGCCGCATTTTTATTGGCCTTTTTTCACCCAGTATTTAAAAGGTGTCTCTTTGGTTTCACTCGCTAAAAGGGTATGTTCCATAAATTGGCAGAAACTGGGAATATCGCGAGTCGTGGCGGGATCGTCCGCCAAAATAAGCAGCACTTCACCTTCATTCATGTGGCGAATGTTTTTTCTCACGAGCATTACAGGTTCAGGACAACATAAACCAACGGTATCAAGGGTTTTATTGACAGTAATTTCAGTCATATTTATGCTTATGCTCGCTTAATTAAGCAAATGGCAGGCGAAGAAGGTAAAGTTGCCGTAAATGAATTACGTGATAAACTGAACTTTGGTCGAAACTGACAGTGCAATTAATGGAATATTTTGACCGTACCGGTTTTTTACGCCGCAAAGGCAATGATCACATTCTACGTGATAAAGATACATTTGATTTATAGGATAACACATGAAAAAGACATTCATTTCAGCCTTAATTTTAACCGCACTTTTTACTGTAACAGGTTGCGAAGATAAAGAAGCGAAAGCAACCATTGCGCAACAAACACAGACAATTGCACAACTGACGGCAGAAAATACGCAATTAAAAGCTGAAAAAGAAAAGGCGGAGAAGATTATTCCTGCTATTTTTGCGGAAAAAGACGTTATTTTTGAAAAAGTAGAAAAAATTAAATATACCCCATCGCAAGAACGTTGGTTTGAGCGTGATGAGGTAGAAATTGGTATTAGCCTATTGGGATTAAAAACGAATATAGATTGGTTAGACGAACTGTTATGGACTGAATTGGTTAAAAATGAATTTGGAGAAAATGCACCTAAAACACGAGATCAGATGCTAAGTAAATACAAAACAATTTGGAATGATGTAAAAGCATCTTTAGAAAAGGAACCTGAGCTAGGTTTCGCTCGTCATGCTTGGATGGTATTTGTTGGTCAAAAAGAAAAATTAGCGACTTTTGCAGTGAGGTATTATAGCTATACTGGAGGACCACACGGTGTAGGTGGTAACGTATATTTAACTGTAGATATGACAACACATAAAGTTCTAACGCTTTCCGATATTATTGATCAGAAAAAAAGCTCCCTGAAGTTAAAGAATTATTATGGAGGTTTTATACAGACTCTGGTCGCATAAAAGATGAAGATGCGTTTACGAAAAAAACAGATTTTGATGTTTCTAAGAATTTCTATCTTGCACACGATGGTATTCATTTTATTTATGACGAGTATGAAATTGCTTCGTATGCCGAGGGCGAGCAAGATTTAGTGATATCGTGGGGAAGCTACAACTTGGAAAATTTATTAATGCCAGATTTTGTAAAACAGAAGTATTATGACTTCGGATATATAGCACCATACACAACACCAGTAGAAGAGTAATCAAAGTGCGGTCAATAATGGCCGCATTTTTATTAGCCTTTTTTCACCCAGTATTTAAAAGGTGTATCTTTGGTTTCACTCGCTAAAAGGGTATGTTCCATAAATTGGCAGAAACTGGGAATATCGCGAGTCGTGGCAGGATCGTCCGCCAAAATAAGCAGCACTTCACCTTCATTCATGTGGCGAATGTTTTTTCTCACGAGCATGACGGGTTCAGGGCAACGTAAACCAACGGTATCAAGGGTTTTATCGACAGTAATTTCAGTCATTGTTATTCATCAGTTTTATTGAAATTGAGCTACATCATACAATAATTATGGGGAAATTTCGATAAATCCGCTATCAATGATAAACTACGCAACAAGTTTACTTGAATAATGAGTCCATGGCTGAATACCTTATCCCCAAAAGTGCGGTCGTTTTTGAAGAAGAAATTAAGAAAAGTCGATTTATCACGTATTTGCAACATACGGAAGGACTTGAACAAGCCAAAGCTTTTTGGGCAGAAATTAAAGCGCAGCACCCTAATGCCCGCCATCATTGTTGGGCGGCAGTAGCCGGAAAGCCAACAGATTCTCAACAATTAGGCTTTTCCGATGACGGTGAACCAGCAGGCACTGCAGGAAAACCGATGCTATCGGCTTTGCAAGGTAGCCAAGTTGGTGAAATCAGTGCTGTTGTTGTTCGTTATTATGGTGGCATTTTATTAGGGCACGGGCGGTTTAGTTCGTGCTTATGGAAATGGTGTTCAGCAAGCTTTTAAAATTATTAGAAACTGAACGAAAAGTAGAACGTCAGTTATTCCAAGTTCATTGTGATTATGCACAATTAAATTGGATCCAAATTTTTATGTGAACAGCATCAAATTGAAATTTATCAGCAAGATTTTTCAAGTGCAGATTACATTGCAGTTAGGCATTAGTGAAGATCAAATTAAACCTTTTTGAACAAGCATTAATTGAGCGTTCGGCAGGAACGTTGAAATTAGAAGAAATGAATTAAGCGAGATATTGTGCATATTTTTATCCATTATTCGGATTATCGGCATTTTTGGTTATGTGCTTTTTCCGGCACGATGCTGATTCCAGCCTTTGTGGCGCTTATTTATGGCGATGGCGGCGGTAAAGCGTTTATGCAAGCTTTTGCATTGAGCTTGACCGTGGGCATGTTGCTTTGGTGGCCTTGTCATCATCACAAACAAGAATTGCGGTCTCGTGATGGTTTTTTAATTGTGGTGGCATTTTGGTTCGTCCTTGGCGGGTTAGCAACCTTACCATTGTTATTATTTGATGCACCTCATTTAACAGTGGCTTCTGCCGTATTTGAGGCGTTTTCCGGGTTAACAACCACGGGCGCCACAGTCATGACTGGGTTAGATAATTTACCGAAAGCCATTCTGTTTTACCGTCAATTTTTACAATGGTTAGGTGGCATGGGGATCATCGTACTTGCGATTGCGATTATTCCTTTATTGGGTATTGGCGGAATGCAGTTATACCGTGCTGAAATGTCTGGTCCAATGAAAGATCAGAAAATTCAGCCAAGAATAGCAGAAACGGCAAAGGCATTGTGGTTTGTTTATTTCTTTTTAACCATGTCTTGTACCTTGGCTTATTGGCTAGCAGGTATGACACCGTTTGATGCACTTACACATAGTTTCTCGACGGTATCCATTGGCGGCTTTTCTACGCACGATGCCAGTATTGGCTATTTTAATAGCTCAGCGATTAATTTTATCACGGTCATTTTCTTGTGGATTTCGGCTTGTAACTTTGCATTGCACTTCAGAGCATTTTCAACTTTAGGACGAGAAAATATTTTGAAGATTTATACAAAAGATCCAGAATTCCGATTCTTTATGAGTATTCAAATTTTGCTTATCGTGGCATGTACATTGGTGATGATAAGCCATCAATATTTTGATTCCTCATGGCAAGATTTTGAGCAAGTCGTATTCCAAGCCGTATCAATTTCAACCACAACAGGCTACACCACATCGAATTTTGCTGAGTGGCCTTCTTTTGTGCCGATGTTATTAATTATTGCCTCTTTTATTGGTGGCTGTGCTGGCTCAGTTGGTGGTGGTTTGCGTGTTGCACGGATTTTAGTGCTATATCTTCAAGGTGCAAGAGAGCTGAAAACGATTTGTTCACCCTAAATTTAGTGTATCCAATTAAATGGGGTCAAAATGTCCTTGATGAACGAGTGATTGGGAGTATTTGGGCCTTTTTCTCAGCGTATCTATTGGTATTCACTATTTGTTTATTAAGTGTGATTGCATGTGGTGTCGAACCTTTTGATGCCTTTAATGCGGTATTAGCAAGTATTAATAACCTTGGACCGGGATTAGGTTCAGTAAGCAGTAATATGACGGCGATGCCAGATAGTGCTAAATGGGTACTCACCATTGCGATGGTATGCGGTCGTTTAGAAATTTTCACATTATTGGCGCTCTTCACACCGGCGTTTTGGAAGGCATAATGAAAACATTAATTTTATATTCAAGCCGTGATGGACAAACTAAAAAGATTGCTGAGTTTATGGCTCAGCATCTTGAAGGAGAAGTGGTGGTTTCACCGTTAATGGAGGAGCAGGATCTTCAAGTTTTTGATCGCGTGATTATTGGGGCATCCGTTCGTTATGGTCACTTTAATAAACAGGTATATCGTTTTGTAGAACGACATCACGAAGTGTTGAATGCAAAAAGTGCGGTCTTTTTTGGTGTAGGTTTAACCGCGAGAAAAGAAGGGAAAGATACGCCAGAGGGAAATGTCTATGTTCGTAAGTTCCTTCAACGCATAAAATGGACTCCGGCAAAAGTCGGCGTGTTTGCAGGGGCATTGCTATATCCACGCTATAAATGGATTGATCGTGTCATGATCCAATTGATTATGAAAATTACAGGTGGCGAAACGGATTCGACCAAAGAAATTGAATATACCAACTGGGGAAAAGTAAAGGCATTTGCAGAAAGTCTGAATTCGTAGAATAAAACACCATAAAAATTGTGTTTTTTAGACGATTTGATTAAAAGATCTTCAACCAATGAAAAAATTTACATTTTTTTACAAAAAGATCTTGCAAAGGCGTCTGAAATGCCTATAATACGCCCCACACAACGACGCGCTGTTGTGAAGCTTTATAAAAA
>BNJS01001430.1_pt1 | contig 76633 bp, 74 predicted proteins | sample 8540461 | NCBI WGS metagenome assembly BNJS01 (sample SAMD00202454, study PRJDB9452) | human saliva metagenome | isolation source: human saliva | place: Japan
AGATGGGCCGTGTCGGTGCCCGTCGACGCCACTTCGGCGCCCTTCGAGCTGGGTCACATCCCGGGAACTTGCCGCCCAGCACGCTCATCACCCGCGCGTGCAGCGCCGACGATGTGCTCATGCGCGGACACCGTCACGGACGTCATCGTCGTGGGCGGGGACGGCGCGGTGGCGGGACGGCATCGGCCTTCCCCGCCTGCGGAGCTGGCGTCGCGAGGCCGACCTTCGCGTCCAGTCCCCGGGTCCGGCCCTCGGACCTGTGCGAGATCCCTCTTCACCTCGGGCACGACCTCGGAGCCCAAGGGCGTGATGATCACGCACGCGAACTTCGTCTTCTCAGGGAACTTCGTGAACTGGGAACTGGATATGAACCCCGAGGACCGCTACGCGGCCTCCATGGTGGCGGCGGGTGAACTCACCAGCTCTCGGCACTCGCCCCGGTGCTGACCGCGGGGGCGACGCTCGTCATGCTGTCCCGCTACCGGGCGACCCGCTTCGGGAAGCAGGCGCGCGCCCACCGCGCGACACTGGTCCAGGGGATGGCGATGATCGTGGCGACCATGCTGCGCCAGAGCGTCGACCCGGGTGAGCGCGACCACCAGGTCCGGGAAATGCACTACTTCCTGCCCCTGAGCACCCAGGACAAGGAAGCGTTCGAAAAGCGCTTCGGAGTCTCCATCCTCAACAACTACGGGTCGACCGAGTGCCTCATCGGGCGATCACCGATCCTCCCCACGGACAGCGCCGCTGGCCCTCCATCGGCAGGGCCGGCCCCGGTTACGAGGTCCGCATCGCCGACCGCCAGGGGAACCCGCTGCCCGAGGGGCGAGGTGGGGAGATCATGCTCCGCGGAGTCCCCGGCGTGAGCCTCATGGCCGGCTACTGGGACGACCCCGGGGCGACTGCCGAGGTCCTCGACGCGGACGGCTGGTTCCACACGCACGACTACGCCTACATCGAGGACGGGTGGGTGTACTTCATGGACCGGAGGGTCGACCTCATCAAGCGCTCGGGGGAGTCGGTGTCATCGGCCGAGGTCGAGTGCACCATCGAAGACCTCCCCGGGGTGCGGGAGGTCGCCGTGATCGGCGTGCCCGACGGCGTGCGGGGCCAGGCGGTCAAGGCCTTCATCGTCCCCGAGCCCGCTCCGGGCTCACAGCCGCAACTGTCATCGACCACTGCGCGGGCCGCCTCGCGGCCTTCAAGGTGCCCAGTTCCGTGGAGTTCGTCGATGGGCTCCCGCGGGGCAGCTACGGAAAAGTGCGCAAACACATCCTCGCGAACTATTGAACCCGACCCCATGAAAGGACAATGAACAATGGCAATCAACACCGATATGGTCGGCCAGACCTTCGGGCCCTTCGTGCGCGACTACACCTTCCGCGACCTGGAGCTCTTCGCGCTGGGCTGCGGCGCGGGCATCGACGGCAAAGACGGCCTCGAGTACCTCAACGAGCACGACGAGCGGGATCCCAAGCTCAAGGTGCTCCCCATGTTCGGCGCCATGCTGATCGTCGACTCTGAGGTCACCCGCACCATCGACTACGGCTACAACTACGCCGGTTCGCTGCACTGGGGCTTCGACATCCGCTTCCACCAGCCCATCACGAAGATGGCACGACCACCTGGAGACCAAGGTCCGCCTCGAGGCGCCTGTACGACCCGCGGCGAGGGCCGGGGCCTGTCGCCCAGCACATCGGCGACAATTCTACGACTCGGACGGCAACCTGCTCTTCACCAACGAGTCCTGGGACTGCCTGATCTACGACGGCGGCTGGGGCGGCCCCAAGCCCCCCAAGGACATCGTCGAGATGCCCGACCGCCCCGCGGACGTGGAGACCACGGAGACCATCCCGGAGAACCAGGCGCTCATCTACCGCCTGTCGGGCGACTACCACCCCCAGCACATCGACTGGGACTACGCCGCTGAGAACGGCGAGCCGCGCCCGATCCTCCACGCGATCTCCTACGCGGGCGTCGTCATGCGCCACGCGATCAACGCGTTCGTGCCCGGCGAGCCCGAGCGCATCACCCGCTTCAAGACCCGCATCACCTCGCCGGTCCACCCGGGCAGCACCCTGACGACCCGCCCTGTGGAAGGTCAAGGAGGGCGAGCTGCGCTTCGCGCTGGTCGACGCCGACGTCGATCAGACCGGCGCCAAGCCGCACCTGAACTGGGGAATCATCGAGTACCGCTGATAGCGCCCGGCGGGGCAGGGGGACACGGCGGGGCGCGGGAGAGGGGCCGCCCGTCCCTCTCCCGCGCTGCCCCGCGGACAACGGACATCCTGCGCTCAGAAATGGAAGGAAAGCATCGTGGCGGACGACAACAACGTCATCGACCTCGAGGGGACCTCGAACTGACCCCGCCGCTCAAGCGCGTCATCGTCTTCTCCTCGGGCGGCCCCTTCCTGGAAGGCTACGTCCTGTCGATCATCGGCGTGGCGATGCTGAAGATGGGCACCGAACTGAACCTGGACGCGCACTGGCAGGGCATGCTGGGCGTGGCCTCGCTGGTCGGCCTGTTCCTGGGCGCGTCCGTGGGCGGATGGCTGACGGACATGATCGGCAGGCGCAAGATGTTCGTCATCGACCTCGTGGTCATCGCGGTCCTGTCGCTCCTGTGCGCACTCGTGCAGGAACCCGTCTCGCTGCTGGCCCTGCGCTTCCTGGTGGGCGTGGCCGTGGGCGCGGACTACCCGATCGCCACGTCCATGATCGCCGAGTTCTCCCCGCGCAAGTACCGTGCCGGAGCGATGGGCGTCATCGCGGCCGCGTGGTACCTGGGCGCCAACGTCGCCGCCCTCGTGGGTTTCGCCCTCTACAACACGCCCAACGGCTGGCGCTACATGCTGGCCTCCTCCGCGATCCCCTGCGTCCTCATCCTGGTGGGACGGTGGGACATACCCGAGTCCCCGCGCTGGCTCGTCTCGAAGGGCCGCGCCGAGGAGGCCCAGGCGATCGTCCACAAGACCCTGGGCGCCAACGTGCGCCTGCCCGCGGCCGAGGAGGCAGCCAAGACCTCGGTCATGAAGGTCCTGCGCGGCGTCTACCTGCGGCGCATCATCTTCATCGGCGTCATCTGGCTGTGCCAGGCGATCCCCATGTTCGCCTTCTACACCTTCGGCCAGCAGATCATCGGCGGCGCCATCGGCGTGGACAACGAGCGCTACGCCCTCCTGGTCGAGCTGCTCATCGGCACCTTCTTCATGCTGGGCACGTTCCCGGCCATGTACCTGTGCGAGCGCATCGGCCGCCGCCCTCATCATCGCGCTGCTTCGCCGGCATGACCGTTGCCGCCCTGGCCGTCGTCGGCTTCTTCCCGGGCGCGGGCGTCGGCTGGTCCTGGGCTGCCCTCATCGCCCACGCGCTCCTGGCGGGCGGCCCCGGCAACCTCGAGTGGCTCTACCCCAACGAACTCTTCCCCACAGAGGTACGCGCGACCGCCATGGGCTTCGCCATGTCGCTGAGCCGCATCGGCACGGTCGTCTCGCTCTACATCCTGCCCGCGTTCATGGCCGCGCACGGCTTCGCCAAGACGATGCTCGCCGGCGCGGCGATCTCCGTGCTGGGCACGGTCGTCTCCGTCATCTGGGCGCCCGAGACGCGCGGCTACACACTGGCCGAAACCGGATCCGTCGACTTCAAGGGGCGTTGACAATGTTCACTATCAAGCAGCTCACCGTCGGCTCCTGGCAGGCCGTCTGCTACGCCCTCACCAACGAGGAGGGCACCATCGTCATCGACCCGGGAGCCGAGCCCGACAGGCTCGAGCGGTGGCTCGGGGACGCGGAAGTCATCGGCATCGTGCTCACCCACTGCCACAGCGACCACATCGGCGCGGTCAACGAGCTCGTCGACCGCTACGGGTGCTGGGTCGCCTGCGGCGCCGACGACGTGGACGGGGTCGCCGACGTCCACCGCTCCGGCTTCGGCGAGGAAGGCGTCGACTACACCGTCGACCACGTCGACCGGTCCCTGGCGGAGGGGGACACGATCACCTGGGCGCGGCGACGCCCTGCGGGTCCTGCACACCCAGGGCACACGCCCCGGCAGCTATGCCTGCTGTCCCAGGCCCCAGTGGGTCCTGTTCAGCGGGGACACGCGCTCTTCGCCGGGGAATAGGCTCACGGCTTTCGTCCTGGGCAGCTACTCCGGACATGGTCCGCTCGTGCGCCCGACTCGCCCAGATGGATCCGCGCTCACGGTCCACCCGGGGCACGGGCGCGACGGAACTGGGGGTCGAGACGGCCGATGCTCGCCCACATCGCCCGGAGCGCTGCGCGGCCCGGGTCAGTCCTCCAACTGGCGCGAGGGCTCGTGATGGTGGAGTTGATCGTCAACCAGGTCGGACACGTAGTCCGGGACCTTCTCCAGAAGCAGCCGATAACGTCATCGGGCAGGGCAGAACGTGCGCATCAGCACGCTCCCTCGATGGCGTCCGGAGCGCACCACCGACGCGCTGCGGGGCAGGGCGCCGCTGAGTTTGAACTCCCACAGGCGCTCGTGGATGGCCGACAGGGGTGACGAACAGATCCTCGTGAGATCTGCCAGATCACCGGGTTCTCGGCGTTGCCCGCTTCGACGAAGAGCCTGCGCACGGCCGAGCGGTTCGGCCCCAGGTACTCCCGGAGCCGGGAAGTCCGCCTCGTTGGCCAGGATCTCGGGGGAGTCCCCACGGGGCCCGGACAGACCACCAGGGCACGCGAAGGCGCGGTGGAGCAGCTCGTCGCGGTCGCTCCAGCGCAGTACAGGCTCGACTTGCCGACCCCGGCCTCGGCGGCGATCTTCGTCAGGTTGAACCCCGCCCATCCCGCCTCCCCGTAGAGGTCGAGGGCAGCGCGGAAGACGCGTTCCTCCAGTTGGGGATCGCGGGGCCGACCTGCTTTGGCGGGACTGAGAACCGCGAAACGCGTCACAGCGCGCACTCCTTCCGCGAGGGGGGTCGTATGCCGTAATTCTAAGCGACCCTCTCCACATCCCGCAGGGGTTGGACGCCCCACAGACCACCAACAGCACCCTCGTGCAGAAAGGGCAGATGATGAGCATCATCGTCGCGTACAAGTACGCAGCAAACCCGCAAGACACCACCGTCGACGCCTCCGGCGCAGTCGACTGGTCGCGCACCAAGGCCGCGATCTCCGAATACGACCCCGTCGCCGTGCAGGTGGGGCGCGCCCTCGCCGACTCCCTCGGCACCGATGTCGTCGGCATCTCCGTCGGCGGTAAGGCCGTCGCCTCGTCGATGGCGAAGAAGGGGGCATTGTCCAGGGGCATGGACCGCGCCCTGGTCGTCGCCGACGACGCCACCGCCGACTGGAACGCCACCACCGTCGCGAGCGCCCTGGCGGGACTCCGTCGGCAAGGTCGAGGGGGCCAGCCTCGTCCTGACGGGCGACTCCTCCATCGACGAATCCGCGAAGATCATCCCCACCCTCATCGCCGGCTCTCGGCTGGCCGTGCTTCCAGGAAGTCGTCGCGGTCGAGGCCGCGGGCGACGGCTGGAAGCTGACCCAGTCCACCGCGGGCGGCACCCGCACCATCAGCGTCGACGGCCCGTCGTCGCCGCCGTCGCCACCGACGCCGCCCCCGTGAAGGTCCCCGGCATGAAGGACATCCTCGCCGCTGGGAAGAAGCCCTCGAGAAGGTCGCCGTCGCCGATCTGCCCACCGTTGACACGGCGCTGGAGGTCACCGGCCGCTCCAAGCCGGTCGCCAAGGCCCGCCGCAACGAGACGTTCACCGGAGACGACGCCGCCGCCCAGCTCGTCGCCGCCCTGCGCAACGCCGGCGCACTCTGAGAAAGCGACAGCAGAACAATGACGAACACCTGGATCCTCACCACCGACGAGCGCATCGCCAACCTCGTTGAGGTCGCGGCCGCGGTCGGCGGGACCACCACCGTCATCGCCGTCGCCCCGTCGGCCCCCGCCGTCGGAGGCGTCGACAGCGTCATCCACGTGCCCACCGCCGAGAACGTGCCCGCCGAGGGCTACGCGGGCGTCGTCGCAGGACTGCTCGCCGATGCGAAGGGCGACGTGATTCTCGCTGCGAACCGGCCCGCCGAGCGCTCCTTCGCGGGCGCCGCTGCGGCCGCCCTGGCGCTCCCCGTCGTCGTCGGCGCCACCAGCGTCAGCGCCGAGGGCGCCGAGGTCGCCTGCCACGGGGGCCTCACCAACGAGACCGTCGCCTTCAAGGGCGCCGTCCTGGTCCTCGAAGGGGGCGCCGCGGTGGAGGCCGACGGCCCCGCGGCCCAAGTCCACGAGGGAACCCCCATGGGCGCTGAGGTCGTCGACGTCCAGCCCTCGGGCTCGGGCCCCGCGAACCTCGTCGCGGCGCGCGCCGCATCGTGTCCTGCGGGCGCGGATTCAAGGCCGAGGAGGACCTCGCCCTCGCCCAGGCCCTGGCCGACGCCCTCGGCGCCGAGATCGCCTGCTCGCGCCCGCTGGCCGAAGGCACGGCGTGGATGACCAAGGACCGCTACGTCGGGGTCTCCGGCATGCGCGTCTCACCGGACGTCTACGTCGCCCTCGGCATCTCCGGACAGGTGCAGCACACCTCCGGCATGGCGGGCTCCAAGATCGTCGTCGCGGTCAACAGTGACGCCGAGGCCCCGATTTTCCAGATCTCCGACTACGGCATCGTGGGAGACATCTACGATGTCGTGCCCGCCCTCACGGCGGCGCTGTCCTGAAACGAGAAGAAGAACATGACCGAGGAAGTCGACTTCGACGTCATCGTTATCGGCGGGGCGTGGCGGGCGCCGTGTGCGCCTACACCATGGCCGGACAGGACGGAGGTCCTGCTCGTCGAGCGCGGCGCGGAGCCGGGATCGAAGAACCTGTCCGGCGGGGTGTTCTACTGCCGCATCATGGAGAAGGTCTTCCCCGACTTCGTGGACGTCGCTCCCGTGGAGCGCAGGATCACCCGGAACTGCGTGAGCCTCATCAACGAGGGTTCCTACGTCAACATCGACTACTGGGATCAGCGCCTGAGCGAGCCTGCTAACGCCGTGACCGTCCTGCGCGCCAAACTCGACGCCTGGCTGCTCGAGCAGTGCGAGGAGGCGGGGGTCACCGTCATGCCCGGCGTGAAGGTCGATTCCCTCATCGTGGAAGGCCAGCAGATCGTCGGCGTCCGCGCTGGCGAGGACGAACTGCGCTCCCACGTGGTCGTCGCCGCGGACGGGGTCAACTCCTTCATCGCCCAGCAGGCGGGCATCCGCGCCAAGGAGCCCATGAAGCACCTCGCGGTCGGCGTGAAGTCCGTCATCGGATTGCCGCGCAAGGTCCTCGAGGACCGCTTCAACGTCCGCGGCAACGAGGGCGTGGCCTACGCGATGGTCGGGGACTGCACCAAGGGCGTCGCCGGCGGCGGGTTCCTCTACACCAACCAGGAGTCCGTCTCCATCGGCGTGGTCATGCGCCTGGACGACCTCGAGGAGTCGGGCCTGTCCTCGTCGGACGTCCACGACCACATGCTGGGCCACCCGGCCATCGCCCCGCTCCTGGAGGACGGCACCCTGCTGGAGTACGGCTGCCACCTCACCATCGAGGACGGCCCCGCGATGGCGTCCCACGACCTGACCCGTCCCGGGCTCATCATCGTCGGGGACGCGGCGGGGTTCACCCTCAACACGGGGCTCACCATCCGGGGCATGGACCTGGCGGCGGATCCGCGAGGATCGCGGCGGCGGAGACGATCCGCAGGGCCTTCAACAAGGAGGACTTCGGCCAGGAGGCGATGGACGCGTACCTGCGCCTGCTCGACTCCGGTTTCGTCGGCAAGGACATGGCGACCTACGCGAAGGCCCCGGCCTTCCTGGAGCGCCCCCGCATGTACACGGACTACGGCAAGCTGGCCGCAGAGGGTGTTCTACGGGATCTTCAACCACGACCTGAAGCCCAGGCGCCATATGCGCAAGGTCGGATTCGACGCCCTCAAGGCGTCGGGGCTGAAACTCACGCATATCGCGGGGGATGTCCTGGCGGGCGTCCGCGCCCTGTGACGGCACTTTGTGAAAGGAGGACGGAGCAATGGCTGGATTCGTCATCGAAAGCGTTCCTGCCCGACTGGCTGGGAACACCTACAACCTGGATGAGGAGGAATCTCACATCGAGGGTCGATCGGGAGCTGGCCCCGCAGGCTAGGCGCCGGCCCCTGCTGGAGCGCATCTGCCCGGCGCACGTGTACTCGGTCGAGGCCGATGGCACGATCGGCGTCGAGTACGCGGCGTGCCTGGAGTGCGGGACCTGCTTGGCCATGGCGCCGAAGGGCGTGCTCAGTGGCACTACCCGCGCGGCAGCTTCGGCATCATGTTCCGTGAGGGCTGAAGCGGACGAAGGCGGGGCCCGGCCCCACCTGGTCACGGCGGCGGGAGCGCTCAGCGCTCCCGCCGCCTGCAGCTGTCCGCGCACCCCTGCGCGCAGCAGCCAGTTGGTGTTCGCGGCGGTTGTTTTGCGGGGCCCGGGGCGTTCGTGGCGGTTGTTTGCAGGGGTGGCCCGGGGTGTTCGTGTCCGAGGGCAGCCCGCCTTCGTTCACCCCACTGCGGGATTCAGCCGCTACTGCGCCGCTTAGCACGCCGTTGCACCACTGCGGGATTCGCTCGCTGCTGCGCCACTCAGCGCGCTGCTGCCGAGCCCGCCCGCAGGCGTGCGTCGGAGGCGCCACCTGGTTCCGTTTGCGCGCTGTTGCACCACTTAGCGCGCCGCTGCGCCACTTAGGGCCCAAGCGGGCCCTGGTTTTCCCGGCGTGTCGGGGCCCTAAAGTGGTGCGGGCGGTGTCCCAAAGTGGTGCGGGCGTGGACTCAAGTTGGGGGGTTGGCCCATGAGGGTGCGTGTGGACAATGTGATCCGATGAGTTCTGCTTCCACCGAGCCTTAGGCGTCGAGGTTGGTGTCGGGTTTGGGGTCTTTGGTCCAGTCGGTGGTGTGGGGTGGGTATGTGGTGGGGTGGCGATGGTGTAGACGGTTCCCGTGGTCGAGGGGTCGGGTGGTGGTGGCTGCCTGCTGGGCCTGCTGGATGCGGGTGGGTGAGGGCGGTGTGGGGCAGGTAGATCTTCCATCCGGGCAAGAACATGTCCCACTCCCTGTCCACGCTCACATCCAGGTCGCAGATTGACAGCGTACACGGGGTCGAGGCGCCCACTGTCGCGTCGATGAAGGCGTCCGCGAAGCCTTCGAGATCCTCTGCGGCGGGTGCGCCGAATTTGATGTCCAGCGATGTTGATCCCCGGATGATCGGGCCCGATGTAGATGCCGCGCATCAATGCGAAGGATGACTCGGGCCCTCGTCGATGTCCCCGGCGAAAGCGGGCGAGGCGACGTACCCCGGGGATATCTGACGCCGTAGCGCCCCTCCCATAGGCGGACGCGGAGCGTGTCGAGCGTGAGGGGCGGGCGACTCAGGCACTCGTAGCGCGACTTGCCCGAGCAGTTTCCAGTCGGCCAGCAGGGGCTGACCTGGGCCAGGGAGTCCAGCCACGGCATCACCCGCTCCGCCGTAGCGGTCGCATCCGACGCCCATGTCAAACGAGTCTTCGCATACCAATCATTAGTTGGCCTCCTTTCGATCATGTCTATTTGGGAGGATTGCGAATAACGATATTCCCTGGTGGCACATCGTCAGTTTCTGCTGCGATTTCCATCGCTTCCTTCCTCGGCAAAAGTGCCAGTGGATGGGGATGTCGAGACCTCCGCTCGCCACTGCATTCACTTGCTTACGCATTTGTTTCAGCATTTCTTTCAAAGCTTTGCTCACCCATTCGTGGCTGATGATCACTACGATGCGCGGCCCCTTGGCGTCCAGGAGCACGCCGTCCCGGAAGCCGTCGAACTCGACCTCGGACAGGTCGCCTTCCACGTAGATGGAGTACTCGACGAGGTAGCCCGTGATCTGCTCCTCGTAGGCGCGCGCCGCTGCGGAGCCGTGGTTCTTGCCGCGTCCCTCGTAGAGGCCCTTAGGCAGGTCGGTGCGCCCGCTGCCCTGGAACTTGAGGGCGGCGACGGCGGAGGCGAGCACCCCTGCGGGTCGTGGCGCAGATTGTCGAGCGCCGAGGGAACGCGGCCGCGCCTGCCGACAATGGGCACCCAGGACACCAGGGCGCCAGAACCCCCGCGATTCCGCTGACGATCTCGCGGATCTTCGCGATCCACTGGGTGATCGCCTTTCGCCAGTCGTCCCACCACGAGTCGGCGAGCCCGTCGCCGCAGGCGCCGTTGATGATCTCAATAGCGCGTTCGGCCGCGATGTCGCGCTCGGAAACAGCGCGGTCGATGATCTCCTTCTGAGCGGCGACGCGCCCTGGGCAACCGCCTCGTCGGCGTCGGCGGCCCCGCCAGGCGCATAGTACCGCGCGCGGTCGTCACCCCCGTCCCCGTCGGCGGGTACTCCTCCGCCGAGCGCGCGTATGCGCCTCGGCGGTCACGCGCTCCATGGCGTCCGCCTGCGCGGACTTCGCCGCGGCCAAGGCGTTCAGCGAATCCGATTGCGCCCTGTCCAGCGCCCCGCGTACTCCTCCAGGGCGCCTCCCGCCTCCCTGTACCGACCCTAGCGACCCCACTTTGTCCAGCAGGTCGTCACGGGTCTCCAGCAGTGCGGCAACGGCCTGGGACCCGCGCGAGCGAGCCGACCGGATATTCGGACACGGCCAGGCTACAGCCAAAGCCAACCGAGATGGAAGAGGGATGAGACGAAGGCCCGGCACCACCGCAGTGGTGCCGGGGCCCGTCTCGCGCAGTGCCGGACTCCAGTCGCCCCAGGCGGCGTTCACCAGGGCGCCCTTGTCGACGGGGTTGTCGGGGTTCCAGGCGCATGGCCGCGGCGACCGCGGGGTCGAGGGCGGTGCCCGACTTCCGCCCGCCGGGGGCGGGTGCAGGTCGGCGGCGCCGAACTGGCTTCTCCTGGGCGGGCAGCCTCACGAAGAGGTTCTGCTGGGCGCGCGGGGCGATGATGTCCTGCCCGTGCGCCTCGCGGCCGTGGGCGTCGCGCCCGGGCGCGGTGTCCGTGCCCGCCTGCGGGTGGGACGTGAACTCGGCCAGAAGTGGGGCGTTGAACGCGCCCTGCTCCGCCGCCGTCCTTGGCCCCACTGCCAGTGGATGGTGAACCACTCCGGTGTCGCTTGGAGGTGCGGTAGTACGGTGTTGTGAGTCGAGGCCCTGGGCCTCCTGGGGCCTGTACACGGCGGTGCCGTCGCCGTTCACGCCGCGCCGGCGAAGCGCAGCAGCATGGAGTAGCGCCACGGGTCGCCTTCCTTGGAGTTGGCCGACTTGGTGAGCACGTTGTTGTAGATCTGGTTGTCGGTGGCGTTCCACGTCAGGCCCTTCTCAATGGACCAGGACTCGGGGGCCGTGCACTCGCCGGCCTCGTTGCGCGCGTTGCAGCCGTTGTAGCGCGTGTCCTCGCGGACCACCATGGGCGAGAGGGTGTCGACGATGGTGTTGTTGAAGATCTTGTCGGAGTCGGTGCCCGACAGGACGATCCCCTGGAAGGAGCTCTCGACGATGTTCGAGGCGATGATGTTGTGGGAGCTGACCTCGTCGAAGATCGCGGACTTGCCGACGTTGATGAAGTGGTTGCCCACGATCTGGGAGTTCATGACGCCCTCGTCGAACCACACGCCGATGACGCGGCGCGGGCTGTCCACGTTGGGGTCGTTGTGGTTGTAGCCGGCCTGGGAGTAGTCGTGCGTGTTGAAGGCGTAGCGGATGCCGTCGGAATGGGTGATCTTCGTGTCGCCGATGGTGCAGTAGGCGCCGCAGTTGTCGACGATGAAGCCGGCCTGGTTGTTCATCGACCACGTGTTGTGCTCGACGGAGACGTTCGTCGACCGGTTGATGCCGAAGCCGACGCCGCCGTTGTGGGCGATGGTGTTGCCCGACACGGTGGAGCCGTCGGCGTTGGCCAGGCCCAGCGCCGTGCCCATCGCCGAGTACTGGAAGGTGTTGTTGGTGATCGACACGTTCTTGCCGCCCACGAAGAACATGGCGCCCCCGGTGAGGGTGCCGATCTCGGGGTCCTTGTAGTCCCACTGCTGCAGGGGCGAGTACTTCTCGACCGTGAAGCCGTTGAAGACGGTGCCCTCCCCGCCCAGGGTGAGCGCCCGGTGGTGCTGGACGACCTCGACGGTGTGCCCGGAGGGGTTGTCGCCCAGGACGTAGCCGACGCCGGTGTGGGGCTTGACGTTGTAGCCCTGGCGGTTGTTCTTGGGGTTGACCAGGGTCACGGGGTCGGGTCGTTGACCCAGAAGGTGCCCGGGCCCACCTGGGAGCGCTCCGCCACCTGGGTGAGCTCCTTGCCGTCGACGAAGACCTGCTCGGGGTAAGCGGCCATGCCCTCGACCGCGGGGTTCGCGTTCACGGTGCCCACGTGCGAGAAGCGGACGAAGTCGCTGCGGGCCGAGGAGTAGGTGCCGTCGCCGTTGTCGTTCCAGTCCGCGACGACGTCCGCGCCGTTGAGCGAGACCTGCTGCCCCTTGCCGGCGGTGATCGTGAGGCTCTTGAACGAGGTGATCTCGCCCTCGCGGTACGTGCCCGAGGCGACTTCGACAGTCGCACCGGAGGGCGCGGCCTTCAGCGCTGCCCCCAGCGTGGCGAACGGGCGTTCGGCACTGCCGTCGTTGGTGTCCGCGCCGGTCGCCTGGGAAACGTGGATCGTGGTGGGGGCTCGGCGAGCGCGGGGCCGGACAGCTGATCCGGCCGCCGCCAGCGCGAGGGCGCCCCGCGGCTCCGATGGTCTTGTTGAGGTAGCGCATGAGCTCACTTTCTGGGTATCCGGTGGTCATGAACCAACATGGACCGACTGGTAAATGTTGGCCGACCATCCCGATACCTTCGTAATAAGAGGAAGACCCCGGAGTCCCTGCGTGTCGCACTGGCGGACCGTTCGGCAGTGATTGACGCGCCGGGGCCCGCAGCGCCGGTCGGTCCGCCGCGCGTCGTGCCCCTGCTGGGCGCCGGTCCAGTGCGGACGGGCGCCCGCCGCCCTGGCGCCCCGTTGCGACGCGCGGCGGGGCCGGGACCAGTGGGGCCAGGTGCTCATGGGCGGCGTGCTCCGCGCACCCAACTGGAAGGTCGAATGGGCGATCTCGACGGGGAAGTGGTGCGCGCGCACTCGCCGAGGCTGTGGACGATGAGGTCCCGCCCGTGGGCGTCGGCGGCGGGGAGACCTCGACGTGGGGCGGTCACGGCCACCAGACCGGTGGCGACCGTCGTGACGTGGAGGTCGTGGACGGGTGACCCCCGGGACCGCCAGCAGTAGTGCTCGCGCACCTGCGCCAGCTCGATCCGGTGGGGGTCCGCTCCATGAGGATCGCGACGGACTTGCGCAGCAGCCCCAGCGCCGCGGCGCCATGAGGGCGGCGATGAGCGAGGAGGCGACGGCGTCGGCGCCGCTCCACCCCGTCGCCAGGGCGCAGGCCGCGGCGGCGCGATCACCGCGACCGAGCCCAGGGCGTCGTTGGCGACCTCCAGGAACGCGGCGCGCATATTGAGGGAGGAGCCGCGCCTCCCATGAGGATGAGCAGGAAGCGCCGTTGGCGATCAGGCCGACGGCGCCGACGACCAGCATGGGGACGGGCTCGACGGCCCGGGCGACATGAGGCGCCACACCGCCTCCCGCACGCGACGATGGCGCAGATGATCGCCAGCATCCCCCGCCTGCAGGGCGGCAGCCAGCACCTCCGAGCGCGCCCACCCCACGTGTGGCGGTCGTCGCGGGGCCGGGTCATCAGGTGGGCCGCGACCAGGGCGACCACCAGCCCGGAGGAGTCCACCGCCATGTGGCCCGCGTCCGCCGCCAGCGACAGGAACCGGACACGTGGGCGGCGACGAGCTGGCGGCCGCGACGCCTGCGTGAGCCCCTGAGCGCCATGAGGAGCCTCGTGCGCGAGGCGCGGGCGTGGTCGTGCAGTGGCCGCCGTGGGAGTGCCCGGCCTGCCCACCGCCGCGCCTGACTGTTCCCCGGCGCCCCGGCCGTGCGCCGCCGGGCTCGAGGGGCGCACGGCAGGCCGACGGCCTGTTCGCAGTCGTCGTGCTCGCTCATGGCGCCCATTGTACGCGGCGCCGCCGCTCTCGACAGCCCCGTCGGAGCGCATAGGACCGGGACCCAAACGCCCGCCGCCCCCGAGCGCGTACGCTTGGTCCGCCAGCGCGGAACCACCGCGCCAGCTGCCCCACGGCAACATGGACAACAAAAGGGTGCCTCATGGCAACACCCCGCATCGTGACCGTCACGGGCGCAGCCGGGAACATCGGCTACGCCCTTCTCTCCGCATCGCCTCCGGCCAGCTCTTCGGGCCCGACGTGCCCGTCAAGCTGAACCTCCTCGAGATCCCCCAGGCCGTCAAGGCCGCCGAGGGGACCGCGATGGAGCTGGACGACTGCGCGTTCCCGACCCTGGCGGGTGTGGAGATCTTCGACGACGCGTCCAAGGCGTTCCAGGGCACGAACGTCGCCTACCTGGTGGGCGCGATGCCCCGCCGCGCGGGCACGGAGCGCGCCGACCTGCTCGAGGCCAACGCCGGCATCCGGCCCCCAGGCAAGGCCATCAACGACGGCGCCGCCCAGGACGTGCGCGTCCTGGTCGTGGGCAACCCCGCGAACACGAACGCCACCATCGCCCAGAACGCGGCCCCGGACGTGCCCGCGTCCCGCTTCACCGCGATGATGCGCCTGGACCACAACCGCGCCGTCGCGCAGCTGGCCCACAAGACGGGCGCCGCGAACGCCGACATCAAGGACGTCGTCGTGTGGGGCAACCACTCCGCCGACCAGTACCCGGATGCTCCTTCGCCAAGGTCGCCGGCAAGCCCGCGACCGAGCTGGTGGACGGGAGTGGCTGTCCAGCTACTACCGCCCCGCGTCGCCAGCGCGCGGCGCCGCCATCATCGAGGCGCGGCGCCTCCTCGGCCGCCTCCGCCCGCCAACGCCGCCATCGACCACATGCACCCTGGATCCACGGCACCCCCGCGGGCGAGTGGGTCACCGCCGGCGTCATGAGCGACGGCACGCACTACGGCGTCCCCGCCGGCCTGAACTTCGGCTTCCCCGTCACCTCCGACGGCGGCGAGTGGCAGGTCGTGGACGGCCTGGAGATCTCCGAGGCGACCCGCGCGGGCATCGACCACAACATCAAGGCCCTGCAGGAGGAGTACGACGCCGTCAAGGCGCTCGGCTTCATCAAGTGAGCGCGCGCCCGCAGCAGCGGGCGGCGAGGACGGTGGGCGGTCCCATGGGGCCGCCCACCGGCGCGCTCAGAACCCCGCGCGGGGCCTCCGCCTGTCCCCGGGCCTGGGTTCCAGCTCCCCGGTCGCTGCGCGGCACCGCCACCAGCCCAGCCCAGCGGTCCCGCGGCGGTGCGGCGGGCGCGTCTCAGATGCTGGCTAGGGTTGAGAAGTAACCCTGGTGAGTCTCGAACGGCACACGGTTGGACACGTGAAAGGCGCCATAGCAGTGAGCCCAACACCTCCGTCGGATTTCGAGGCCATATCGGCGCTCGCCGCCTACACCACCGACCTGACGGGAACGGCGAAGCGGCCGTGGCTCGCCCCGGGCGCGCCCGGACAGGGCCTCGTCAGGCACCCGCAGCTGGTCGCCAGCGAAGGCAGGCGGGACCTGGCCGACACAGCCGCGCGCCCGAGGCCGGCGCGCCCTGGGCGCGCACAAGGCGGACGCTCGGCCTCCCCTAGTCGCAGCCGCCGTGGCCGCAGCCCCTCGCCTTCTTCGCCTCGCTCTACATCCCCAAGTACCGCCTCGACCTCAACCACGCGATGACGAGGGTCGGCGAGGGCCCGTCGGTCTTCGCCCTCGTGCTCTTCGCCCTCGCGATGGCGCTGCCCGTCACGATCTTCAGCAGGCAGATCAGCTCCAGGCCGTCGCACCCCCTGTGGCTGGCCTGCCTCATCGGGGCGGTCGCCGTCCACGTCATCGTGGCCGCGCTGGCGGCCCTGGGCGCCTCAACGACGCGCTCAGGGGGTGGGGGAGCCGATCGCCCGGACCGGGGTGCTCTTCCCCGTCATCCTCGTCCTCGTACTCGCCTTCGTCACAGCCGCACTCAACGGGATGGAAGAATGACACTCGCCGAAGAACGCAGGGCCATCGCCCAGGAAGCGGCCCTCGTGTCCGGGGCGGCGCGCGCCCACGAGGCCAGGGCGCACGCGGAACTCACCCGGCGCCTCGCCGACTCGCGCGCCGCGCTCGACTCCCAACTGGCCTCCATCGACGCCGCCGGAGCGCGCAGCACCGCCCGCCTCCAGGAGGAGGGCGCGGCGGCCCGCGCCTCCTCGTCCCAGCAGCGGCTGCGCCCTCTACGACAGCGCGCGCGCAACGCCAAGCGGGGCTGCGAGCCCGCGCCCCTGACGAGGATCGGGACCCTGGAGGGGGGCGCCCCCCTGGCGGTCGGCCTCACCGATGGGCCGGGCGTCCTCGTCTCCTCGGCCCACGGCGCCGCGCCCGCCCACGACCTCGCGCTCGCCCTGGCGGTGTCCCTGGTCGAGGACATCCCCCTCCAGCACCTGCGCATCCACGTCTACGACCCCCGCAACTCCCTCACGATGGCGCCGCTGGGCAGGCTGCGCGAGGCCCGTGCCGAGTCCTTCCCCGCGCCCCTCATCACCGAGCGCGACCTGGAGAACGCGCTCGACGACCTGCTCCGGCACGCCTCGGCGACCGCGGAGCTCCTGGCGGGCGAGGGCAGAACGCACCCTGTCGGGCCTGTGGTCGCGACTGGCGGTGCCCCAGGGAGTTCCGGGTCCTCGTGATCCTCGACTACCCCAGTTCCCCAGCGACAGGGCGCGCGAGCAGTGCGGGCCTCGCCTCGTCCCCCGGCCGCGGGGTGTGCGTCATCGCCGCCGGACGGGGCCGAGCCAGCCCGACGGGGACGGCGCGCTGGCCGGGCGCTGACGGACGTGCGCGTCGACCGGGACCGCGTCGCCATCAGGGCCGGAGGGCGCTGGGCGGTGGGTGCGGCGGCGGACCCGCCCACGTGGGTGCCGTGGTCTCCGCCGCCGTCGCCCTCGTCGAACGAGGTCGAGGGCCCCACCCACCCGCTCTCCGAGTTCATCGAGGGCGGCGAGCCCATATGGTCGCGCTCGAGCGCAGACGGCCTCAGCGCCGTCATCGGGCGCAGCCAGGGCGACGCCCTGACGATCCGGCTGTCCAGCCAGGAACCCCGCCATGCCGAACATGCTGGTGGGCGGAGCCGTCGGCCAGGGCAAGTCGAACCTGCTGCTCGACATCGTCTACGCGCTGGCCTACCACATCACGGGCCCGACAGAGCTGCGGATGCTGCTCCTCGACTTCAAGGAGGGCGTGGAGTTCCGCCGTTTCGCCGCCAACGACGAGGGGCGCGACTGGCTGCCCCACGCGCGCGCTGGTCGCCCTGGGTCGAACGCCGTCTTCGGCGCGTCCGTCCTGTCCTACCTGACCGACGGGATCCGTGCGCGCGCCAACACCTTCAAAGAGGCCGGCGTCGGATCCCATGACGCCCACCGCGCCCAGGGCGTGGGTCCATGCCGCGCCTTCTGGTGGTCGCCGACGAGTTCCAGATGCTCTTCGAGGGCAATGACGACGTCGCCCGGGACGCCGTGCGCGCACTGGAGCAGATCGCCCGCCAGGGGCGCTCCGCGGGCATCCACCTGGTCCTGGCCTCCCAGACCCTCTCCGGCATCCGGGCCCTGGCCAACAGAGGGCAGGCGATCATTCGGGCAGTCTCGCCCGCGCCTGTCCCTGAAGAACAAGGCGCAGGAGTCCGAGACGATCCTGTCGCGCGGCAACCGCGCCGCCGCCGACCTCACCTACCGCGGCGAGGTCGTCCTCAACGAGACTTCGGCGAGGATCCCAGCCGCAATATCCGCGGCACCTGCGCGGCGGCGCAGGCGACTACGTGCTCGACCCTGCACAGAGCGGATGTTCGCCGCCGCGCCCCACAGCCCAGCGCCCACCGTCTTCGCCCCTACGCGCCCGTCGCCTGGGAGCGCCACGACTCCGTGCCCTTCGCCCGGGGCGCCCCGCCGCCGCCGACGGCATCGACCTGGGCCGCCGGATCGGCGTCGACGAGAACCCGTGGCACCCGGTCATGGGGCCCCGCCGATCGCGCTCAGCATCGTCAGCGAGCCCTCCTGGAAGTCGACGGGCTCATCGCGGCCGCCGCCTCGTCGTTGGCCCGCGTCCCGGCCAGGCGCGCCCCCTCACCTTCGTGGTCGGCTCCTAGCGGACGCCCCGTTCCCCATCCGCCTCATCGCCTCCCCACCTGGAGGGACGGGGCGTGCCCGTGCGCGTGGTGACGGGAGGCGTCGGCCCTCCTGCGCGACGGCATGCGCCCCGTGACCAGGCCGTGGTGCTGGTGGACGCCGACCAGCTCATCGACTTCACCGACCCCATCGAGGGCGGGACGTTCCCGCTTCGGCGAACCCCCTCGATCCGCTCGCGCCCTGGCCGACGTGCTCCACGACACCAGCGCGGCGGGCACCCTGCGCGTCGTCACCGCATGTCGTCGTCGCGCTGCCCTCGAGGGGCGTCGTGGGCCAGGACCTGCGCGGCGTCAGCGGCATCGCCCTGGTCGGGCAGGACCGGCGGACCCTCCACGACTGTCGGGCGACTCTCGCTGGAGCCCCCGAGGAGTCCCCGCTTCGTCTACGTGCGGCCCGGCGCCGCCAACAGTCGTTCATCGGCGTCCCTTCGCTGCCGACCCCCTAGGGAGGAACGGTGAGCACATCGTCACCGACTACAACGCCCAGCTCGCCCCTCTTCGCGGGCTCCCTGGAGCAGGCGCAGGACCTGGGGCGCGCCGAGGCGGTGGCGGCGGCCGAGCGCGAGTGCCCAGTCCGAGGCCGCGGGCCCGGTGACGCGGCCGCCCGCGAGGAGTTCGACCAGCTCCGGCAGGCCGCCGAGCAGGCGAGAGGGCGCCAGGCGGATGCCGGTCAGCCCGAGACGGTGCCCGAGGACCAGCTGATCCCCCGTCGGCGAACTGCCCGCGCGGGCCGCCGCCGTCCTCAGCGGCGCCCACTCCCTCGTGGAGCGCGAGGCGATGCTCCCGCCAGATCGAGGCCGACGCCCGCAGGCGCGCCAGCAAGGCGGCAAACCAGGGCCGCACCACATCGCTGCTGGTCTGCGGGCGCTGACTGTGCTACATCCTCCTCCGGGCGGTCGGCGCCGTCTGAGGCGCCGCCGACTCCCAGGCACGAAAGCGACCCCAATGGCGGCCTCCATGCTCGGGCAACTGCGCGGCGAGCTGGCCGACTTCGACTCCGACGCGACCAGGACCGGCGCGAACTGAGAATCTACCTGAGGGGCGCTGCTGCATCAGCAGGGCCGGATCAACGCCTGATCGGCGGGTCCACGCCCGCGTCGACGCCGAGTTGATCAACACCCTGGAACAGGCACTGTCAGCTCACGCACGCCATCATGGCGTCTGGACGTCGTCGCGAAGTCGACCGGCGAGTACGCGGACTCCTGTGATGGACGACCGGTCCCAGGAGGAGGCGCAGGCGCCTGCCGAGGGCGAGGCGCTGCACTGTCCGACAGCGCGCACTACTGGCCAGGGCGGCTGGCAGGCCGACCTGCTGGCCTCGCGCTGCGGGACCTGATGGCGGACATCGACGCGACCGTGGCGGGCTCCTGACAGAGGCGGACGCGCGCCTGTACGGGGCTGCGAGACGGGTGCACCGACTGGTGCGGCGGGCCTGCGAGGGCAGCGTCGACGGCCTCGCGCAGCGCGAGGCGCGACGCGTCGGGCTGGGTGAGCGCCATGTCCGCTGTCACTGAGATCATCGCGCGCCTGCAGGTCATCTCCCGAGAGCCGAGCACATCCTGGCGCCCTGGACGGCGCCGACGCGGGATCTGGACTCGGCCGGGGGCTACTACGCGGAGCAGGCCGGGCGCGTCTCACCGCAGCCGTGCGGGGAGGCGGCCGCGCACTGGCGGCCGAGGCGAAGCGGGACATCGCGTCGGCGCGCGGCGCGCCTCGGATCTGCGGGCCGCCGCAGCCGGGTACGCGGGGATCTTGTAGGCCCGCTGATCGCGGAGGGATTCTGCGGGCCCTGTGGTCCAACGGCGCGCGTGAGCGCCAGCCCGTCCCCGGGGTGGGGCAGCATCAGCGCGCGCAGCGCTCGAGCCCTGTTCCCGTTACTGTGCTGGTGTTCCTGATGGTAGGTGCGGAGGCTGCGCGCTACGCGGGCACTGGCGCCCTGTCTTCCTAATGATCCGTTGTCACGCGCGGCAGCCGCACGTTGGTGACCACTGATAAAGAAGACGGCCCGTTGCGTGCGAGGTCGTCCGCAGGCGTGGGTGTGGAACCGGTCGCCCAACGGTTGGCTGTATCGACTTGACCAAAGAGGCGGCAGGAAAGACGGATATCGAGGACATCGATGTCTTCATCGGCACCGGCAGCGTCAAGGCGATACGAAGGACGCCGCCGTCGTTGCCGGGCTTCGGACGATGCCCACACCCAGAGCCGTCGCTATCTCAGACGAAGACGCGGCTGTCTCGCGGTGACCACGGGACTCGATCTGACCCGGCCCGCATGGATCAACCAGACCGAGGTCGGATCTGAGGCTTGTGCCGGATCCACCCGTCCTCGAGCGGGTGCAGCCCTGGCCGGGCATACGACGTCGCTGGGGAGCCCCTGCCGCCTGGCTCACTCCAGCAGGCTGAAGTGAGCGGGTGGGGCGAGGATTGCACCAGGCTCAAAAAGCACAGGTGGGCGCCACGCCACCTGGGTCGACGCAACCGTCCCGGCCCTGAAGGCAGCAGGCCGTAGTGGTCGTCGGCACTGACGCCATTGCAGTGGTGCTGCCCACCTGGCATGTCAGCTCATCGCCCCAAGCGCACTGCGGATTGATGTCATTGCCCAGGTCGAAACGCTGGTGCAGGCCCCACCTCTACGCCGGGTCCTGACCTCCATGTCGGGATATGGGTCCCGGCTGCCGTCACGGCTTTCTTAGCTGAGCCCCTGGGCAAGACCTCCGGGCACCGGAGCCCGTCGCTACGTCGGCCTGGCACTGGTAACCTAGAAGATTCAGGCTCATTGATCCGCGGTAGGGCACGTCCTCACGGCGGCAACAAATGCCACGAGCATGTATTTCCTATCAGTATTCGCATCACTGCGCTTCGACCCCGTCTCCAGGTACAATACGCGTCGCAAACGCGGCCAAGCGAACGGTAACTGGGCCCTCCTTGCCCTGCACCGCCGCATCCGACCCTCGCCATGATTTACAACGACGCCCTACAACCCCCAACCAACCACGAAACTATCCTCCGACGCTTGACGCTACCACATAGGGGCGCTCCCCGAGGGCGTCGGTAGCCTCAACCACGATCCAACCGTATAACCGCCAGCTATGACCCCGCAACCGGGGCATTCAGCGTCCGGAGCGCAGAACTAAAACTCTAGGACCAGGTCCGCGTCGGATGATTCGGCGGAGATTAGTGGAAGCCGTCAACCCAAGAACAGATCATCGAACACGCTGGTTAAGTCAGCGAGTACATGCAAATGGGGTGAGATGTCGCCCAGATCCTGAAAGCCAGCGGGTAGAAGTCTGTCCATTATCACGGACCTGGTCTCTCACCCACAGCTACCCGCAACATCCCACTCATCCGCTCCCAACTCTGAAAAGCCAGTATTCTATAGGATTTCTTGATTATGAGAAGGGGGGCAATCGTTCCATGGGTAGGCGGTACTGCTCTTGCATTTTGCTAACATGCATGTCACTTCCCTCCTGAATCTGGGACGAAGGTGTCGTCAGTTATGGAACAAAACAGGGATCGATTTTGCCCCAAAGGGAATTTCTGCCGTGTTTTGGCCTGCGGAAATCAGGTCACCCGGTATCTCGGAAATCGTTACGGGTGCGCGGAAAGTGTAGTTATCGCTGGAAAATGAAATGGCATCCTGAGACTATGATCGACGCGTCCTTGCCGGCAGAGCTTGCCGAGATGGTCCTAATATGTCAATATAGATGTCTTGACGGGGCGCAATGGAATATGACAATCCCTTGAGTTAAGGTAGGCGGGTCCGATGTCAAAACAGACTCAAGAGAGCAGTAGTCAAACTCAAGTTCTGGAGTTCGTTTTGTCCCTGTGCTCTGTTTTTCGTCCACCCCTGATAAGATGTAAACGCTGTGTTTAAATTGACGGTGCTCTGAGTGGACCACTACTTTCTCTGTGGTTGGTTTGAAGGGCACGCTGACGTCCCGTCGGTCGTCTGTTAGCGAAATAGAGTGTTTGTGAAAACCGCATTCCGCATTTCGGATGGAAAGTGGCGGTGTCTAACCGCGCTGTCGGAAGCCGGTTCTTCATTTTCTGTTCCGGGCGATATCTCTCTGGTGCCGCTCATCTCAAATTTTCCGAAACTTTGCGCGCTCCCATCTTAGATTATTAAAAACGGAGTCTTGGATTTCCACTTCTCTCAGGAAGGTTGACCCATTGAAGTTGAGTTCGCATCGAAAACTCTTTGTTGTGGATGGAGATAGGTTGCGAACATAATGTCTTGCAAAGTGATGTCAATGCTGCTCCAGTCGGCGTACGATGGGTTATTTGGTTTTATGTCGATTCGGCACAATATTGCTTCGATAATAGTCCGTTGAATCAGTGAGTGTTCGTATGCTGTCCCTTCGGTTTGGATATTGAGTCCTTCGCGGCGCATCTGTACACAAAGTATGTCGATGATGTGTTGCTGAAGTAGGAGGGATTCTCCATCGAGGACTTTCGTTCTTCCCGAAGTCATGTCTGCAAGTTCTGTGAGAAGTGCAATCCCTGCAATGCGGCTACTAACGATAGGGGAGGCCAGTAGCCTGTACGCCTGCTCGCGGCGATGCCAGAATTCGTTGCGCTTCGCATCCTCCCTGTGTTGACGCTCGTTTCTGTTTCTTCCTCTTGGTGGCGTTGTTCGTCCCCGACTATTTTGCTCTCGCCCTAGCTGGTTCTCGTAGCTGCGTTGTTGCTCATGGAGAATGCGGAGCCCGCGGTGGATATCATGGTGCACAGGAACATTGCGTCCTTAGATGGCCAATGCGCGCCGTTATGTACTGCAATGCAGGCCCCGCATGTAACGATAACGATGGTGACGGCGATAAGAGCTGGTATGTAGAGCGCAGCGGTGGAGAAGTTGGTCTTGCGGATTTTTCTTAGAGGGCCGGTTTTCCGTCTGGGGCGATCGTTGGGAACGAAAAACAGCTTCCGTCCTTGATGAACAAGTAGTGGTAATATGGCTGCTGCTAAGCATGGGATAATGCTCAGGTGAAGTAGCTCGTTTAGCTTACTAGTGTCCCCCCAGAACATAGAAAAGGTAAGGCTAAGTGAGAATAGGATTGCTCCGACAAGTATTGGTGTCCACCAGTGCATAAGTGTAGGTGGGATTGGAGTTAGTCTATTCTTAGCTTTTGAGGCAACAGATCTCCTCTCAGGATTCCCGTCCGGTTTGCTGCTGTCCTTCAGGAGTTCATTTGGTTTTGCCATGTAGTCCCCTGCGGTAGTGCACGGTTGCATTTGCTACAGTTTATCCCTTGAAAAGTGAGAGCGCAACGGGGCTGATCGTCCTCAGCAGTGAAAGGCGTACTCGAAAGGTGACTGGTGAGATCGGTCTTCGGGCAAGGGGATGCAGGTGGGTGTAGTTGTTCGGCCTGTTCGGCGTAGTTAGTGGTGTCCTCGAAGATGTCAACGTGCCACGCTTCCTCCTGCGTTCCGGCTCTGGCCATTAGACTGGCGCCCATGACTGATCAACGCGCAGCTCGTTCTCACCCTGTCGTGCCCGGACCGCCCCGGCATCGTCCACGCCGTCACCGGCGTCATCGGCGCGGCGGGCGGCAGCGTCATCCAGTCCCAGCAGTTCGGCGACCCCGGCACGGGCACGTTCTTCATGCGCGTGGAAGTGGACTCGCCCGCGGGCCGCGCCCCCGTGGAGGAGGGCCTGGCCGACGTCGCGCGCCAGTTCAGCGCCGACTACCGGGTCGACGAGCTGGGGCGGCGCCTGCGCACCGCCATCATCATGGTCTCGCGCGAGGGCCACTGCCTCACGGACCTGCTCTACCGCCAGCGCACCCAGGGCCTGCCCATCGAGGTCGTGGCGGTGGTGGGCAACCACCCGGACCTGGCGCCCGTCGCCCAGTTCTACGGCGTCCCCTTCCTCAACATCCCCGTCACGAAGGACACGAAAGCCCGGGCCGAGGAGCAGCTGCTCGACCTCGTCGCCTCGGAGAAGGTGGAACTGGTGGTGCTGGCGCGCTACATGCAGATCCTCTCCGACGGCGTGTGCCGGGCAATGGAGGCCGCGTGATCAACATCCACCACTCCTTCCTCCCCTCCTCAAGGGCGCGCGCCCCTACGCCCAGGCCCACGAGCGCGGCGTGAAACTCATCGGCGCCACCGCCCACTACGTGACGGCCGACCTGGACGAGGGCCCCATCATCGAGCAGGACGTGACGCGGGTCAGCCACGCGGACTCCACCGCCGACATGGTCGCCCTGGGCAGGACGTGGGCGGCGGGTCTCGCCCAGGCCGTCCGCTTCCACGCCGAGCACGGGTCCTCTATGAACGGGACGAGATAGCGTCTTCGCCAAATGAGGCGCGCCTGGTCACTTTTGGGTCGCGCGCCCCGGAGCGGACCGGGACGGCGTGGTCGGAGCAGGTTTCGCGTGATCTTTCGGGCATTTGCTCGGTAAAGGTAAGAGTTGACCGCCTGATAAGTGGCACACTTGATGGGTGGATCAGACACGGACTACCAAGCCCGTCACCGGATACGTGCCCGGTGGCTTCGACATGTTCCATCAGGGCACCTCAACATCCTCCGCGCCGCGCGCGAGCGCTGCGACCGCCCTGGTGGTCGGAGTCACCTCCGACGAGGCGCTCATCCGCATGAAAGGACGGTTTCCCGTCATCCCCTCGAAGCGCTGCGACCTGGTCTCCTCCCTGCGCTTCGTCGACGCTGTCGTGGTGGACCTCGACCAGGACAAGCGCCTCGCGTGGCGCCTGCAGCCTTCGACGTCCCTCTTGGGGCGACGACTGGAAAGGAGCACTCCAAAGGGCAAAGCTGAGGCCGAGATGGCCGAGTGGGCGCCCGCGTCGTCTACCTGCCCTACACCCCTCCCACCTCGTCCACCAAGCTGCCGGTTCATCGCGCGGAGGACTTCTCAGACGACGAGGCGGCCGCAGCAGCCGACGGGGCGGGCGCGGCAGGCGCCAGGTTCCCGTGGCACCCGACGAAAGCGAGCACGGCGAGCGCCCAGGTCACATGGCACCCGGCGGGGCGGGTGCTGCAGACGCCAGGGCGGCGGCCCGCTTGGCCGAGGGGCGGTGCGATGAGTGGGTGGCAGCCCCCTCGGGCACGTGGGCCCCAGCGCTTCGGCCCAGTGACGCGCAGGCTCAGCCGCCCATGAAGTCCCGGCGACGGCGTGCTGCCTACATGCGGTGGGTCAACCGCTCGGGCGCCAGGGGCCGTCGCCGCCGCGGCAGCCGCCTGGGGTGGACCCTCAACTTCGTGAGCCTCGTGTCCGTGTGCCTTTCCGCCCGCGGGCATGGCGCTCCTGGTCGCCTGCCCGCCCGCGTGGTGGACGGGCATCCCCGTCGTGCGTCCTCTCTGGCCGCGGGCTTCTCTCGACTCGGCCGACGGCCAGGTCTCCGCGTCACCCACGCCTCGTCGAGACGCAGGGGAGTGGATCGACCACGTCGCCGACGCCTTCCGCAGCCCCGCCATCCACTACTGCGCGGCCGTCGCGCTCATGTGGCACCAGCCGGAGCAGTGGTGGCTCGCCCTGGTCGCCCTGGTCTGCGGGTGGGTCACCTCCGGGCAGTTTCCGAGGCTGGAGATCCGGCCAGAGCAGTTCGCACGCGCCGCGGCCTGCAAGCAGACCCGGGGCGGCACCTGCGCAGCTTCATCCTGCTGCCCACCGACCCGGACGCTGTGCTGGTCCTTCGTCCTGTGGGGCTGGGGACGCCCTTCGCCGCACATCGTCACGGCGCTGCGGCCATCGCCTGCGCCCACAGCGCGATCTCCTGCGCGTGCGCAGCCGCGACCGCGGGGCCCCTGGACGCGCCGCAGGCGCTCGCTGACATGCCCCGCCTCTGCGTCCTGCTGCCGGCCCGCAACGCCGCTGGAACGATCGGCCGCGCCGTCGCCTCGACCCCTGCGCGCCATGCCCTCCGACTCGAGGCTGGTCGTCGGCGACGACTCCTCGACCGACGCGACCGCGGGCTGCCCAGGAGGCCGCCGCCGGGACCTCGCCTGCGCGTCTCCCCATCGCCCCCGGCGAGAGAGATGTAGCCCGCGTCCTCGGCCAGCTCATGGCGGCCACCGACTCTCGTCCCTGGTGGGGCGCATGGACGCCGAACGACGTGGAGCCTGCGGCGCTTCCCGGCTGGTGCGGGGGCCCATCGGGCGCGGCGACGACATGGTGTTCACGCAGATCGTCGAACTGCGCGGGCGCCGTCCGTGCCCCGCGCCCCCTACGCCATCGGGCCCGACGAGATGCCCTGGCACCTGCTGTCTCACCAACCCCGTGTGCACCCCGACGATGGTGGCGACCCGGGACTCACCTGGACCGCGTCGGCGCTACAGAACGTCCCGCCGAGGACTACGACCTGTGGCTGCGCGTCGCGACGGACGGGGGCGCGATCCGCCGTCTGGCGCGTCGCTGGTGTACAGGATCCACCCCACAGGTGACCGCATCGCAGCGGTGGAGGGCCGAGTCCTGGAATAATGAGCTCCAGGCGCGCCTTCGCCGACCTCGCCCAGCGGCTCACCGGGCCGCCCGCTGCCGAGGCTGGTGACCATTCCCCAGATGCCGGCCAGCGGCGCCAGCGCCGCCTCGACGACTTCGAGGCCTTCATGGCGGGGCTGGGCCCTGCCGACTACGCGCCGCGCACCGCTTGAGGCAGGCGACTCAACGGACTCACTGCATGGTGCGGGCGGATGCAAGAGATGACCAATGATCCTCACCAAGCCGCCGACCGGGGCCAGGAGACTCCCGCCACGCCTTCGCGCGCGGTGGAAGTCCATCGTGGCCGCCACCCCTGGGCGGAGCTCGCCGTCGGGCAGGCGCGGTCTTCGCGCTGCCCGCGAGGACCACGGCGGCGTCACCGTGACGATCTACGCCGCGCGCAGCCACCCCACCCCGTGGCGAAGACCTCGATCAACTCCACGGACGCCGGTCACCGAGTGCGGATCAGCCGAGTGCGGGCACGTCCTCGACTTGCCGCTGCCACGGCGATCGGCGGCGCGAACCGCGAAGACCCTCCTGGCCGGCATGGAGGTGTCCGAGGCGGCTGCAAGCTGGCGCATTGCGCGCATCTGGTACAGCGCCCGCAGCACGCGACGAGGCGGTGGCCGCGGCCGGCTGCCATCGCCGCCGCCTACACTCAGGCGCACCGCCCTGGCCGGGCCCGCGCCGACGAAGATGCTGGCGGGATCACGGCGCCGCGTCCGCGAGCTCAGCGCCGAGCTCTCCCGGATCCAGGCCCAGCAGGCGGCGAGAGCCGGACGACGAGGACACGGGCTTCGGGCGGCAACGCGCGCGCGCGCAGCGGGAACCAGCCGAGTCCAGCCAGACCGGCTCGCCGACGCCCGCCAGGATCGCGCGGCGCTGCGCGCCGAGATCGACAAGCTCATGGACGGCCGTGCAGCTGGCGCTTCTACCACGTCACCGCGGGGCGCCGTGCTGGCCGCGGCAGGGCGAGTCCGAGGACGCCACGTCGCCTCGGTGTCGCGCACCCTCTGGGCGACCACGGCCGTCGGCCTCTTCATCAGCCTGGTCATCGTCTTCGTGAAGAGAGACCCGCGCGCTCCCTCATCTCGCCGTCGCAGCTGGCGGATCTGAGCGCGCGCTGCCGTGTGGAGCCGCGAGAAGGGCGCGGGCAGGCACAGTGGGAGTCGCCCACGCGGATTGCGCCTCGCCATGACGATCGACCGCGCATGACACTGGGTGGACCTCATCATCGACACGGACCCGCAGGCGGACCCTGCCTCGACCCTCACCCGGTCCCTGGCGAGACCGCGTGCCACTCGCGCCTCATCGACGCTGACCCAGCCCCTGGCGGCCTGCTCGACGAGGTGCGCCCTCAAGCACGTCCTCATCGCGGTGCGCGGCGGCGACGCCCTGGGCCCGATCCGCGCCCTCCTCGACAGGCTCGCCTCACGTCAACCGCGGGGTCAGCGCGATGCTCCACCTGGGCCGAGGCGGAGGACCGCCTCGGCGCCGCGCGGAGCCCGCCGTCCGCTCCGCCTACGGCGGCCCCGCCGAGTCAGGTGCCCCAGGAGCACGCGGGATGACCAGTTCCGACGCGACCCCGAGGAGACCCTCATCCAAGCGCCCATCGGCGACGTGCCGCGCCACTCCGACAAGGCCGTCATCACGTGGGCTGGCGCAGGATCCAGCGGGCGGGGCACTACGAGATCACGCAGACGGTGACCCGCAGGGTGGAGGCAAGCGATGAGCGCCGCCATCCCACGGTCTCTCCATCTGGCGTCGACCGCACGGCGCGGGTGCGCGAGACTCGTTCCAGCGACCCCGGCATGGAGCGCGCCCTCGTCCTCGTGCGCGCGAGAACGGGCGCAACTGCGGCGCCGTCGCCATCGAGCACAGCCGCGCCCGAGTCGGACCCCGCCGTGGCCGCGGTGCCCCTCCGCCCCAGGCGCGCGGGTGGCGGGAGGCGCGGGCGCGACCGTCCCCGCCACCGTCGTCATCTGCACGACCGGGCGTTCGGACCTGCTGGCCGCCTCCGTCAAGCGGTCCTGGCCCCAGGACCACCGCGACTACCGCGTCGTCGTCGTCGACAACGCGCCGACAAACCGCCGGGTGGCGCTGCACCGCCCCTGAAGGGCATCGGGACGACGAGCGCTCACCGTGGTCAACGCCGCCGCGGCCCGGGCTCTCCCGGGCGCTGCTCCACGCGGCGTCCTGGCGGCGACCGGCGAGCATCGGCCTTTCACCGACGACGACGCCATCGTCGGCACTGGCTGTGGATCGCCCTCGTCGGAGCGCGCGCGTCTGCACGGCGAGCGCCCTGGTGGGGCGACCACTGATCGTCCTCCCTGGGCTCGCCCGCGCCCCGCAGCGCGCTGGTTCGAGAGCCGGGAGGCTTCGATGACCTCTACGCCCGCGTGTGGGCGAAGGGGAGGATCCCGCGATCGCGTGAGGCCTCGGCGAGGGCGAAGGCGGCCCTCTACCCGGTGTACGGCCCGCGCGTCGGAGCAGTGTGCCATGGCGCTGCGCCGCGACGTCCTCGTGGAGTGTCGGCCTTCGACTCCTGGGGCGGACCCCGGCCGCGGGGGCGAGGGCCTCGACACACTGCCCGCGTCCTCGCGCTTCGCGGCGGACGTCATTGTGCACACGCCCGACGCGCTGGTCCACGACCGCCACCGCGTGGACCACACGAGGGGCCTGGACGCCCAGGTGCGCGGCTACGGCTCGGGCATGTCCGCCTCGTGCTCACCAAAAGCGGTCCTGGCCTCGATCCCTCCACGGCGCTCGCCCTGGCCTCCGGGCCCTCGCCGTGGTGCGGCGCGCCTGCGCGCGCGGATCCGCGCGCGTCGCGGGCACCGACGACGACGTGCCTCCGGCCTCACCTGGTCCGGAGGTTCAAGGGCTTCCTCGAGGGCCCGGTGCGCTACCTGCGGTGCTCGCGCCACGCCAACCGCCTGCGGAGGCGCCCTCCTCCGGCCGGGCCGACGAGGCGGAGGGGCGCCGGAGGCGGGGACAGGCGGGGCTGACGTGGCGAGATTGCGGCGTCGCGCCGTGGGATCTGGGCCAGACCCGGCCCGGCTTTCGTGGCGCACTCAGCGAGGAACGCCCTGGCAGCTGCCCGCGTGGCCGTTCATCGTCGCCTACCCGGGTACTTCCTGTGGTGGGCGATCGGCGCCGGGGACCCCATGTGGCCGGTGGTCGCGATCATCATGATCGTGTATCATGCTGGGAGCGCCGCTGCAAAGCCCTGCCGGGGACTCAGGATCTGGCTGTGTTCCTGGTGTGGGTGCTCGCGTCGACGAGCATGCTCGATCTCGTCTGGCGCCTCATCGGCGCGTTCTACCGCTTCGCTCTTGCAGATGTCGCCCCTGGTCTTCGGGATCTGACGCGTTCAACGCGCGCGCGCCGCCTGACGCCGAGAAGGCCCTCATGCAGACCCTGTGGGGCCTCACCAGGCGTCGGCCGTGGTCGGCGGGTGCTGGCGATGGCGTTCCTGCGTTGCGCTTCCAACACGCTTCGCGTACACCGTGATCCCCAGGCGCTGCGCAACGGCTGCAGTCGAGGTTCGATGCGCAGGGGACCGCGCAGTAGAACCCCGGGTCAGCTGGAATCCTCGGATCCCCGTCCGTCTGGTGCGCTCGCTTCATCTGCGCGAGACACGTGAACGTCTTACTCCTGATCTTCCCGCTCGCCGTCATCTTCGCAGTCATCTCCTGGCGGGAGTGCGCCACTGCTACCTGCACGCCCTCGCGTGCGCACTCGGTGGTGCCCGCGGCCGCCGACCCTCAACCGCGGCATGTACCCGCATCGGCCTGGTCGTGATCGCGGCGTGGGTCGGTTTCCAGAGTGGTGCGCGACGGGCGGTGGCGGATCTGTGCCTCGTCGCGCTGTTCCTCGGCGGGGTCGCGCCATCGCGTGGCTGTTCACACCGGCCTCGCAGTCCCTGGTGGAGCGCCTGCAGTCGTCGGGCACGATTTCGTCGACCGCTTCACGAACTACGTGGAGTATCTCGTGGCCTCGCTCAAGGAGTCCCGCTGGTTGTTGGCTTCAGGGCAATCATGCCCGCGTCCGTGCCGTGGCTGCCGTCGCGCTGGGCACCCAGGGGCCAGTTCTGGATCGGTCCCTCTTCTCCTACCACCCAGGATCGTCGGCGCCCTCCTCTTTCCCGGCCTTCTTCCGCCAGGGATCCCTGCCCAGCGTGTGGAGGGCGAGGGGACATCCTACGCTCCGTCCTGGGCGGCATCGTCATCGCCACCCTGGTCGAGCGGTTCTACTACGGGATGAACACCGCCCATGGTCTCGGTGCATGGCATCGCCCTGCTGGCGCGCGGCACCCGGAGTGAGGGCACCGAGGCCCCTCACCGACTACGACGTGGCCGGGCGGCCGCTCAAAGACCGCCGAGGGGAATGTGGAAACGAACCCGAAATCCGCCCGTGCGGAGGGCGAGGTCTTCGCGAGAGGATGCTGGACCGGGTCAGCAGCACGTCGGATCGTCGAAGGAGACCCCGGATAAGTTTGCAGGACCGCCGCACGTTGACGAACGAGAAAGTCAGCGAGGGCCCGCATCAGCGAGTGTGTCGTCAAACCAGTCGGCGACCCGGCGTCGTTCGTGACGGTGACCCCGGTCGAGTCGACGCAGGCGCGCGCTGTGGCGGTCGTCCCGCTCGGACGCAGTGAGCCACGTGGGCGTCTCCTCGATCCGTCGACTACGCGCGTGCCGTCCGTGTTCCTCTCTGGGCCTGCGCGTCGAACTCCTCCAGCGCCAGACTCGTGGAGGATCGAGGACAGGTCGGTGGCGATCGCGGTGGAGGGTCGGAGTACGCCTGCCGCACGGAGGCCAGGACGAAGTCCACCTGCTGACGCCTCGTCGTGTCGCTGGCCATGCCCGCGCCCGCGGTGTTGGCCGGGCGCCCGGCACGACTGCGGCTTCTGGATGGTCTTAGGCACCGGACCGCGGCACCGCTGCGGATCGGATCTCGCCCGGAGGCGCCGGGGCGGACACGACGTGGTCCACGGACCCGCCGACCATGCGAGGGCCACGCACTGGCATGACCAGGATGACGGCGAGTGCCGACCCAGGCCGCGACCAACCATTTCGGTGAGTTTTCTTAACAGACATGGGCGCCCGTCTTACAACTGGGTGAGGATTCTCGGTAAAGTCCCGCCAGTGAGTGAACAGATAGTCCCACAACCTCGAGCTGGTGACGGAAGCGGGGAAGGAGAGCAAATGAGTGACGCGGCATCGATCCCGGAGGGAACCTCGCGAGGGAGGTGGAATCGTCGGATCTCGTCGGCGCGGCCGTCCGTCGGTCGCTAACAGTCTCAGTCTTCACGATCGTGCTCGCGCGCTGGGGACCTGCAGGGGCCGGCGTCGTCACCCAGGCCAACACGGGCGTGTCGCCATCGTCTTGGCCCCTGGCCAAAGGTCGGCCTGGACCTCGACGGCTCATCACACCTCGTGCCGCGGCTGTCGGTTGGTCTCGCCCCAGGAGGATCCGCGCCCCGTTGAACTACATGGCGTCGGTGGCGGGTCGGGGTGTCGCTATCGGCGGTCCCGGTCCTCGAGGCGGTGCTTCCCGCGATCTGGAGCGCGGAAGTGGCGCCGTGCGGGCGACCACGTGGTTCATGCCCATATCGGCGCCCCTCGCTCCTGGTCGCCCCGGCCGCTGCGCGGGCGCTGGGAAATATGCGCGAGCACGTCCTGGTCCAGAATCTGCTGCCTGCCCGGGCTGCGGCTGCTGGTGGCGGTGGCGGGCTGCCGTCGGCGGCTCCGCGCGGTGGTCTCCGCCGCCCGGGCGCTCCCCTTCGTCCTCGTCCTGGTGCTGCGCGTGGGCGCTCCCGGCCCGGCACACGCCCGGAGCGCACGCACGCCCACGCGCCAGCGCCGCCGCCGCATCGTGTCCTTCTCGCCCCGCGCACCCTCACGGCAGGCCTGGAGCAGTGCCCTCCAATGGCTGGACGTCCCGCTGGTGGGGGTGCTGGCGGGCAAACGCCGCCTCCGGCCTCTACGGGGCGCCGTATCCGCTTCATCCAGGCGCTCGTCGTCGATACGGCGCGCGCGTCGTCGTGTCAGTTCCACGTTGCTCCACCAGCGTCAAGATGGAGGAGCTAAGGTCGTCGTACTCGACCGCGTCGGTGTGGCTGGTGCTCTCGCCACGGCTCCACGTCCTCCATGGCGGTCTTCTCGGCAGCATCATGCGGATCCTGGGGCGAGTTCGGGGCAGCCGGGATCCTCGTGGCCCCTGTGCGCAGGCCATGCGTGAAGAGCGTCTGGCGGCGGAACATCCGTCTCGCTGCGATCATGAGCGGGCGGCTGCGGGTGGCCGCGGTCAACAAGGTCGTGGTGCTCGGCCTCAACGTCGTCAGCACGTGGTGTTCCACTCCGCGCTTCGATGCTGGCGTGCCGTCGTCGCGGGCGGTGCGCATGGTGGTGCGGCGATGGCGTCCGTGCAGTGCGCGCGCGCTCGTGAGTGCGGCCTGACCTGGCAGGCGGTCGCACTGCCGGTGGTGGGCGTGCTCGTGCGCGCGCGCGCGGGCGCAGGCGCGCCTCGGTGGCGGGGCGCGACAGCCTGGTGGGCCTGCCTCGCGGCGGGGTGCGCGGCCGAGGGCGCTGGGCTTCCCGCGCTGTGCTGGGCGGGGCGCTCGCCGTTGCGCCTGGTGGGCCTGCCTTCGCCCGCGCGAGGAGGAGCGGCTGAATAGGGCGGGCGCACCGGATTGCAACATATTTCAGGTGTGTCCAGGACCACGACCAGCCGGTTGATCACCGCGTGATTTGCGTGTCGATCTCGCTGCCGTTAACACGCCTCGATCTCACTCTTGAATGCTAAGGAGACGAGCCGGAATGTCGCGTATCTACTGCCCCTGCTCGCCTCGCCGCCTACCACATCAGTGCCGCTCGCGCCCATGGCTGTTGCCGACCCGCGGCGTAGCGAAAAGCAGCCTGCGCCCGGCCGTCCACGACGGCCTCAGCGCCCGCACGCCGCGGCCTCCTCTGCTGTCGTCAAGACGCAGAACCGCTGCGGCCGATGGCAGCTTCACTGGCTGCAGGCTCACGATGGACACCCCGGGCAGTACTACCTGCGATCAGACCACCGACGGCGGCGGCTGGGTGCTGATCGGCCCGCGGCCGCGAGGGCTGGGAGCCGTGGACGCAGAAGGGCGACCCTGCAACTCCTCGACCGCGCGCGGGCGCATCGGCGGCAGTACATGGCCGTCGCGCTGTCCACCAAGGAGGTCAGTCAGCTCGTGAAACGGGTCAGTTCCAGCCTCGAGGACGGCGCGTCCCAGCCCTGGATCCCCAGGGGCTCGTCCTTCCAGGCCCTGGATCTCAGCTTCCAGATGGCGGACGGTGTGGTTTCTCAAGATACGGCCACCCGTCAACGCGACCTTCAACCACGGTCCCGTCGTCTCGTCGAGGGCCCATCATCCCGCTCGGCCTGCGACGACGCGTGAACGCCAACGAACACCCACCCGTCGTGCGAACGGGCGTCTACGATCAGGTTTCCGGCTCGGGCGGGGGCGGAACCACCTCCCGGCGACACGGCCTCGGCGGGATCAACTATTCCGCAAGATCCGCCAGACCGTCTTCTCTTTACCTCCTGAGATCTACCTGCGCTCGGACTGCGGACCATCCGACTTCACCCGCATCCCCGACGAGGGCGCGTGCCGCTCCACCAGCCGACGCGCGCCGTCTCGGGTTCGCGGCCTCCACCCAGTGGGGTGTGACGGGCAACCTCAACGGCTCCCTACGCCGAGGGCTAACATCCAGGTCCAGACTTTCGAGCAGGTCGGCGCACGCATGTTCGTGGGGGCAACTTCGCCGGGCGTGCGCTCGGCGCTGACGGCGCCATCACCGCAAAGTTCACGGGGCCCGGCCGCGTTCGACGTCAACTTTCGAGCGCTTTGCTTCACGGGCATGGCCTTCAGCCAGCAACCGGGTGAGGACTCTGCTCACGCTCCCTCCGGCAAGCTGCTCGCAGTCCGGCGACTTCAACACGTACGTCGGCGGCGAGGGCACGTGACGCCGTCGTGCTGGATCCCGACGACCGGCCAGAATCGAGCCCGGAGCTGGAACCCTCACTATCATGAGACGCGATCGGCCCGCTGCGTGCTCCCGGTGCGCACCGCCCGCTTTGCCAACGGCCAGGTGTACCTGGGGGCACTGCACCCATCTGCGCCTGGGCGCGACATGGCGAAGGTCTACGCGCGCAACGCGGGCCGGTCGGCCTCGACGGGCGGCCCGACCGCTCCTGGAACCCGGAGTTCAACGCGCGGTGCGCGCGCCTCGAGGATCATCGAGCAGAACGGCGCGTACGTACCGCCGAGCGGGCATCTTCACCCGCGCGCACGGCGACCGGTGCCTGGTACGCGGCCGCTTGTCCACCGACGCGAGGCCGCAGTCGACCCTCCTTCGACTTCTAGCTCGAGCACTGCGACCCGCGGGCCGCGTACGAGCAGACCATCACCTCCGGTGGAGCGACCAGCGTCTCACATCGGCGGTGCCGAGCTGCTCTCGCTCCTTCGGCTTTCACGACGCGGCCTGCGAACCAGCGGCTCTCCGCCTCGATCGCGATGAGCAGCGGCGGCGACCCGCGGAGCCAGCGCGGCCTCCCCCAACTGGCGTCATCTCACGCCTCGTGCCACTGCTCCGACGCCCGCCTACCGGGACGCCGATATCGTGGACCATCGAATCGAGATTGGACCCGCCGACGACGTGAAGTGGGTGGGCGCGTGGGACACCGCCACTCGGCAAGAAACTGGCACGACCTGCGAGATCTCCTGGCTGCGCGCAAGACCGGCGCGTGGCGCTCACCGTCGACCCAACGGCAGCCTGTGGGCGGGCGGCGACTTCCACCCGCACCGCACACCTCGGTGTCGCGCACCCAGTGGTACAGCGGCTGCGCCCGTTTCGACGCCCGCGACGCACGGCTCCGCCCGGAGGCGCCCGCCCAGGTGCGCGCCGCCGCTCTCCACCGAGGCGACCGTGACGCTGTCGTGGACCCCGGTGGCCGACGCCGACGCCTCCGAGATCCCGCGCGACGCATCGCACGGTCGCGGAGGTCGCTGAGCCGACCGTCGAACCTCGCCCGCGCCGGTGAGACCGTGTCTTCGTGCGCGCCGTGGACGCCGAGGCAACCGCTCCGCCACCAGCCCGTCTGACGTCCGCGCCTTCGGCGAGCACGTCCGATCGTCCTGGTCGACGGCGCCACCTGGTCTACCGCTACGAGGAGTCCGCCCCCGACGAGGCGTGGGCCTCACCCGGCTACGACGACTCCGCGTTGCCGCGCGGCGCCTCGCCGCTGGGCAGGGGCGATGACCGCATCGCCACGGACATCCAGACCGCGCCGCACAAGACGTGGCCCATCACCAGCTACTTCCGCACGCACTTCACCGTGGCCGACCCCTCGGCCGTCTCGGGGGTGAACGTCGACTTCGTCGCGGACGACGGCGCCATCGCCTACGTGAACGGCGCCGAGGTGGGCCGCCAGCGCCTGGGGACCGGTGGGGTCTCCTACGAGACCCGCGCCGACGCCGCCCCCACCTACGACGCGGCGCAGGCCGACCGGACCACGGTGTTCGTGCCCGCCGAGCGCCTCGTCGCGGGGGACAACGTCCTAGCCGTGGAGACGCACGTGAACTACCGCAAGGCGAAGTCCGTGTCGATGCAGGCCCGGGTCGAGCGCGTCGAGCGCAAGCCCGGCGGTTCCGACTAGCCCCGGCCGCGTCGCCGTCGCCCGGCGCGACGAGCTCGCCGGTGGTGGACGCCACCGGGGTGACCGACGGCGAGATCATCTCCTCGGGCACGCAGTGGAGCTACTGGGCCTCGCAGTCCGAGCCCACGCCGTACTGGGCCTCGCCGTCCGGCGACATCTCCGACTGGTCCTCGGGCGCCAGCCCGATCGGCTGGGGCGACCCCGACGCGGGGACCCCCCTGTCGATCGAGAAGGGCGATCGCGCGATCTCCGCTACTCGCCGCCGACGTGGACCTGGGGCCCCATCACCGGCGACGCGAAGATCACGCCTCAGGTGAGGGCCGACGACGGCGCCGTGGTCTACGTCAACGGCTTCCAGTTGACGACCGTGCGCATGAGCGAGGGCGCGATCACGCACTCGACCTTCGCGAACCAGGCAGTCAGCGCCAAGAGCGCCGCGTCCAACATGGTGACCGTCGAGGTGCCCGCGTGGCGGCTGGTGCGCATCAACCGCATCGGCGTCGAGGAGCACGTCAACCGCCGGGGACGCCGCCGATGACCTTCGACCTGACGGCCTCGCTCAAGCGGTGGTGACGCGCTTCAGCGCAGAGCACAGTGAGTAAGCGCTCAACCGAGTGGTAAGAACTCGGGTTGAGCGCCCGTGGGAAAAATGGCGGGTGTCCGACCCGCAACCTTCCTGGGTCCCATGAGAAACGGTCACCGCATCCCCCTCGTCGTGATCGCCGCGGCGACCGTCGTCCCCAACGGCTGGGGCACGTGCCCTCGCAGTCCGCGCCGTCCGCACCCGTCCGCGACGGCCTGTCTGAGGCGGGCGCGGCCGCCTCGTGCTGGGAGATCAAGCAGAACGACCCCAACGCGCCGGACGGCACCTACTGGCTGCAGACCCCACCATGAACGCGCCGGACGGTTCTTCTGCGACCAGACGAGCGACGGGCGGATGGGTCCCTCATCGGGCGCGGCACCGACGGGTGGGAGACCTGGAGCCGGGGCGAGCGCCCCCTCCGCGCTGGCCAAGCGCGAGCGCAGGCCCGCGGACGGGACCGTGCAGCTGTCGCACGAAGCCGTCAACGCGCCTCGGCTCCACTCCCCGTCTCCGAACTGCCCGGACGGCATGAGGGTCGTGCGCGCCTAACGGGCGCGGGACGTCGAGACCATCAAGATGCGCCTGCCGAAGATGGCGGACTCGTGTGGCCCTTCAGTCCGCGCACCGGTCGTCTACTCGATCGACGGCGGCGAGTGGACGACGGGCGAGACCGATCTGGTCCAGTTCGGCGACGACCTGGCGTAGGGGCATCGGGTCGAGCATGACCGCGACCGCCAGCGTCGAAGTACCGGGTGGGTTCGGCTGCGGCCCCCGGCGCGCTGCTCAACGCGGACACCTCCGACACCAGTTTCTTCCGCAGAGGCGGGTTCACCGTCGAGCCTACGCCGTCTACCTGCGCCCGCAGCTGCGCTCGGACGACGCCTACGCCAGGATCGCGGACTCGGGAACCCGCGGCGCGAGGCTCGCGCGCGACGGTCTAGTACGCGGCGCCGATGAAGTTGGCGACGGCAACCTCAGCGGCTCCCTACGCGGAGGCAACGCCCAGGTCCAGGCCTTCGAGCAGGTCGGCTCCACCACGTGCGTGGGCGGTAACTTCACGGGCGTGGCCCGCGTGGGCTCGACGAAGGCGCAGACCTCCGCCCTGGCGGGCTTCGACGCGGCGTCGGGGGAGTGGAACGGGCAGTCCTTCGCCTTCAACAACCAGGTCAAGGACCTCGTCGAGCTGCCGGGCGCGCGCCTGCTGGCGGTCGGCGACTTCACGCGGGTCAACGGCGAGGAGCACGTGGGCACGGTCGTCATCGACACGGCCACGGGCGCCATCGACTCCTCGTGGACGCTGAAGCTGCGCAACGCGCTGCGCTCGGGCGCGGTGTCCGTCAAGGCGGCACGGGTCACCGGCCAGCACATCTACCTGGGCGGCCTGTTCACCCACGCCTCCAGCAATGGCGGCCGCAGCGCGTACGCGCGCGGGGCGGTGCGCCTGTCCCTGTCGGGGGAGCCCGACCGCTCGTGGAATCCCTGAGTTCAACGGCTCGGTCGTCGCTTTCGACGTCGACGAGGCGGGCGGTTACTTCTACGCGGGAGGCCACTTCACCCGGGCGCAGCGCGGCGCGGCCCCCTACGCCGCGCGGGTGTCGACTGCGGCGGGCGCCGCCCTGGACTCTCGTGGACCTTCGAGCCCTCGTACTTCGACGGATGTACCGCAGGTGGCGCTGACAGGCGGGCGCGTGTACTTCGGGGGCCCCCAGCACTCGCTCTTCGGCTACGACACGGCCACCGTGACGCGGACCTCCGGTTCGATCGCCATGCAGAACGGCGGCGACATGCAGGCGGTGACCAGCGCCGGGAACGGCGTGGTCTACGCCTCGTGCCACTGCTCGGACTTCGTGTTCCAGGACGCGTACCGCTACTACGAGCTGGGCACCAGCTGGACCCCGCGCGGACGAGATCCGCTGGGCGGGGGCGTGGACGGCGCGACTGGCCGCCAGCTCGGGTGGACCCCCTACCGCCTCGCGTCGGCGCGCTCTGACCGGGGCGGGCGCGGAGGCCGACGACTCCGGATCCTCGTGGGTGGGGGCGACTTCACCCGTTCCTTCACCTCCAAGTCCGCCAACCAGTGGGCCGGCGGCTTCGCGCTTCGCACCGCGGCAGGCTCCGCCCGCCGCTCCCGCCAACCTGGCCTCCTCGGGCGCGGGGCGACGGCAAGGCGGCGCTCACCTGGGGACCGCCGTGGCCGGGAGCGGCCTCCTACGAGGTCCCAGCGCGACGACCGCACGGTGGCGACCGTGCGCGGGACTTCGGCGAGCGTCCCCATGGGCGGGAGAACCGTTTCTTCGTGAGGGCAGTGGGCGCTTGGGCTCCCGCGGCGCCTCCACCCCCGTGCTCCGCGTCGCCGCCGACGGCGCCCAGGCCCCCGCCGAACCGGGCAGCTCCCCGGTGGGGACGCCGCGCAGTGGCACTACCTGTGGAAGGACTCGGCGCCCGACCAGGCGTGGGCCTCCGCCTCCTACGACGACTCCGCCTGGACGACGGGCACCGCGCCCATCGGCTACGGCGGGAAGGGCCCCAACACGGTCCTCGAGCCGGGCGCCCCGCCCGCGCCCGATCACCCTCTTACGGGCGCACGGCCTTCACGATCAAGGATCTGTCCAAGACCGGAGGAGTGGAGGTGTCCTTCGTGGCCGATGACGGCGCGGTCGCGTACATCAACGGAGTGGAGATCGGGCGCCAGCGCCTCGACGACGGCGACGTCTCCTACGGGACCCGCGCCTCCTCCGCGCTGTCCACCGACGCGGCGCGGGCGGACCGCCAGACCGTGCAAGTGCCCGCCTCGGCCCTGGTCGAGGGGGCGAACGTCCTCGCCGTCGAAGAGCATGTCAACTACAGGAACGCCCCGTCGCTGACCATGTCTGCCACGGTCACCGCCATTCCCGCTGGCGCCTACGTGCCGCCGGTCCCCTCGCCCCCAGGCGCAGCGCGCCGCCCGCCCAGTCCGGCGGCGAGCCCCAGGACCCCCGGCCGACGAGCCCTCAAGCCCCTGGACGCCTCGCACGTGAATCCCGGCAAGGCGCTCTTCTCGGGGAGCAGTGGTCCCTACTGGACGGACGCGGAAGGCCCCCGACGCCGCGTGGGCCCTCGACGGCCGACCTGTCCAAGTGGCAGCACGGTGCCTCCCCTGGGGTGGGGCGACGCCGGGCCGGCACTGACTTCGGCGCGCCAAGCGGCCCACCACCGCCTACTTCGCCCGTGACGTGAAGTTCGGCCCCATGCCGGAGAACGGCACGCTCACCCCTCCACGTGCGGGCCGACGACGGCGCCGTCATCTACGTCAACGGCACCGAGGTCGCCCGGGTCCGGATGCCCTCGGGCACGGTCACGCCGCGGACCGCAGGCGTCCAACGGGGTGACCGTGTCGGAGGCCGCGGACGCCATGGTCGAGGTCGTGGTCCCGGCAGCTGCTCACCTCGGAGATCACGCGGATCGCCGTGGAGGAGCACTCGGCGGGGGCCTCGGACCCGTCCCTGACATTCGACATGTACGTCACTTTGGAGAGGTGAGGCTGTGAACGGAGCCCAGCGCGAGGCCGCCAACCCCGACGCGGAGCACCACCACGAGATCGCGCGCATGGTCCTGGTGGAGGGGCGGGCGACCACCTGGCTCAACCACTGGTCGCTGCTGCACGCCGATTTCGACCAGTTGCGCAAGATGGACGCAGTCGGCGTCGACGGGACGCTGCTGCAGATGACGCTGGGGCGCATAGGGGCACCGGTGGTGCGGTCGTCGGCGGACCCGGTCCTGCCGCACGTCTTCAACCAGATGGAGGCGGGCGCGCGCGTCGCCCTGATCGGCGCCGCCCCCGGCGTCGCCGAGCGCGCCGCGGCCAGGCTCAGCGCCTTCGAGGTCATGGCGGTCGACGGCTACGCGGGACTGGCGGGTCTGCGCCGCTCCCACGCCCGCCTGGTGGACTTCGATCCGCGTCTGGTCGTCGTCGGCCTCGGCGCCGGCCTGCAGGAACTGGTCGCCGCCAAGGCCCGGGACTGATGCCCCGCGCCAGCGTGTGCACCCGCCGGGGGTGGATCGACCAGTTCGCCGCCTCGGACCAGTACTTCCCCGACTGGGTGCACCGCTGGCGGCTGGGCTGGGCGTGGCGCATCGCCCACGAGCCCCGGCGCCTGCTGGGGCGCTACACGGTGGAGGCCGTGGACTTCTTGGCGCTGGCGCCCCGACTGGTCGCGCGATTGGAGGACATGGGGACGTTCGTGGGAGTACGGGCTCGTCGCCCGCTAGCCCCGCCGCCGCGGGAGCGCGCCGGCCCCGGGGGCAGTGGGCCCCAGGGCGCCGTTCTTGTCATCCGTCACCCCTGCGTCTGCGCGGGGCGCGCGGCGGAGTGTCATGGGATCTGTGGGATCAGCGCTTTCGCAGCACTGGTCCCATCAGCTGCACCCGAATGCGTGTTAAGCATCACGTTTGTTGGTAATTTTACTGCTATACACTTTCTCGGTATATGTGAAGGTCGGTCCCATCTCCGAGAACGGTGCCACCATGCGCTCAACCCACATGCCCGCAACCCGATCGCGCTGGCGCGCCCTCGCGCGCCTCGTCCCCGCGCTCCTGGCGGCGCTGCTCGCGTGCTCCCTGGCGCCCCTGCGGGCCGACGCCGCCGACATCCGGCGCGTCGGGGACATCCTGTCGGCTATCGGCGGCACCGTGTACATCCACGACAACCCCGACTGGTCCAAGGGCCAGTACTGGGCCGACGGCGCATGGCACTCCTTCGCCGACCTCGACCCCGCGGACAAGAACACCCAGGACGGTCCCATCGCCGAGCTCGACAACGGGTGGAAGATCTACTGGGCGCACTCCTTCAACGGCAACGGCGGCGAGTACATGATCTGGCGCTACCCGGACAACGGCCAGCTCGGCGTGAACGGGAGCCGCTGGCCGGGCTTCAAGATCCGTTTCAACGACATCGGCTACACGGCGGCCGGCGACCCCATCGACGCCATCCTCGACTTCGAGTACGTGTTCGCCTGGCAGTACGACGGCAGCGCCGCCCACCCGATCCGCGAACCCTCGTGGTTGACGCCCTTCGAGATCACGAGGGGCTACGGGCCGCTGACGGCCGCCTCCTCGCAGGACCAGAACGCGGCGCCCATCGGCATCGACCTCGAGTTCGACACGGCGCTGGTCCACGCCGGGACCGACACACCCATCGACGACTCCAACGAGATGGACGTGCTCTACTGGGACATCGACCAGCCCGTGCACCAGGGGCCCGACGGGGCCGTCGTCAACAACTACTCCAGCGACTGGCGCGAGGGCGTCCACTTCGTCAGCGGTTACAAGGACCCCTCCACCATCGGCGACACCTCCGAACTGGTCGTCTCCGACTCCAACACCTGGTTCCGCTCGGGCGGCAACGACAGCTCGCCGACCCCACCGACCGCTCCTCCGTCATCGGCAGGACGGGCCGCGGTTCCGCACCGGATGGCGGGGCTACGCGTGCTCGACCGGCATCGGTTACGACACCAAGGTCCGCGTTTACCCGCAGTGGCCCGCCCCCGTCAAATCCGAGCCCGTCCAGATCGTCCAGCGCGGCGGGACGGCCACATTCGACGTCACCGAGGTCTTCCCCTACGTGGCGGACTCCAACAAAGCCGATTCCCTCACCCTCACGGACACCCTCGACCCCGCGCTGGACGCCTCCCGGGCATCCGTCACCGTCCTGAAGGGGCCCGCGGGCGACGTCGACGTCACCGACAACTGGACCATCACCACCTCCGGGCAGACGGTCACCGCCACCGCGAAGAGCACGGGGCACGGATACGCCGAGGGCGCCACGTCTTCCGCATCACCGCCCCCGTCCGCCAGGACGCCGACCTCAGTGCGCGCACGACCGAGGACGTCGACGGCACCCGCTACTGGCCGCTGCCCAACCAGGCGTCCATCACGGTCAACAACGAGGCGAAGCCCTCGAACACCGTGAAGGCCCTGGTCCCCTACGAGGCGGAGGGCGTGGTCCGCCTCCAGGCGACGAAGGCCCTCACCGGCGCAGCCCTCCAGGCCGGCCAGTTCACCTTCGAGCTGCGCGGCGCGAACGGGGACGTGATCAGCACCGCTGCCAACGAGGCCGACGGCACGGTCGTCTTCCCGGAGATCCCGTACACGGCGGCTGACATCGGCAAGACCCACTCCTACACCATCGTCGAGCGCGACGGCGGCGCCCGGGCTACGTCTACGACACCCACGCCGAGGCGGTGACCGTCACCGTGTCCGACGCGGCGGCGGCGTCCTCAACGCCACTGCCTCCTGATGACGCCGACGGCGCCGTGTTCTCCAACGAGTTCAGGCACGCGCTGGGCGTAGTCAAGCGCTCGGCCTCCGACGACGCCCTGGGCGGGGCCGTCTTCACCCTCTACGAGGACGACGGCGACGGGGCGCACACAGCGGCCGACCCCGTGGCCACGGTCTACTCCGACCCTCAGATGACCACCGAGATCCTGGGGGCGGAGGCCACCACCGGCGCCGATGGGACGGCCGTGTACCACGGGCTCCGCGCCTCGACGACCTACTGGCTCAAAGAAACCCGGGCCCCCGTCGGCTACAACCTGGACCCCCGCGCCCACGCCATCACTGTCTCGGCCAGTGGCGAGGTCACCACGACCGACGCGGCGGGCGCCCCGGCGCCCCTGCCGCTGGTGGACGGGACGGCGACGATCACCATCGTCGACGAGCCGCTGCCCGTCCTGCCCGCCACCTCCGGTCCGGGCGCCGTCCTCATCGTCTTCGCCGGATCGTTCCTCGCGGCCGCCGGCGCAGGAATACTCCTGACGCGCCGCTCGAAGCGCCGCGCGTCGATGTGAAACACCCGTGTTCCACAACCCGCTCCCGCAGGGAGCCCCCGTCCCCGATCACACGACACAGGACCCAACTATGACACGCACTCCGAAGACACTCTGCGCCCTGGCTGCAGTGACGACCGCCATCGTGCTCGCGCCTGCCGCCGGCGCCGCGCCCACGAGCCCCACCGACGTCCCCGACTCCCCGCTCCGGGTGTCGGACTGCTCCCCGGCGACACGGTGAGTGCCTTCCGCATCGCTGACGCCGACGTCGACGCCGCGAACAACCTCACCTACACGATGGCCCCCGGCCTGCCCAGCGCCTACGACACGATCGAGGAGATCGCGGCCGTCGCCTCGGACGGCACGGCCTTCTCGCAGGGCAGCGCCGCGCAGAACGCGGCGGCCGCCATCGCAGCGGCCCTCACCGCTCCCGAGCGAGCGCGGTCGCCCCGGACTCTGCCGCGGACCTCACCCTGGGCAGCGGCTACTACCCTGGTGCGCGTCACCTCCACCAGCGGCCAGACGCGCGTCTACCAGAACATGATCGTCGACGTCACCCCGTCGGTGGTGAACGGGGCCTACGCCGCCAGGGACCTGGAACCCATCCAGGTGAAGACGACCGACGTCAGCATCAACAAGGGCGTCGGCGAGGCGGGTGCGGACAGCACCGACGCCTATTCCGTCGGCGACTCGGTCCCCTTCACCGTGACCACGGCCGTTCCCTCCTACCCGGCGGACTCCCCGAACGCCACGTTCACCGTCTCCGACGCGCCGAGTGCGGGACTCGCCATCGAGACCGCCACGATCTCCATCAACGGGGCAGCGGCCGCCCGGCGCCGATTACACGCTCACCGCCTCGGAGAACGGGTACGCGATCACCTACGCGAAGGACTACGTCCTCGCCCACCCAGCGCCCGTCGTCATCACCCTACAAGGCGAAGCTGACCGCCGACGCCTACTCCCGCACGCGCCGACGACCTCACCGGCAACACCGCCACCGTTGCCTTCAACCCCAGCCCTACGACGCCGGCACCGCGACACCCTCCGACTCCGCGACCGTGAAGACCTACGGCTTCGTCTTCAAGAAGGTAGACGCCCGCGGGCCAGCCGCTGCCCGGGGCGGCTTTCACCGTGACCCTGGCCAGCGGGCAGACCCTCACGTCCACCTCTGACGCCAACGGCTACGTCTACTTCGAGGACCCTGGCGGCCGGCGACTACACCGCCGTCGAGACCCACGTTCGAGCGGCTGCAGAAGGCCCCCGACGTCTCCTTCCAGCTCAGCGCCGCCACCGCCGCCTCCGACAACCCCGCCACCGCGGCCGTGGAGAACAACTACCTGGTCTCCGCCGCGGACGTCACCGATCCGGAGCTGGTGGCGCTGCCCATCACGGGCGCCAGCGGGATCTTCTTGATCGTGGGCACCGGGACCCTGCTGCTGGTCCTGGGATCGGCCATGGTCCTGCGCTCGCGCAAGCGCCCCTGAACCGGTTGTGAGCAGCCGCAACGCCCGTCCGCCCCAGGGCGGAGCCGCCGATGTGACGGTCTCCGCCCGGGGCGGGGCGAGCGCCCGCACCCTCGCCGCCCTGGTCGTCGTGGCGCTGGGGATCGCCCCTGGTCAGCTACCCCTCTCGTCGGCGACTGGCTCAACAGGCGCGCCCAGGGGCGCCGCCACCGGTGCGCAGGGCGAGGCGAGTCGCCCTCGGCCGCGCCGGACGCGCTGGCGGCGCAGCGGGAGGCCGCCGTCTCCTACAACGAGCGCCTCCTCCGGGGCTCCGTCCGCGTCACCGACCCCTTCGACGAGGCGGGCCTGCCCCCCGGGAACGCCGAGTACGACTCCGTCCTCGACGTCGCCGGGGACTCGGTCATGGCGGAGCTCGTCATCCCCTGCCATCAACGTCGACCTGCCGGTCTCGCACTACACCTCCGACGAGTCCCTGTCCAAGGGGGCGGGCCACCTCGCCAACACCTCGGTCCCCATCAGGGCCCCTCGACGCACCTCGGTGCTGGCCGCGCACACGGGCCTGCCACGGCTCGCATGTTCGACCGCCTCGACGAGTTGCGGGCGGGGGACTGGTTCGTGATCCGCGTCCTCGGCGAGGAGCACTTCTGCAGGTCGCCTCAGCGGAGTCGTCGAACCGGGCGAAACCTCGTCCCCTCGCGGTGCAGCAGGGGCGCGACCTGGTCACCCTGGTGCGTGCACCCCTACGGCGTCAACAGCCACCGCCTGCTCGTCCACGCCGAGCGCACCAGCGCCCGCGACCACCGGGATCCGGGGCGCCCTCGGGACCCGTGATCGCCGATGTGCGGCCCGGCATGTGGGGCGGCCGCCGCTGGCGCGGCCTGCGCGGCCGCTATCGTCGGCGCGGCGGCGGGCGCGCGCTCTCTCGTGCGCCGGGCGCTGAGCCCGTTCCCGCCCCGCTGCCCCACGGCGGGGACGCGCCGAGCATCGCACCTCCCTCAGCAGTGGCGTGCCGCGCGTGCGCCGCCCCCGGGTGCTCCGATGAGCGGGGATGCGGAAGCACACAGGTGCGCCCGGCCGAGGCCGGGGCGCACCCTGATCCACCACCAGAAGAAAATGGTCTAATAGGCGCCCTCCTGACGAAGCAGAGCGGGCACGGTCTGCAGGAGGATCCACATGTCCAGGCCCACAGTTCGAGTCGCCGCGTAGTCCAGGTCCAACTGGACCGTTTCCTCCCACGGAGGTTGGAGCGCCCTGAGATCTGCACAGACCGAGTGATACCGGGACGGACCGAGAGCTTGCCCATCACGTGGGGCTCGTAGGTGGCCACTTCGCTGGGCAGTGGCGGACGGGGGCCCACCAGCGACATGTCGCCTTTGATGACGTTGAAGAGCTGGGGAGCTCGTCGATGCTGGTCTTGCGCAGCACGCGCCCGGCACGGGTGACGCGCGGATCGTCGCGCATCTTGAACATCACGGAGTTCCCGGCGCCCACGTCGGCCCGGTTGGCGGCCTCCAGGGACGCTTTGACCTGTTCGGCGTCGACCCGCATGGTGCGGAACTTGTACATCGTGAAGGTCTGGCCGTTCTTGCCCACGCGCGTCTGCTTGAAGAAGGCCGGGCCGCGGTCCGAGATCCGGATGAGCAGGGCCACGACCAGCCACAGCGGCGTAGGGATGATGACTCCAACGGTCGCCAGGACGATGTCGATCACGCGCTTGGACGCCAGGTCCAGCGCGGAGCGCCGCGCCGCGGAAGGCACGACCAACGTCGGCATGTACCGCTTGGCCCTGGAATTGGTCAAGGTGGTCATCTCGCGTGCGCCTCCTGGATAGTTTCTTGAAAAGTGTTTGGTTGGTCAGGCCCCCGGCGCCCTGCCGCTCCGAGTTGTTTACTGTGTAGACTTGCGTCGGTTGAGCGGGGTAACCGTTCGGTCAGGAACCCATGTTATCCACATGGTTAGAGAAAATGCACTAGGGATGCTCAATATCTATGAAGATTGGTCGTGACGTCAGTTACCGGGTCATTGGTTGTTGAGACAATTTCCGCTCGGTAGATTATGGGTTTTACTTGGTATTCCAACGAAAAATGGTATCTTCAGAGGTGTGCTATTACATATTGTGCGCCAGGTGGTCAGGGGTGTGCTCAAAGAGTGATCGTCGATCGTCTCACCAGGTGACCATTCTGGGGGTGAGTAGTGGATGGGCTCACAGGTGGTGCCTGGGCGCGCCGGAACGCGGGGGAAGGGTGCCGCTGCCGGATGGGGCGGGGCGGCGGAGCCGCGCGGGGCGCGCGGCCGCAGCAGGGCCCGGGCCTCCCGGCGGGGCCCGTGGAGCCGCCCCTGGGCGCCGCGATAGGATAGGCCCCGTCGCGACTGGCGAACAGGTGGGCAACCACCGGGGAGCGACCCGCCGGCACGCAGCCGCCCGCCTGGGCTGTGTGCCACCTCCCGACTCGACGATCCCAGGAGGAACAATGGACTCCCTCAACGACATGGCCCCTGGCGCAACTGGACCCCGCAGATCCAGGCGGTCCTCGACAACGAGCTGCAACGCCAACGCGGCACCCTCGAGATGATCGCGTCCGAGAATTCCGTCCCCGCGCGGTCCTGCAGGCGCAGGGCTCGGTGCTCACCAACAAGTACGCCGAGGGCTACCCGGGCGCCGCTACTACGGCGGCTGCGGGTTCGTCGACGTCGCCGAGTCCCTCGCCATCGAGCGGGCCAAACAAGTCTTCGGCTGCGACTACGCCAACGTCCAGCCCCACGCGGGCTGCCCAGGCCAACGCCGCGGCCCTCATGGCGATGGCGGACGTCGGCGACCCGGTCCTGGGCCTGAGCCTGGCGCACGGCGGGCACCTCACCCACGGCATGCGCCTCAACTCTCCGGGAAGCACTACCGGGCCACCGCCTACGAGGGTCTCCCGCGAGACGATGCGCATCGAGCCCGACATGGTCCGCGAGGCGGCGACTGCGAGAGCGGCCGCCGTCATCATCGCCGGATGGTCCGCCTACCCCCGCCACCTCGACTTCCAGGCGTTCAGGGAGATCGCCGACGAGGTCGGCGCCGCCCTGTGGGTGGACATGGCCCACTTCGCCGGACTGGTGGCCGCGGGCCTGCACCCCAGCCCCGTGCCCCACGCCGACGTGGTCACCACCACAGTCCACAAGACCCTCGGCGGCCCCCGCTCCGGCATGATCCTCTCCTCCCGCGGCGACAAGTGGGGGAAGAAGCTCAACAGCGCGGTCTTCCCCGGCCAGCAGGGCGGCCCCCTCATGCACGTGATCGCGGCGAGGCGATCGCCATGAAGGTCGCCCAGACCGACGAGTTCAAGGACCGCCAGCGCCGCACCCTCGAGGGCGCGCGGATCCTCGCCGAGCGCCTCGGGGCCGACGACGCCGTGAGCGCGGGCGTCAAACTGGTCACCGGAGGCATCGACGTCCACTTGGTGCTCGTGGACCTGGTGGACTCCCAGATCAACGGCCAGCAGGCCGAGACCTCCCTCCACGAGGTCGGCATCACCGTGAACCACAACGCCGTCCCTTCGACCCCCGGCCCCAGCCGTCACCTCGAGCCTGCGCATCGGGACCCCGGCCCTCGCCTCGCGCGGTTTCGACGCTCGAGGACTTCGAAGAGGTCGCCGACATCATCGGAACCGCCCTCGCCCAGGGCGCCTCGAGGCTCCTCGTGGACCTGGGCCCTGCGCGCGCCCGCGTCAAGCGCCTCACCGACAAGCACCCCCTGTACGCGGGGCTCGAGCAGTGAGGGCACCGTGGGAGGGCCCCGCCCGGGTCCTCGACGGGAAGGCGACGGCCGCCGCCATCAAGCAGGAGCTGCGCGCCCGCGTAGCCGCCCTGCGCCAGCGCGGCTGCGCCGTCGGACTCGGGACGGTCCTGGTCGGCGAGGACCCCGGATCCTGGCCTACGTGGCGGGCAAGCACCGCGACTGCGCCGAGGTGGGGATCGACTCGATCCGCATCGACCTGCCCGCCGACGCCGGGCAGGGGAGGATCGAGGAGGCCGTCGCCCAGCTGAACGCGGATCCGGCGTGCACCGGCTACATCGTCAACTGCCGCTGCCCGCTGGCATCGACACGAACGCCGTCCTGGAGATGATCGCCGGACAAGGACGCCGACGGCCTGCACCCGACGAACCTGGGCAGACTGGTGCTGCGCGGCTCGGGCCCCATCGACTCGCCGCTGCCGTGCACGCCGCGCGCGGTCATCGAACTCGTCGAGCGCCACGGCATCGGCCTGGCCGGGGACGATCGTGCGTCGTCGGCGCGGGGTCACCGTCGGGCGCACCATCGGACTCCCTACTGGGCCGCAAGGACGTCAACGCGACGGTCGACGTGTGCCACACCGGCACCAAGGACCTGGCCGACCACGTGCGGCGGGCCGATGTCGTCGTGGCGGCCGCGGGGGCCGCGGGGATCATCACCGCGCAGATGGTGCGCCCCGGCGCCGTCGTGCTCGACGTGGCAGTGTCTCGGACCGTCGTGGACGGCAACCGCGGCTGGCGGGCGACGTCGCGGACGGCGTCGACCGCGTCGCCTCGTGGCTCAGCCCCAACCCCGGCGGCGTCGGCCCGATGACGCGCGCACTCCTGGTCACCAACATCGTCGAGGCCGCCGAACGGGCGGCACGCTGACCCCGAAGGGAACCCCGTGACTCTGACGGTGACTGACCGTCAGCCTCAACGGCATCCGCGCCGCCCACAAGCGGGGCTTCGCAGACTGGCTGGAGGCGGCGCCACCGCCCTGCTCATGCAGGTGCGCGCCGGAGGAGATCTCACGGGGATCCTGCCCGGGCGAGTGGGACTCCGTGTGGTCCCGTGCCGCATCAAGGGGCGCGCGCGGGCGTGGGCATCGCCGTCCACCGCGACCGCGGGACGCCCTGGTCGGGCCACCGCGCACACCGCTCGACGGCGCCGAGTCCGGACGCGGACTCCGGCCGCTGGCTGGAGGTCTCGTCGAAGGCCGACGGCGCCCGTCCCCGTGCCCTCGTCTCCGCCTACTCACTCCGAGAAGGACACGCCCAAACAGGAGGCCAAGATGGCGCACCTGCACATCGGGGCGCGCATGGCGAAACTGCTCGCCTCAGACGGCCTCGGGCGGGGGCAGGCGGTCGTGTGCGGCGACTTCAACGTCGTGCGCTCGCGGGCGGACATCAAGAACTGGACGTCCAACCACAACAAGCGCGCAGGCGTCCTCGACGAGGAGATCGCCTTCCTCAACCGCTGGGTGGAGGAGGGCTGGCACGACGTCGTGCGCGACCTGGCGGGCCAGGTCAGGGCCCCTACTCGTGGTGGACGTGGCGGGGCCAGGCCTTCGACAACGACGCGGGGTGGCGCCTGGACTACCAGTTCGCCACGCCCGGACTCGCCCGGGCGGCGCGGTCCTTCACCATCGGGCGGGCGCCCTCCTACGACCAGCGCTTCTCAGACCACGCCCGTGGGGCGTCGCCCACGGCCTCTGAGCCGGCTCCGCCGCAGTGCGCAGGCGGCGAGGCGGCGCACCGGGCTCAGATGCCCCTCGAGTCGAAGATCGCCATCGAGGTAGGCCTGAGAGGTCGAGGCGGTCGAGGGCGGAAACCCAGGGACCACCCGACGCCTCGAGGAGCTCCCCGATGTCGATCGCGAGGTCGAGGACGGGGTCTCCGACCCCCTGGGCGAGCGTGACATGCGGGTGGTAGGGGAAGCGCGGCTCGTAATCGAGGGGGCCCGAGCGGATGCTCTCGGCCAGGTCGGAGCAGGAGCGCCCCCCCTCGGCCAGGTTGAGGAACGCGACGGGGAGGCGCGGAAGCGAGTCCGCCCCTGAGGCGCGACGCGGAGGGACGGGACCTGCGGGCGATGGCGCTCAGGTGCTCGATCACCTCGCCTCGCGACTCGGTGGCGACCGGCACGGGCGGCATCAACGTGATGTGCGCGGGCACGCGCGAGCCCTGGAGATCCCCCAGGCGCAGGCGCAAATCCGTTAATTCGCTCACCCACGGCTCGGGTATGGCGATGACGACGCCCAGCCAGTCTGGCCGGGAGTCTGGGGAGGAACATGGGACCTGCTTGCGTGTTGTACGGGATGCCCCAATCCTAGGGGGTTCTCCGACAAGGGCACGTGATGCGCACCCGTGTGAGAGGTGCTCATAGTCGGGTAGGGTGGGGGGAGTTCCGAAGGAGTGTACCGTGGCCCACATCATCAGAGCAAGCAGTCAGCCCCGAGGAGGCGCGTTCAACGCCCGCGAGCTCTTCATCCAGGCTTTCGGGTACGAGCCCGAAGAGGTGTGGAGCGCGCCCGGCCGCGTCAACGTCATCGGCGAGCACGTCGACTACAACGGGGCCCGTGCTCGCTCCATCGCCCTTCCCCACAGGGCGTACCTGGCGCCCCGCGCGACGCGCGCGGTCTCCGCCTCATCTCGCCGCAGACCGCCGACGCCATCGACGACCTCGACCTGGATTCCATCGGCCCTGGGGCGGGCCCCGGCAGGTGCCCAGGCACTGGACGGCCTACATCGCGGGAGTGCCCTGGGCCCTTGAGCGCGCCGGCCACGGCCCGCTGCCGGGCTTCGACGCCGCCCTGTGGTCGTGCGTGCCGGTGGGGGGCGGCCTGTCGTCCTCGGCGGCCCTCGAGTGCGCCACGGCCGTCGCCGTCGACGAGGTCTGCGGGCTCGGCCTGGCGGGCTCCGACGAGGGCAGGCGCCTGCTCGTGGACGCCGCGCGCGCCGCGGAGAACGAGATAGCGGGCGCCAACACCGGCGGGCTCGACCAGACCGCGTCGATGCGGTGCAGGGCCGGCCACGCGCTCGCCCTGGACTGCCGGGACATGTCCGCCGAGCCCATCCCCTTCGACCTGGCCTCCTCGGGCCTGGAACTGCTCGTCATCGACACGCGCGCGAAGCACTCGCTGGCGGACGGCCGGTACGGGCGACAGCGGCGCGCCGACTGCGGGAGGCCGCGCGCCTGCTGGGAGTCGGCCGGCTGGTGAGGTGTCCGACCTGGACGCCGCCATGTCGGCGCTGGAGGGCACGAAGGCGCCTCGCCAGGGCGCACCCGCCACGTCGTCCGAGATCGCCCGCACCTCGCGCCTTCATCGAGCTCATGGGGAGGGGCCCCGTGGAGGGAGCGCCTCGATGGCCGCCCTGCTGCTCGACGACTCCCGACTCCTGCGCGACGACTACGGGTCAGCTGCGCGGGAGCTCGACGTGGCGGTCGCGGCGGCGCGCGCGGCCGGCGCGCACGGGGCCCGCATGACCGGCGGCGGCTTCGGCGGCAGCGCGATCGCGCTCGTCGACGCCGCCTCGGGCCGGGCGGTGCGCGAGGGCGATCGCAGCGGCCTACGGGGCGCGGGGGCTGGGAGCCCCCGCTGCCTCGGCGCCCTGCCCTCCGGGCCCGCAGGGCGCACCGTCTGAGCGGGGCACTGCGCGGCGCCGACCGCCCTGGCGGGGGCCTGCTGCGCCGTTTGATTTCAGGTCCAGCGCTGCGCGCATACACTGGGGGCTCGACTACCAGCGGTCGCGCACGGCGCAGGAAAGAGGAAGATGATGCGAATCAGCAAACGGGCATGGCAGGTCGCCGGGGCCGCGGCGGGCGGCGCCTCGCTGTTCGGCGGCGGCATCGCGCTCGGGCGCCTGCTCCGCCTCGATTCCCAGCGCGGCGACTACCGGAAGGCGTGGGAGGACGCACACGCTGGCCACCGCTGGACCGCCTGCGCGCTAAACGAGGGGAGAAGCCCTACCGTCATCGTCGCCCTGGGGGACTCTCGGTGCAGGGCTGGGGGCGTCGCGCGTCACCGAGTCCTACCCCGCGCTGCTCGCCTCCGCCATCCAGCAGACCCTGGGGCGCGGGTCGCCCTGCTCAACCTCTCGCTGTCCGGTGCCACGGTGGAGTCCGTGGAACTCACCCAGATCCCGCAGATGCGCGGCATGGGGCTGATCGACGGGGACATCGAGCCGGACTTGGTGACGCTGAGCATCGGCGGCAACGACGTCATGGCGGAGGACATGGCCCCGGGCCAGATTCGCCGAGCGGCTGGGGCCGCGTGATCGCGGCGCTGCCCCGGACTCTGGTCTCCTCCATCCCCTCCTTCGGCATCGCGCCCTGGAGAAGCGCGCCACCGAGATGTCGGAGCTTGGCGCGCACGGTCGAGTCGACTGCCCGCATGGTGGATGTGCGGGCCCTCGCCGCAGTACTCCTGCCGACGTACACCTTCGCCTACCACGCCGCCGACTGCTTACCCGAACTCCGCCGCCCTACGCCACCTGGGCGCAGCTCTTCGCCAGACGAGTGGGCCGCCTCGCGCCGCCAGGCCGCGCCCGTCGTCGCCGACGCGCCGCAGTGGGGCATGCTCTCGGCGCGGGTGGCACAATCAGGTATGAAGACGACTGACTCGCCGTGGCTCGTCGTCGGGCTGGGCAATCCGGGCGCGCAGTACGCCTCCACCCGGCACAGCGTCGGCACCACCTCACCATTGGCGTCCTCGCGGCGCGCGGGCGCGGTGCTCAGACCCACCGCTCGCGCACCCGCGTCGCCGACGTCCGCCCTGGAGTGAGGCTTGGCGGCGTCCCAGGCCGCGCGCCGTCCTGGCGCGCTCCGAGACCTACATGAACACGACAGGCGGGCCCATCCGCCGCCTCGCGGACTTCCCTCGGCATCGGGGCGCAGAGGATCCTGGTCATCCACGACGACCTCGACCTGCCCCCACGAGCTCAGGCTCAAGGCCGGGGCGGCGAGGGCGGCCTGGCAACGGCCTCAAGTCCCTCACCCGAGGCCCCTGGGGACCCCGCGACTACCACAGGCTCCCGAGCATCGGCATCGGACGGCCGCCGGGGCTATGGACCCCGCCGACTCACGTCCTGGCACCCATCCGCCAGAGCGCCCCGACTGGGACGTGACCCTCGAGGAGGCCGCCGACGCCGTGGGAGGTCGTGGCCGAGGCTTCGCCTGCCCAGCAGGCACTCCACACCCGATAGTCCCAGCGCCACCGAAGGCGATCCGTGCCCTCACTGGACTGCTGCCCTGCTCGCATCCGACCTGGCCGTCGCCGCAGCGGCGGGCTCCATCGCGACCGGGCGCTCCGGCGCACTCGTAGCCCCCTCGGGCCTGCGCGCGCCCATCGCCGCGCACATCGCCCGCGCGCCACCACCCCCGTGGTGGTCCTCACCCCGACGGAGCGCGAGGCGGAGGCGATGACCGCGTGCCCTCGCCTCGTGGACGGCGGGGCAGCCGCCTCCCGGCCTGGGAGACGCTGCCGCACGAGCGCCTGTCGCCCCAGGTGGACACGATAGCCAGCCATCGCCGTGCTGCGCCGCCTGGCACACCGTCCAGGGCGACGCCTTCGCCGGCCCCTCGTCCGTCCTGGTGGTGCCCGTCCGCTCGTTCCTGCAGCCCATCATCCGCGGCCTGGCCGACCTGGAGCCGGTGCGCATCGCGGTGGGCGACGTCGTGGACCTGCCGGAGGCCACCGCGCGCCTGTCGGACCTGGGCTACAAAGGGATCGACATGGATACGAGGCGCGCGGGCAGATGAGTGTGCGCGGCGGCATCCTGGACGTCGTTCGCCCCAGGAGCCCCATCCGCTGCGCGTGGAGCTGTGGGGCGACGAGGTCGAAGATCCGGGCCTTCTCCATCCGGGACCAGCGCACCCTGGGCGCCGCCCCCACGGCCTGTGGGCGGTGCCCTGCCGGGAGCTGCTGCTCAGCGCCCCGGTGCGGGCCCGCGCCCGCGGGACGGCCGACCACCTGCCCGGCGCGGCCGAGATGCTGTCCTGGCCGCCGAGGCATCCCAGCACCGGGCATCGAGTCCCCTGGCGCCGGTCCTGGCCTCCAGCATGGACCGCCTCGTGGACCCTGCTGCCCCCGGGACGCCGGTGCTGGCGTCGGATCTCTGAGCGCATCCGCGCGCGGGCGGCGGATCTGGTCGCCACGACCGACGAGTTCCTGCAGGGCGGCGTGGAGCGCGGCGGCCGGAGACGCCGTGCCCGAGGCCTCCGACGCCTCCTTCCTGGACCTCGACGACCTGTGGGGCGGGCGGGCCGTGGTGGGAGCTGACGTCCTGCCCCGCAGGAACTCGCTGGGGCGGCGGCCGACGGGGGAGGACGCGGGCGCGGGCTCCGACGAGGCGGTTCCGCCCTGGTCGCCCTCGCCCGTGCTCATGCGCGCGGGCGCCCGGGAGGTGCGCCCCTACAGGGGGACTTCGCCGCCGCGGCCGCGGACCTCAAGTCGCTGGCAGCCCAGGACTGGCGGGTCGTCGTCACCACCGAGGGCCCCGGGCCCGGGCGCCGCATCCGCACGATCCTGGCCGAGGCGGGCTGCCCCGTCGCCCTGTCGGACTCCGTCGAGCTCCGACCCCCGGGCCCGGCCTGGTGACCATCACGACTGCACGAGGGCACCGCTGGGTTCGTGCCCCCGGACCTGCGCGTCGCGGTCCTCACCGAGGGCGACATGACGGGCCGCGCGGGGGCCACCACCAGGGACATGCGGCGCATGCCGAGCCGGCGGCGCAAGGGCGTGGACCCCTCACCCTGCACCCGGGCGACTACATCGTCCACGGGCAGCACGGCATCGGGCGCTTCGTCGAGCTGGTCAGCCGCACCAGTCGGGCGCTGACGCGGCCGCCACCCGCGACTACCTGGTCATCGAGTGCTTGCCGTCCAGGGCGCGGCCAGCCGGGCGACCGCCTCTTCGTGCCCACTGACGCCCTCGACCGAGATCTCCAGTACGGCAGCGACGAGGCCCTCCCTCACGAAGATGGGCGGCGCCGACTGGGCGAGACCAAGGCGCGCGCGCGAAGAAGGCCGTGAACGAGTCGCCGGAGCTGATCCGCCTGTACGCCGTGCGCCAGCAGACCAGAGGACGCCTCGGCCCCGACACGCCGTGGCAGCGCGAGCTCCGGAGACGCCTTCCCCTACGTGGAGACCCCCGATCAGCTCGTCACCATCGACGAGGTCAAAGCGGACATGGAGAAGCCCGTCCCCATGGACCGCCTGCTCACCGGCGACGTCGGCTACGGGAAAACCGAGATCGCGGTGCGCGCCGCCTTCAAAGCGATCCAGGACGGGTACCAGGCGGCGGTCCTGGTGTCCACGACCCTGCTGGTCACCCAGCACCTGGAGACCTTCTCGGAGCGCTACGCCGGTTTCCCCGTCGAGATCGGGACGCTGTCGCGCTTCTCGACGCCGAAGCAGACCGAGGAGGTCAAGGCGGGCTGCCTCGGGGCGCATCGACCTGGTGATCGGCACGCACGTGCTGCTGACCGGGGCGGTCGCCTTCAAGAAGCTGGGCCTGGTCGTCATCGACGAGGAGCAGCGCTTCGGCGTCGAGCACAAGGAGACCCTCAAGGCGCTGCGCACCGACGTGGACGTCCTGTCCATGTCGGCCACGCCGATCCCGCGGACCCTGGAGATGGCGGTCTCCGGGATCCGCGAGATGTCGATCCTGCAGACCCCTCCCGAGGAGCGCCAGCCCGTGCTCACCTTCGTCGGAGCCCACACCGACGCGCAGGTCAGCGCCGCGATCCGCCGCGAGCTGCTGCGCGACGGGCAGGTGTTCGTCACGTACCGCGTCGACTCCATCAGCTCCGGTCGCTGCCCGCGTGCAGTCGCTGGTCCCCGAGGCGCGGGTGCGCGTCGCCCACGGCAAGCTCGGCGAGCACCAGCTGGAGGCCGTGATCCAGGACTTCTGGAACCACGAGTTCGACGTCCTGGTGTGCACGACCATCGTGGAGACGGGACTGGACATCTCGAACGCGAACACCCTCATCGTCGACCGCGCCGACGTGTTCGGGCTCTCCCAGCTCCACCAGTTGCGCGCGGACGCGTGGGGCGCGAGCGCGAGCGGGCCTACGCCTGCTTCTTCTACTCCCGGCGACAGGCCCTCCCAGACCGCCACGAGCGGCTCAGGACCATCGCCGCCAACACGGACCTGGGGCGGGGCTGGCCGTGCGCAGCGGGACCTGGAGGATCCGGGGCGCGGGGAACCTGCTGGGCGGCGCGCGGTCCGGGCACGTCGAGGCGCGTGGGCTTCGACCTCTACGTGCGGATGGTGTCCGACGCCGTCGCCGCCATCCGCGGGGAGGCGCCCGCCCAGAAGGCCGACGTGCGCCTGGACCTGGCCGTCGACGCCCACATCCCCGAGGACTACGTGCGCGGCGAGCGGCTGCGCCTGGAGGTGTATGCCAAGATCGCCGCCGTCTCCTCACCCGAGCAGGAGGCGGACGTGCGCGAGAACTGGCCGATCGCTACGGCCCGCTGCCCGCCCAGGTGGACCTGCTCTTCGCCCTCGCCCGGCTCCGCGAGGTCCTGCGCCGCGCCGGCATCGGCGAGGCCGTCACCCAGGGCAAGTACCTGCGGGTGTCGCCGGTCCAGTTGCGCGACTCCCAGGCGATGCGGCTCAAACGCCTCCACCCGGGCGCGGTCATCAAGGCCGCCGTGCGCCAGGTCCTGGTGCCCCTCCCCCTGACGCAGCGGATAGGCGGCGCGCCCCTGACGGACGGGCCGCTGCTCGAATGGGTGGAGACCCTGGTGACCAGGATCCTCACCCCTTTTCGTGCGTGAGGGTGGCGTGCAATACACTGGTGGGGTTGAATACGCCTTCAAGGAGGATACTCGTGGCCTTGCGCACAAAGATCGCGTCGGTGGCGGCGGTGGTGGCAGCCGCCGTGGGAATGGGGGCGTGCTCCGCGCACCCCGGGCAGGCGATCGTCACCACGCAGGGGTCGTACTCGATCTCCGACATCGAGACCGCGACCGCCCAGATCGGTGAGATCATCGGGCAAGCCGAGCTGAACAGGATCCGCGCGGTCTTCTACACCGCGCCCCAGCTCGACGCGCTGGCCCGCCCGCCTGGAGTGGGCGTCACCGACGCGCAGATCGACCAGAGGGTCGCCGCTTTCCAGCGCCGCCGCCGGTCAGGACAACATCGACAAGCCTGGCCAGATCCACGAAGACGGTCGTGCGGGCGACGATCATCTCCGAGATGCTCAACCAGGCGGTCTCCCAGGACCCCTCCCTGCGCGAGCAGGCCCTCTCCTTCCTCCAGCAGCAGAACGCCCAGCTGGACCCGCAGGTCAACCCGCGCTTCCCGGCACTGGACAGCCAGATGAACGCCTTCGACTACCCGCGCCTGGGCGATGTCGTGTCCGGTTCGGGCAGTGCCTCCGATGCCCGCCAGCGCACAGGGCAGTCGGCCCCCACTTGCTGACGGGCCGCGGAGCGCTCCGCGCGGCGCGGCCCCAGTGGCGCGGCACACCCCTGCGCTGGGACCAATGTCACGTGGTGCGCTCGCTCGCGGAGCGGCTCCGCAATGAAAGAACGTCCGCCCCCCAAGAAGGGGGGTGACCGAGAACGCGGTTGGTACTACCGTTAGGACTGACCGCAGTCCACGCAAATGATCGATTGGAGAATGACGTGGCAGTTATTGAAGGCATTGGCGCACGCGGGATCCTGGACTCGCGCGGCAGCCTGCGACCGTCGAGGTCGAGGTCCTCCTGGAGGACGGCGTCCTGGCCCGCGCTTCCGTCCCTCCGGCGCGTCCACGGGCGCGTTCGAGGGCATCGAGCGTCGCGATGGCGACAGGGCCGTTACCTGCGCAAGGGGTCAGGACGCGGTCGACGCCGTCGAGGACGGATCGCCGAGCTCATCGGCCTCGAGGCCACCGACCAGCGCGAGATCGACTCGATGATGATCGACCTGGACGGCACCGACAACAAGGGCAAGCTGGGCGCCAACGCCATCCTGGGCGTCTCCTGGCCGTCGCGAAGGCGTCCGCGAAGTCCGCAAACGTGCCCTCTTCCAGTGCACCTGGGCGGCCCCAACGCCCGTCCTGCCGTCCCGCGATAGAACATCCTCAACGGCGGCTCCCGCGCGGACTCGAACGTCGACATCAGGGGTTCATGATCTCCCCCCTGGGCGCCCCCACCTTCCGCGAGGCGCTGCGCTGGGGCGCCGAGGTCTACCACACCCTCAAGTCCGTCGTGAAGGAGGGGGCCTGTCCACCGGCCTCGGTGACGAGGGCGGCTTCGCCCCCAACCTGGACTCCAACGCCGAGGGCCTCGACCTGATCGTCGAGGCCATCGAGAAGGCGGGCTTCAAGCCCGGCCAGGACGTCGCCCTCGCCCTGGACGTCGCCTCCTCCGAGTTCTTCAAGGACGGCCTGTACACCTTCGAGGGCGAGGGCCGCTCCACCGACTACATGGTCGAGTACTACGAGAAGCTCATCTCCACCTACCCGCTGGTCTCCATCGGGACCCGTTGTCCGAGGACGGGTGGGACGCCTGGAAGGCCCTCACCGCAGAGATCGGCGGCCGCGTGCAACTGGTCGGCGTGACCCACCTGTCGTCACCAACCCCGCCCGCCTGGCCAGGCATCGAGCTCGGCACGCCGCAGACGCGCTGCTGGTGAAAGGTCAGCCAGATCGGCTCGCTGACGGAGACCCTCGACGCGGTCCCGAGGCCCACCGCAACGGCTACCGCACCATGACCTCGCACCGCTCCGGCGAGACCGAGGACACGACGATCGCCGACCTGGCCGTTGCCACCAACTCCGGCGAGATCAGACGGGCGCCCCGCCCGCTCCGAGCGCGTCGCGGTCAACCAGCTGCTGCGCATCGAGGGCTGCTGGGCGACTCAGCCGTCTACGCCGGCCGCGGCGCCTTCCCGCGCTTCGCCCCACTGGGACTGGGCAGCCGGCCCTCGGCGGGATGTCGAGCGCGCCGGTCCCGGGAACCCACGCGGTTCCCGGGGACCGCGCGTCAGCTACCTGCGCCGATGCGGCGCGCGCGGCGAGTGCGCGCGCGAACGGCAGGGGATAGGGCAGGATTGGACCATGCCCGTCCTTCGCGCCCCGCTCCGCCCCGCCCCTCCGCCCCACGCGAGGCGAAAGGGCGCACCTCTGCGAGATCTACGCCGCGAGCGGTCCCGCAAGAGGAGGAGGCCGCGGCAGCCGCCCGCCTCGTCGACCGGCTCCAAGGGCGCGGCACGCTCAAGCGCCGGGGACCAGCCTCGCCCGTTCGGCGGGGAGGCGCCCCAGGGGCCGCAGTGGGAGCGCCCCACGTCCCAGCCAGCCGCAGCCGGGGGCAAGACGAAGCCGAGGGACGCGCCTCCGGGGAAGAGGACGGCGCCCGAAGGCGGGGCGCCCGGACGCGTGTCCTTCGGCGGGCTCGACGTGTCGGTCCGCCTCCTGGCCCTGTCCATGGTCGCGGTCTTCATCCTCATGATGCTGGTGCCCAGCGTTTACGCGTGGTGGCAGCAGGGAGGAACTGGCGGACATCCGCGCGCAGGTGGCGGCCGCCGAGCAGCGCAACGCCGACATGCGCAAGCAGCTCGACCTGTGGTCCGACCCGAACTACATCTCCACCCAGGCCAGGGAGCGGCTGGGATTCGTGCGCCCCGGCGAGACCCAGTACACGGTGGTCGATCCCGGCCCCGAGTACCAGGACTCCGCGCAGGTGAACGCGGCCCCGCCCAGGGGCCGGCCTGCCCGTGGGTCCAGCAGGTGGCCATCCTGCTGGGCAGGGCCGACCAGCCGCCGCAGACGGCGGCCGCCCAGCCCGCAGGCGCCCGCCCAGGACGGCGATGACGCGGAGGCCGGACGATGACGCGGTCGATCCCGGAACGAGCCCCGCCACGGAGGCCGACCTGGAGGCGCTGCGCGACCAGTTGGGCGCGCCTGCCCGGGGCGTCGTGGGCATCGCCGCGCGCTGCGCCTGCGGACGGCCCACGGTCGTAGCGACCGCGCCGCGCCTGAGGACTCCAGCCCGTTCCCCGACCTTCACCTCACGCACCCGCGCGCCGTGAGGCGTGCTCCACGCTGGAGGCCGAGCGCCTCATGGACGAGTACAACCGCGCCCTTCGCGAGGACCCAGGCCCTCGCCCAGGCCTACGCCCGCGCCCCACGAGGACTACGCGCGCGCCGCGGGCTGCTCGGCGAGGTCCCCGAGATCGCGGGCGTCTCCGCCGGGGGATGCCGAAGCGCGTCAGTGCCTGCACGCGCTCGTCGGCCACGCCCTGGCGGCCGGCGGCGGCGTCAACCCGATCGGCGACATGGCGCTGGCGGAGATGGCGCGCGGGGCCTGTGGTCGCCCGCGCGCTGCTCCTGCTGACCGCGTGGCTGAGCCCCAGGCCAGCCTGCGACAGGAATTGTCCGACGACTCGCGTAGCTGCGCATTGACTGCGGAACCAACTCAATGCTGATTGCTCGTGGCCGACGTCGTCGAGACCGGGGAGCCCGCCTGGCGGATCTGACCCGCCAGATGCGGATCGTGCGCCTCAGACGCGGGGTGGACCGTGCACGGGCGTACTGAGGGCGCGGCGATCGAGCGCGCCGTCGAGGCCACCGTCGAGTACCAGCGGATGATCGAGGCCCTGGGCGCCTCGCGTGTGCGCTTCGTCGCCACGTCGGCCACGCGGGACGCCGCCAACAGCGACGAGTTCAGCGCGGATCCGGCGCGTCATCGGTGGACGGAGGTGGTCCCCAGGACCGAGGCGTGCGCTGTCCTTCTCAGGCGCGGTGTCCGGGCTCGGGGGGAGCGTCGATGCGCCCATGCTGGTCGTCGACATCGGGGGCGGCTCCACCGAGCTGGTCCTGGGGGACGCGCGCGTCGAGCAGGCGGTATCGGTCAACATGGGCGCCGTCCGGGTCACGGAGAAGTTCTTGATCGGGCGTCGATCCGGCCGGCGGTGTTCCGCCGCAGGACGAGGCGCGCGTCGTGGCGTGGTCGATGAGCGGTTGGACGTGGCGGAGAAGTCGGTGGACCTGGGCCGCGTGCGCACCCTGGTGGGACGTCGCGGGCACTGTGACGCTGACCGCGCAGGCGCTCGGCCTGACCTCGTACCAGCCGGGCGGATCCACGGGGCCGCCCTGTCGGAGGAGGATCGGCGCCGCGGTGCGTTTCGTGGTCGACCAGCCCGTGGCGCTCAAGGCCGCGCTGGGATTCATGCCCGAAAGGGCGCGAGGACGTGATCGCGCCCTGATCTGGAGCCGCATCGTGCGCCGGGTGCTGGCGCGCGCCGAACAGGCGGGCCGCGATCGCGCGGGTGCGCACCTCCGAGCACGACATCCTCGACAGGATCGCCCGCGATGGCGTGATGGGGCGCCAGGGCCGTAGAGTGTGACTGCGGTGCGCCCGCCCACTGTGGCCCAATCAGCAGGGCATCCGACTTAAAATCGACTGTTGTGGGTTCGGGTCCCACCGGCACTGCGGCCCGCTGGGCGCACTTTTCACCTGCTCGCGACGACGTTCGCTGGAGGAAGGAATGGCGGGGTACCGGCGAAAGTAGCCTCGTGGGCGAAAGCCAGATCAGCTGCGCGAGATGCGGCGAAGTTCGGACGGACAGTGGGAATGGAAGATCACTGCGCGATCATGGGGGCCATTCTTCGGTCAGGTGGACGATGCGCGGTGCCCCGCTTGCTCAGTCGGATACGCGCTGGGTGTCGCAAAGCCCGGCCCGTGTGAGAGACTGGACGCATCCATTGCCGAAGGAGATAGAAACAGTGGCAAATCCAGTCCTCGACAACTCAGTAAACAGTGGGCGCGGGCAGACGCCTGCGGGCTACCCCACTGATGCCGGGCCACCAGTCTCGGGCAGAGGCGAACCCCTACGGCCAGACAGACCCCTACGGGCAGCCGCAGGACGCCACGGACAGACGAACCCCTACGGGGCCCAGCCGTGGCGTCAGCGGGTGCCCAGGGCGCCTGTGGGATCAACGCTCTCAGATGGGCGCTTACAGGGGCGGCGATGAACGCCCCGTCGGCCGATTTCGCGGTGGACCGCGGGCGCATGACCTACGACGACGTCATCGTCAAGACCGGCATCACCTTCGGCGTGACTCGTCGTGGGCGCGGTCCTGGGATGGATGACCTTCACGATCTCGGTGGCCGCAGCGGTCGTGCTGTCGGGCGTCGCCACCATCGTCGCTTTCGGCCTGGCGATGGCGAACACGTTCATGAGGATCACGAACCCCGCGCTGGTCCTGGCCTACGCGGCGTTCGAGGGGCTCGCCCTCGGCGCGATCTCCGCAGCCTTCGAGACCCGGTACCCGGGCATCGTCATCCAAGCGGTCGTCGCCACCCTGGTCGTCTTCGGCGTGACGCTGGCGCTCTTCGCCTCGGGCCGCATCCGCAACTCGCCCAAGCTGGCGCGCTTCACGCTGATCGCGCTGGTGTCCTTCGTCGTGTTCCGCCTGCTGACTGCTCCTCGAGGCTCTCCGGCGCGGTCGATACGATGCCGTCGGCCGGATGACGGTGATGGGGATCCCCCTCGGCGGCGTCGTCGGCGTCGTCGCGGTGCTGATCGGGACGTTCTGCCTCATCCAGGACTTCGACCGCGTCAAGGTCGGCGTGGAGTACGGCGCCCCCGCGCGCGCCGCTTGGACGTGCGCCTTCGGCCTCGCCGTGACCCTCGTGTGGATGTACGGAGATCCTGCGCCTGCGTGTCCTACCTGCGCGGCGACTGGCACGACTGAGGAACCACGGAACTATCACCGTCACAGGAGTTCGGCCGCAAGCCCTCCCTCGCTTTCAGGGGCGCCTCGTCAGGACCTGCTCGTCGAGGTCCTCCACCAGGGACAGCCAGGTCGTCGAGGCGGGGACGATCCACTGCCACTACTACGGCATCGTGTTCGCGGGCGATTCCGACTTCGTACACTCCTTCGACCGGGCGGGGCGCTGTCGCTCCAGATCGGCGTGGGCATGGTGACGTGCCGGGGACCAGGGCTCGTCGGCAGGCGGTGGGCGACGCGTCCTGCTGTCGATCGGCGGGCTCGGCTCACGGCGCCCGCGGCATCAGGCCAGCATTTCCCGGCGGGGCGACGCTGGTGTTCGTCACCGACATCCTCAGGAGTCGCCTGAGCGCCGTCTGCTCGCACGAGTGGCGTGCCGCCGCGCGTTTCCGCGAGGCGGCACACCCTCATCCGCCTAATCCGCCAGCAGGGTGGTGAGCGCACAGCGAGGGCCACCCACGGGAACTGCGCTCATCATCCGGGCCGGAACTCGCCCAGTTCGGCGGTGTGAAGATGTACGCGGCGCCGCGGCCGCCACCCAGATCCCGCCGATCTGAGGGCTGTAGGACTTCGGAGACCAGGCACGGTCCCGATGGCGCGACGATCACCCGCCGAGCCCGGGGTCTTGAACCCTCGAAGTCCTGGGCGGCCTGGGGTGGTGTCCCCAGGCAATGGTGAGACGCCGATCGCCGCGATGGCGATGCCGAGGATGGAGCGCCAGAGTGCGAGCTCATGTTCCGTTCCTTTCGTTGTGATGAATGAGTATGTGCTGAGGTTCATTCAGTTGGGTGTGCTGAGCGTGCGGCTGCGGGCCGTGGCGCGTGGGGCGGGTGCTCGTTAGGCGAAAACGCATCGGCGAGTGGGTGATCAGTGTTTTCGAGAGCCTCGTCGAATCCGGGAAGTCGTTCTCGGTGATGTGCGTGTCCAGCGAAGGAGACGAGCCGGTAGACGTTGAGGAGGGCGTGGGACCTCCGCCTCGTCGAATCCGGGCGTCAGCCAGCTTGGTCGCGATGGTGGCCGCGAGGGAAACTGGTGGAAGAGGGTAGTCCTCGTCGCGCGCCTCCGACTGGAGTGGGCGTGCAGGGTCCAGGCGCGGGTTGCCCCACTCGGCGAGGATCGGGTTGTCCCGCACCCCTGTGCGCACTTGGTCGAACAGGCCCTGGTGATCGCGGGGGTCGGCGTCCCAGTCGATCGCCCTCGATCGATGCGCTAACGGGCGCGGTTGTTCTCCCCTCGATGTAGACCTCGAGGAAAATGGCCCTCCTTCGAGGGAAGTAGTTGCAGGCGCAGACCGCCACATGGGCCCTGGCGGCGATCTGCGCGATGCTGGCCGCTGCAGCCCTTCTGGAGAACACCTGGTGCGCGGCGCGTTTTGAGCGCCCCTCGCTTGCTCTGCCACCGCGCCCTCCTTGAATGAATGGATTGAGCTCTGTTCATTCATATGATAGGAGAACGCCCCGATCCGTCAGTGGAACGCCGTTGGAGCTGGAAGGGGCGAGCCGCGCCAGCGCGCGCTCGCTGCGGGGACCGCAGTGCGCCCGGGCCAGCGGGGGCGCCGCACTGGCTTTCGCGCGCGATCGCGCTCCTCGCCAGTCCGGGCCCTAGGGGAGGGCTACGGACCGGTCTCCGCCTCGTCAGAGGGCCGCAGGACAGCGTGCTGCGCGTGGCACTCATGTAGCCGCCCGGTTCTGGCGAGGATACTGCTGGGTGGCGCTCCTCGGCAGACCAGAAGCGCCAGGAGTCGCTGGCGGGGGCGGGGCGATGGACGTCGTGATCGCGCCGAAGCCGTGGGCGGCCAGCTCGCGCTGGAAACGTCGCGGTGCGTGAGCGATCTCGAACTGCGGTCGCGGTGGTCGTCCATATCGCGCTCCGGTACTGATCGCCCAGGTGGTTGCCTGTCCATGCAGCCTGCGTCGGATCGTGGATCTCCGAGAACGGCGCGACCAGCTGCCGAAGGCGCGCCACCACGTCGAACACGACGCGCACGCCCGCGTGCGGTGCCGTGGGCGCACCTGCTCGTAGGAGGTTGGGGCAACGCCCGCCCATGTACCAGTGGCGGTCGCGATGACGCGGAACGCTCACATCGCCTCTCCACCCCCAGAAGCACCCGGCGGCGAAGTGGACGACCGGTGCGCACGTCCACCGGCGCAGCGTCGATCAGGGTGCGGCACCGCGTGGCGAGGACGGGGAGGAGGGTGCGTTGAAAAGTTCCGCTGGGCCCATTCCACCACTCCTGCGCGATGCGGGCCGCATGCGGCCAATGGTGGGCTCCGCGACTGCGAGGAGGGCGCGGCGCAGGGACGTGGCCCGGGCCCGCGGGCGGTAGGTCTCTTTACAGTCGGCTGACGAGGAGAGCAGGAGTGGGCGAGAACCACGGCTCCGCCAGAGTGGAGCATCGGCGACTGTCCAGCGCGCAACAGCGCTGCGCCCGTCCCGTCAGGAGGCGCGGAGCCGCGCGCGTTGAGGCGCGGAGGACGAGGTGGAAAGGACGTCGTCGCATCGGTGCCCCGCACGCTGCGCGTGGGAGCCGCAGTCTCCTGGCGCGTTCTTTTGGTCGTCGCCGTGGTCGCCCGGCGTCAGTCTGGCTGGCGTCGCGCGCAGGAGTCCTCCCTGCCCGTCGCGATCGCGCTGGCGATCGCGGTCTTCCTGCAGCCCCTGGTCAGATGGCTGCGCCGCCGCCCACCTCCCGCCGGCGCTGGCCGCCACCGTGGGCCTGCTGCGCCGTTCTTCGTCGTGTTCATCGCGGCCCTGCGCGGGCGACCAACCAGGATCGTCGGACAAGTGCCGCTGCTGGTCAACCAGGCGACGTCCGGCGTCAAACAGCTGGTCGATTGGCTGGAGCACGGCCCCATCAAAGTGGACACCACGCCATCAACAACCCCGTCAACCAGATGCGCACGGGAGCTGATCAGTGGGTGAACGCGAACAAGCAATCACTGGCGACCGGGGCGCTGTCGATCAGCGTCGTCCTGCTCCCAATGGTCACCTCCGGTTTGACGATGCTGTTCTGCCTGTTCTTCTTCCTCAAGGACGGGCGCTCCCGATCGGCTGTGGGTCGTCCGGCTGCTCCTCAGCCCCCGCCCGTCCCCCTGCACGAGTCACGCGATCCGCAGGATGGGGTCACCCTGGGGTCCTACTGCACCCAGATCCAGGTGGCGGCCATCGACGCGGTCGGCATCTCGCTGGGGCGTTCTTCCTGGGGATGCCGATGGTGGTGCCCATCGCCGTCATCACCTTCTTCGCGGCCTTCGTGCCCATCATCGGCGCCCTGGCGTCCGGCGCCATCGCCGTCCTGGTGGCGCTGCGGTGTACAAAGGGGCGACTTCGGCGATCATCATGCTGCTCATCATCCTGGTCGTCCAGCGGGTCGAGTCCAACCTGCTCCAGCCCTTCGCGATGTCCAGCGCCCGTGTCCCTGCGTTGCCGTGATGCTCGTCATCACCGCGGCCGGTTCCGTCGGCGGCATCGCGGGGCCGTCTTCAGCGTCGATCGCGGCTTTCATCAACGCGACGGTCCTGTACCTGCACGGATACTGGACCCTGATGGCGAACTGCAGGCGGACCGCGGGCGGACCCCGGAATGCTCGATCAGATGATCGCCGACACCCCGTCAGGCAAGCCCGACACCCGTGCGCTTGCCCGGCAGCAGGTGGCGGGGCGGCCGCTGAGGCGGCTGAGGCGGCCGCCGAGGCCGAGCCCGTCGTCGCGCAGGCGCCCGGGGCCGTCGTCGAGTACCCGAGACCCGGCAGTGAGGCCCTGGGCGGCGCGGAGGAGGCGGACTGAGCCCGGGAAGCGCACCGATGCGCGCGGAGGATGCATCTGGTCGGGGCGCGCCTTCGCTGCCGTGACCACTACTACTGCGCGTCGGGCTGACGGCCCGGATCCGCGTGCGGGGCGCGGCCGATCAGCCCTTGAAGGACTTGGCGCTGAGATCTCACACCTGGATCATCCGGCTGGTGAGGGCCTCTCGAACTCGATGGTGTCGCCCGCCCAGCGCGGCCGATGACCGTCCCTCTATGGGGCGCCTGGTGAGAAGACCTGGATGCCCAGGGTCGCCCCCGCGTCAGCAGGGCCCAGTGGGAAGGTCTGCTCGCGTCCCGCGACCAGTGCGAGTCTACCACCATCCCGGGTTCTGACGATGCCGTCGTCGGCGGGAGTCTCGCCCACTTCGGCGTGCTCCAGCACGCCCTGGACTGCGGGTCTCGTTCATGGACTGCTCATTGCGGGCGGCGTGGTGGCGCCGTTCTGCGCAGGTCGCCCCTCCCCTGGCGCGCCCACGTCGATGAGCCAGGCGATCTCGGGCGCTTGATCAATCGCTCTGCGGGCTCGTTGGCAGCAGATCGTACTGCGCCTGCGTGAGCCACTGAGTGTCGGCCGCGGAACCTCCAAAAGATAATAAGCGCGCGCCCAGGGCGCCGACGCGATTCCTGACCATTTTATCAATCAGGAGTTCAGCACCGCCAAAGTAGACGGCCACGCGCAGTACTGCGCCGAGCAGCGACGGTAGAGGGCGTGGAAGATCTCATGGAAGCCGAACCACGTGGGGAGGGTCAGGTTTCTACCGTCCATGACGACGGCGCCGATCGTGTACAGCACTCCCCGAGACCAGCCAGACGATGGCGGGCCCCCTGCCCACAGCGAGCAGGTACCACAGCCACCCATCCAGCGCCACGTAGTGCTGGTTTTTGAGCCAGCGCGGCGCGACGGCCAGAACAGGTTGACGAGGATGCCGCCACCGCGCCCCCAGACGACGCCGAGCGGGACCGTGGCGTCGTGGCGCGCCAGCAGGGCGATGGTGAGACGTGTGGTGCCCGCGATGAGGAGGAAGATGTTCAGAGTGGTCAAGCGGCTCCATGGTCTCCCATGGGCGCCCAGTCGAACGGTGGTGAGGCCGCTACGACACCGAAAGGAACAGCGAGGGCCACCCAGGTGAGCGGCCGAGGCCCCACCGGAAGTCGCCGGTGTCGGCGCCAGGGCACACCAGCACGGTGGGCCGCGAGCGACAGCGGGGTGGGACACCCAGGTGGAGCCATCCGCGCAGCTTGGGCTTGACGGTAACGACTGGTGGCTTGTACGCACTGCGTGGGTTTAGGCGCGACGCGATGTCCATGGAACGCTCCTCGTGCGGAACCATCTACCCACGATACCGTTAGCTGCGGCGCAGGTTCGGCGTCATGCCCGCTCCGCCTGCCCGACGCGTCGGGCGCGGTGAGCGGATAAACTTTCGCCGCTGAGGCGTATTCGGAGCCAGCCCGCACGGTGCGCGCACCGGAGGAACGAGGAAGCCACGGGCGGCGGAACATGCCCTACCGGCATCTGGCGAGCGTCACCGTCTCGCGCGTGAACTCGCCACCGCCCTGATCGCGCATCGCGCACATCGCGCTGGGTCCTTGACGAACCGGCGGTGGCATTTGAAAGTCCCTGCCGCCCGCGCACCGTAGGCACCGGGCGGGGGCCGAGAGATCAGCGGAGAGTTCCTGTGGGCGGGCAACCGCCCGGCAAGCAGCATGTCGCTATCGCACGTGTAGCTGCCAGGTCGACCGACAACCTCTCCGCGACGCCGGACGAGGCTCGGCGGAACTGCTGCGAGATCATCTGCGAGGCCGGCGCGAGCGAGAACAGGGGCGTGGGCGACTGGCGATCGTCGGCGACCTCGCGCTGCTGCCGGACGGGGTCGCTGCCGACCTCTCCGCTCCATCAGGAGGCGACTGCGGGCGACGAAGGTCACATATCGCAGTCTGATGCAGCGCGCGCCGCGAGATCACCGAGGCGGTGCGCGCGATGATGCGCGCTGGCCGCCGCTGGGCGTCAGCCTCGCCGAGGCTCGCCGGAGTCCTCACCGACCAGGAGCGTCGCCTCACCTGTGGCTATCGGTGTAAAGACCAGCCGACACTCGAGCCTCGTCATCCGCACGTCCGGACTGGCTGCGCCTCTCGGAGTTCATGCTGTGGCGGTCCGTGCACTCGGAGTACTACTGGCGTGGGGTGCTGGCTGGCGGACTCGCCGCGCGTCGACTCTGCGCAGCCCTGCGCTCCCACGCGCGCACGCGAGGAGTCGGCCTGCCGCTGAGACGCGCCGCCGGGCGCGAAGTCAGCGCCCGTCAAGGCCGCCGCCGGGCGAGGCAGTGCCGCCCGAGCACGAGGCGCGCGCTCAGAGCTCGCAAGTCTTCCACGTCTGCCCCCGCGCGCGCACACGAGTCACGTCCGACGGCACGGCGCTGGCGGTCCAGGACGCCGCCGCGACGCCTCGGCGTTTGACGCGCCGCGAAGCGTCGCGCGCCCCCGCGCCTGTCGCCCCAGTTCCCACAGCGCGTCGGTGAGTCGCGCCGGTGGGCGAGGTCGCCCGCGCCCACGGTGTCGACCACCCGGGACGTCGTTGAGGGTCTTCGACAGGCGCACGCCGGACTGCGGGTGAACCGCCATAGGAGCCGTGCTTGCTGGTGACGGCGACCACGGGAGGGCATGCGCAGCCAGCGCGCGATCGTGTCTCAGGGCGCCCTCCGTCAGCCACTCGACGTCCTCGTCGAGACCTTCTACGATGTCGCGACGGCGAGCGAAGCGTCTCGATGAGTGGCACGCAGGCGCGCAGGCGTGCGCGCATGATCGGGAGGGCGCGCGTCTCGGGTCAGGAGACCACGCCGAGCGTGCGCGCGGGAGCGCTCCGCCCGAGAGGACCACAGCTGCCCACGCCTCGGTGGCGGAGGAGATCGAGCCCGCCCTGGATCGACCACTGCGGTGTCGCTGACGGGCAGCCTCGCGGGCGCCCACTCAGGTCGTCGAGAGTGCGCGAGGCCGCCCTGGGCGTCCGGGGCGCGCGCAGGGCGGTGGAATGTGAGTGAGGCACCCAGGACTCCAGAGGTGATCTCCACGTCGGATCGCATGCGCAGGGTGGGAACTCTCGATGGGCTGCCCCGGCTCGTCGGCGTGCGATCCGCGTCGATAGGCGACGGCGTCCGAGGCCTGCGGTCAGCGACGTTCGCGGGCGCGAGCCGCCCGGATCCTCTCCTGGGGAAGTCCGGCTCGTCGGTGATGACGCCGACATCGATGAGGCTCGCCGATGGCGGGGACGTGAGTGGTGCGCCTGATGCATGCCTCCTGGGGTGTACTGGCGCGCGCGACGGCGCTACCCACCGCACTGTAACGCGCGTCAGGTGTGTGTGGTGGCGTGTCTCGCCCCGTGTCTGTCGAGTAATCATGTGGTGGGAAAGCGAGTACCGGCGGTGGCGGTTCGTTCCGCGCCGGGCGCTGACGGTGTCCACTGAGGGATGGGACAGCGGTGCCGCATCGCGCCGGCGCGGGCGCGCGGAGGCGAGGGCCCTGCGCGCGGCGGGGAGGCGCCGGGGCGTGGGAAGAAGGCCGCGCACGGCGTGGAGAGGGCGCAGACGCGCCGCCGGGGACGACGGCGTGAATGCGGCTCAGGCTCCGCGCACATTCGGGAGGCGCCGGTCGCGGCCCAAGCGGGATCCCTGCGCTTCACTGGGGGCGCCACGACTCGCCCCACCTTTCGCCAGCCTGCCCGCCTGCGCGCCCGTCGAGGATCGCCGAGCGCCGTGCGGCGAGCGCCTCGCCGCGCAGGGCAGGGTGTCCTCAAGGGGCGCCTGTCCGCCTCCAGGGCGCGTGCGCACGATCTGCACCAGTTCAGCCGCGTGGGCCGCCTGATAGCCGAGGCTGGCGGGGTCCGGGTAGTCTCTCCGCACGCGGGCTCCCTCCTTCGAGGGCGCGGGCTGTCTGACGGGTGGCGCCCGCGCCGCTGGGGATGGGGACAGTGGCAGGCTGGCCTCACCGCAGGGCGCCATGACGGATCCGAGGCCACGCCCGGGAAGCGCGGAGCCGCGCTGCGTCGCGCCCACCACTTGGGCGCGACCATCCGGCCGAGCGAGGATCCCTCGATGAGGCGCGCTCTTGCCCATCCGAGCTGCGGTAGTCGGCGCCCCCGACGGCGCGTCTCTCAGCGGCGCGTGCCCGCATGTACCAGCGTGGTCTATGGGGACAGGACCCTCGAAGCAGTCGCCCGCATGCGCGCCGCCCGCCGCTCCTCAGCGTTGACGCGCCGCTCCTACCGCCTGTCTATCGGTGACGAGGTCAAGCGCTCCAGCGCCGCCCGGTACCCATCGACGATTGCGTTTCTGCCCGTGAGCACTTTTCGGCCTGGAGGCGACCAGCGCCAGAGAACTGCACTCTGCGGCGGTCCGCTTCGCGACCGCTGCTCGCGCATCCTGGCGTATGCGGGCTACGCTCCGTCGCGCCTCGTGGGCGCGGTGCTGGCGCGATCCGCGCGCGGCGGCGTCCGTCGGCGCCGAGGCGCGGTGGTCGGCCAGACCAGGTCCGGCGCGCGGTCATGCCCTCGTGCCCAGATGGCCCGACACCACAGTGCGGGTCGCCGCGACCGCGCTGCACCCAGCGCCTCGCCGGAGAAGGGCAGCAGGTCCTGCACCAGCGCCGCCGCCGCGCGCGGCCAGACGTACGACATCGACGCCGGGCTGCCAAGGTCCCGCTTCCCGCCAGGACGGCGGCCACCTCGGCGACTGCAGCGGTCCCCTGGACGATGCGACTCTTGCGCGGATCTCGGAAAGCGCGCCCGGCCAGCGGTCGCGAGTGACCACCACGTCGTCCTCCGCTCTTCGCGGCGCCCGCTGCCGGGCCCGATCACCGCAGCGCAGGAAGGGAGGGGCTTCTTGCAGGACCTGCATTGAACAGGCCTCGGCGGGCAGGCGCTCGAGCGCAGGGCCCTCGATCTGCGCAGAGCAGGCTCCCATGACTGCAAGCGTGGATCCTCTCGCGGCCTGCAGGTTGAGCGCCCGCGCGCCCCAGAACGCCAGGTCTCCACTGCGCGCCACCACGCGGGTTCTCCCTCGCACGGGCCGTCCCCGGCCTGGTCGCCGGCTTCGCCGCCCCAGGCGGTCACCGTCATCGGTTTCGATGTCCCGTCTGGAGGTCCCTGCAATGTCAGGAGCTGCATCGCCGCGCCCGGACGGCGCTGACCCGACTCGACCCGCCTCCTCCACCCACGAGGGCGATCATCCGGTCGACGTACTCTGTGATGTTCTCCGTGGGCTGGCGCAGCGGCCACGGAGCTGTCGCGCGCAGTGGTGTCCGCCGCTTTCGCGGCCGGTGGTGCGGGCCTGGGGATGCTCCACCCCGATCAGGTGTCCACCGGCGCCCGTCGGCGTCATGCATCCGCGCCAGGAGCGGCTGCCCCGTCGGCTGTGCTGATGACGCGACGGGCGCAGAGTCGCGCCCATGCCAGGGGTGGTGGCATGGCCGGAACTGATCTGCGCGCCACTGCGCCCTCGCCTCACTGCCTGGAAATGATCGGCTGGGACCGGAGGGTGGCGCGCATCCTGCCTGGCAGCGTCTTCTGAGGACTACTGCGCAGGGTGCGCCCATCGCGCGGTCGACGTCGTCAGTTTGCAAAGCGCGAGCTCTACGGAGCTGCTCCATGCGTGTGCGGCAAGGAGATCGTCACCTGGCTAAGTTCGTCGTCCGGGTCCTCATGGTCCAGCGCATGAGATGACCCGTCTTCGTGCTGAGACCGACCAGGTCCCCGAGGGCGCGCGTCGTCGTCTTCCGCCCACGGCGTCTCCCCGGAGTCCCACGAGGCGCCGAGTGCGCCGGCTCGCCACCACCGAGCGCGACCTGCCCCTCAGCACGAAAGTCCACCGCTTGAGGCCGTGCGCTCGCGTAAACAGGACTACGCGAGCATCATCTTGGTCGCCACCAGGGCCACGTGAGGAGGTCGAAGGACTTTCGGCGAGGGCGAGCACTTTTATCCAGGCCGTCAGGAACTCCGAGGAGGTCGACCGCGTGGTGGTGCGCGACCCCGACTCGAGTCGTGTGATCCGCAGACCACCCTCTCCGTCGACGAGACGCGGCTCACCGTGACAGGCTGCGCCAGCGCTTCGAACCTCATCGACCCCTCCGACGACATCCGCTGCGCCACCCCAGAACAGGCAGGGCGTTGCCGCCATCGCCCTGAAAGTCGATGTGATGGTGGTCGATCGGCGAACTCCTCCAACTCGGTGCGCCTGGTCGACGTCGCCCTGAATCCGGCGTGCCCGCCCACGCGCATCGACAAGGCCGATGAACTGCGCGGCGAATGGTTCGCCGGCGCTGCCACTCGGGCTCCACTCGGGCGCGTCAGACCCGGAGATCCCTGGTGCGCGACGTCATCGAATGGGTGCGCGCAGCTGCCCTGACCGTGGAGGTCGTGCGGACGAGACCGGAGTCCACGCACCTGGCTCCTGCCGCGCGAGCCTGCGCTGCCGTCCTCAAGGCCGCGCATGAGGCGCCCGCGCGCACGCAGGAGGTCCCGCCCAGGCTACACCAGGTGAGGCCGCGCACCAGGTGAGGACCGGGGACTATGGGCGCTCCATGGGTGCGGGCGCAGACTGCCGTGCGAACCTCCAGAGGCTGCGCGGGCGGGGTTGTCGTCGGCGCGCGCGAGGGCGGCGGCGGGCGGTGGCGGGCAGGCGCGCGGTTTGCCGCGGGAGCGCCACCGCTGAGGTAGCGCTAACGGTCAACCTCGCGGTACCTGCCCGGTGTGAGGGTGCTTCTGCGCGCGGTTCCCTAACTCGGCGGTGCCTGCCTGGTGCAGGGCCTGGTGCTCAGTGATTGGTATCCAAAATGCTCTGGAGTCTCACCGATCCACGGATCCGCCAAAACCGTCAAACCCGAGACGCATTTCTGATCACCCACGCGCGGAGGCCCGTCGAAAAGCTGCGCAGAACTCAGACGCGTTTTTGGACCACTGCCCAGATTCGCAGTGGAGACGCAGGGAGCCGGGGCGCCAGAAAGGCGCAGCTGGGCAGGCGTGCGCCTGCATTGGGGTAGGTGTGCGGGCATTGGGGTGGCAACGGGCGTGCCTTTCCGCATTGGGAGGTGGAATGTTTGGTGCATTGGGGTGGGCAAACTGCCTACCCCAATGGGTGGTTTCGTCCTAATGCGTCTCGTTCGGCCAGGAGGCCGGCGCTAGTCGTCTCTGGCGGCTATACCGCGCGTGGCCTCGCGGGCTGCCGTCCGGGCGCATGCGCGCCATGGAAGCTGTTTTCACAAAGGACAATCCGATCACGACAGGAGCGCACTGCGCAGCGGTACCCACGCTTTCTGGCGTCACCACACTTGTGCGGCGTACCGCTCTTGATTTTCCACGCAGGAAGTGCAACGCGTATGGTGTGTGTAGAGCTTCCTCAGGGCTTTCCAGCGGAGGCGTCTGCGAGTCGTTGGTTGAGCTGATCATGCTACCTGTTGGATCCTGGGCTAGATGCCGTACAGTGTGTGTCCTCTTGAAAGTACTCGCGCAGCAGGCCATGCTGCGATGTTCTCATTGGTGCTGCGCTGCTGGTGCGCGGGTGCGCGCGGGCCTGGTCGAAGTGAGATGCGCCCAGTGATTTCTTGGGAGGGCGGGGCCGAGGCGGACTCATGGCGGGTCCACGGTGAGGGGCGGCAGGTGTGGGGGCCGGAGCCCCGCCTGAGTTGGGCAGTGAGACGTCGCCGCGCGTTTGGGAAGACCTATGCCCACTGCAGGCACCACCTGCGTGGCCAGCAGCCGCGCCGGGGTGACCCATAGCGCCGCCTGCCATTGCAGTCCGGCGGTCAGGACGGGACCCTGTTCCACGCGATTGGTGAACTGGTACTCAGGCGGGCGGAGCGCCAGGTGCTGCTGGTTGTGGAGGCTGGACCCCGCGAAGGAAGGCACCGTGCCCGCGGTGGTATGCTGTGGAAGGCGCGTGGCCACTGGGTCAGGGGAGCCAGGTGCTGCGCGCGGTACCGGTTTGGGGAGAACTGGCCAGGAGCCCGTCGCTTGGATCCCGCCACTGAGCAACTCAGTGAGCCGCGTCGCCCGCGCTCGCTCGGGACACGTGACCCACTGGCTGCCATCTGAGGTCCGCCAGTTCATCCTGGATGCGGCCCGAGGTTGCTCGCGCCCGCTGCTCCCGTCGCGCGGCGGTGTGGAGCCGCGATGAAGCTGAGCGCACGGTCGTGGTCGCGGTGTTCCGGGAGCCATGCTAACGCTGGCGTGCACTTCTTCAACAGCGCGCAGGTACACCCGAGACGTGCGACTTCCCACGCCTTCGTGGGGATGTCCAGACGATATAGCGTCAGTTCCGTTGGTCCATGGTGCTCGGCGGCGCACGACATCCGTCTTCGACTGGTGGCGGCAATGCGGGCCTGGTTTCCGGATACAACGCTGGGATTACGCCCGACACGGGCGATCTGACGCGGTTCCTGGGCTCTCTCTCGCAGGGATCCGATTGATGCCGCAATGGCGCCGCTGGGAGGCGGGTCTACCGGTGGGACATGTCGGTGGGCGGGCTGGGCGCCGTCACCTGCGCGCCACCCACAGGATCGAAAACGTCCAGTGCGGCGACGGGCGAGGCATGGCATGTTCCGCAGGGGCACGCAGGGGATGGGGCGGTCCTCGCCGGGCTCGCAGGCGGTGCACTTTAAAAAGAGTGCCGATGCTTGAGAGCAGTGGATTCGACGCCAGTCCGATCACCCTCGACGGCAGTGGGCCCGAAGACGTGCTCAGGAGATCGAGATGATAGAAGAACAACCGTGAGGGGATGCGCGGGACACTCGATGACAACCGGCAGGCCCGCCTGACGTTCGCGGACCTGCGCGCCCCGCCTCGCGGGAACCAGAAGAGGCGGTTTCCGCGCCTACGCCCGGGCCGCGAGCACGCGGTCCTCCCAATGCGGTGGGGCTCTCGTTGGACCAACTGCACGCCATCGTCCGGTCAGGCGGTTCGGCGGGCGCGCAGATGGACCGTGTCCTCATGGAACTGAGCGGGTTCCGGGCACCCTACCCTCGCGACGAGGCGCTGAGTCCGGAAAGCGACCGGGTGCGCCACCGTGACGGGCGGGCTCCAGTGAATGGGAGATGGGTGCGAGTCTGACAAGAACACGCGATGACTGACAACCGGCAACTGG
>BNJS01002012.1_pt1 | contig 76625 bp, 81 predicted proteins | sample 8540461 | NCBI WGS metagenome assembly BNJS01 (sample SAMD00202454, study PRJDB9452) | human saliva metagenome | isolation source: human saliva | place: Japan
AAACGATTAAAGAGGCTGGGACGAATGAAATCGAGATTAAAGGTTCTCGTTTTATTGCACATTTTCAGCGAGTAACGAGCGAAGAAGAAGCACTCGAATTTATCCAAGCTATCAAAAAAGAAGATTGGAAAGCAACGCATAACTGCTCTGCTTTTCTCATTGGTGAAAACGACCAAGTGCAACGTGCTATGGATGACGGTGAGCCAAGTGGTACTGCAGGAGTTCCAATGCTAGAAGTGCTCAAGAAAAATGAATTAAAGGATGTCGCGGTCGTAGTGACACGTTACTTCGGCGGAACGAAGCTAGGTGCTGGCGGACTCGTTCGTGCGTATTCTGGGGCTGTGAGCGAAGGGTTGAAAGCCATCGGAATCGTCGAATGCCGACTAGAGGACCAACTTGCCCTAACCTTTGATTACGCACATGTAGGAAAAGTGGAATATTATTGTCTGACGCAAAATATCCCAATCGTTGACAAAGTCTTCCTCAATAATGTTCAATTCACCTGTAGCCTCCCTGTTCAAGAGGTCGAAGCTTTCCAAGAAGCTATCATTGAGCTCTTACAAAATCAAGTGGACGTTTTGATAGTCTTGGTAGAAATGTATACCGAATACGAAATATCAAAAGCCTATTCGAGTGAATAGGCTTTTTATGAGGTCTAAAAGGGGTTCAATGAATAGATTGCACTCGTTGATTGACTTAAACAAAGCTTTGATTCTATGCGAATGACTGCGATGGACCAGAGAAGCTCGTGAGAGTAGTTTGAGTTCTCCCCCTTCCAATTCCTACACTAGCGGAAACGTTAAGGGCACGGGTTCTCAACGTTTCACTTAAAAGAGAAGATTATCAATATCATTTTGCGATAATAGAAGATCCATTTTCGCAAGACTTGAGTAACGGTTCATCGTTGGCAATTCATCCAAAGATAACAATATCCGTTCCAAGTCGTTTTAAGAGCTGATCAACCATATTCGAGAGTCTCATTGCAAATGGTCCACTTGTAATAAAGCGAAGCGGTACAGCCTCCATCATCATGATGACTTCTAAAATATAATTCTGAATGTCTTTCGTATCTAAATCTGTTTCCTGAAGGAAGATGATTTCACGTTCGTCGGCTATCGCCAGCATAAACGCACCTGTTTTATAAAATCCCATGGCCGCAATTGGCGACAATGTCAACTGGATTTCAAAAGTTTCCGGCAAGATGCCCTTGAATCAGCCTTTTTTTCGCACGTAAAGAGCGAGAAATCACTGACTGCAATGGGTTCAGGTTTTCACTTGGAAGAACGGCTTCAATTCAGCAATCTTATCGAAACTGATTTCCTTACGTGTCATATCTAGTGACTTTACAGCCTTTGTTTTTTGATTATATTCGAGAACAGCATAGCAATCCGCGTCTTCTTGATCGAGAATACTAGCAGCCTTTCAAGAGCTCCTTCCAGTTGCCTTCTTGCAAGAGAATATCACTCACACGTAGCACAAACTGAACTTCTGATTTCTTAAGATCTGCGAACAGATCAAATGGTTCATTGAAGCTCGAAATCATTGGCAATTCTCTGGCACCTTTCACAGGATACCCCTTTTGCTTCAAGTATTCGATTTCCTCTTCATCGAAATCCGCACGTTTTGAAAACTGAATTTCGATGCCTTTTCTAAACCAAAACGCTTCGGTCCGTTCCTCTCCGACCACCTCATCCGACATGGTTACCAGTCGTTCTGAGAGTCGATAACGAACAAGTTCTTCTTCGTTTTTGAAGAATAATAAACGTAAATCTTGCTGTTCATCACGTTCAATTAAAAAGAAAAACTTCACTGCTCCTCGTTTATTTTGAAAAGCAAAGGCAGCATTTTTGAGTTCTGTTTGCTTTTTTACGAGCTTAAATAGCAACGGTATACTTTGGTACAATTCCTGACTCATATACACTACCCCAATCTTTCTTTTATTCATTTATATTATACTACCTTTTACATAAATTTGATAGCGGTTTTAGTTTTTATTTAAAAATATTATATATTTGATGTTTTTTTAAATGATTTAATTCCACTTGTAGACTCATTTTTTCCCACTATTCAATGAATTAATTCGTTTTTTTAATGTTGAATTTTTTTCAACTTTTTCAAAAATTCTTAATACTTTTTCTTAATCTATTTTTTCGGGCTCTTTCTTGTAATTTTTAAGCATAAAAATACCCCCTCAAGCATTGGAAAACCCAATCCTTGACGGGGTACAGAATACATCTTATCGATCAATTTCTAAATACTTTTCCTGTTGAGTTTGAAACTTTTAACAGTAACATCATCCCTGTTACCTTTCAGATAAATGTCAAACTCCCAAATAATATCCCCATCATCTCTATCAACACTCCACTCACGGATAGAACACCAGTTGAGAAATGCTTTTTTTGAGCAATAGCAATCATATCATCAACTTGTTTTCAATGAAGCTAGGAAGATCAATTTTTTCTTTACATTATGTTCATCTAGGATCAGCTGTTATCTTGCATATCTGCTAGAATGAAAAGTTTTTGGAATTTTGATCATATCGATACGTATACTCATTTGTACTCATTCATTGCTTCCACTTCATAGTATGTGCCATAAACAAGTTCAATTTTTGTTATATCCAAATCAGGATAAGCTTTTTGGAACGCCTCAATCAATTCTTTCTGCATTGCATTTTGACTTCCGATAGACTGACTAGAACTTGTCACTGCACTTGAAGTAGTAGGTGTATTGGCTATACTTGTAGTGGCTGTCACAGTTGTAGCAGGAGCGTGCGTTGTCTGTTGCACTGTTGTTTCAGGAGCAGCAGTCGTAGTTTCTTTTGCTGGTGCAGCTTGGTTTGAACAAGCGGCTAATAAGCTTGCGGCTGCAAGACTTAAGATTTTTGTTGTTTTTTTCATTTTTTCACTCCATTCTTAAGTTTCCGCTATTATACACTATTTTGTTAGAACTTCAAAGAAACCTTTTATGAATAATCGAAGAAAAAACACCCTATTGAACCATCAATAGGGTGCGTGAATTCACAGATTATTCATTTGTGTCTTCTTCAGAAGGTGTTGATTCAACAATAACAACTTCTGTTTGTTCCACTGGTAATACTGGTTCTGAAGTACTTGTTTCCATATTGCGGTAACGAGCCATACCTGTACCAGCAGGGATGATCTTACCGATGATAACATTTTCTTTCAATCCTAGTAAGTGGTCTTTCTTGCCGCGGATAGAAGCATCTGTCAAGACACGAGTTGTTTCTTGGAATGATGCAGCAGACAAGAAGCTGTTTGTTTCTAATGAAGCTTTTGTAATACCTAGTAATACAGGACGAGCTGTCGCAGGTACTTCACCGTTCATGATTGCGGAGCGGTTACGTTCTGTAAAGTCTGCAATATCAAGTAATGTTCCTGGAAGGATTTCTGTTGAACCTGGATCCATTACGCGAACTTTACGTAACATTTGACGAACCATTACCTCAACGTGTTTATCGCCGATTTCTACCCCTTGCATACGGTATACTTTTTGTACTTCACGTAATAAGTAGTTTTCAACTGATAATACGTCACGAACACGTAATAAATCTTTAGGATCGATAGAACCTTCAGTTAATGGAGCACCACGATCGATGATTTGTCCTTCTTCCACTTTTAGACGAGCTGTAAATGGAACTGTATAAGAACGAGTATCTGTAGAGCCTTTAATTGTAATTTCTTTAGTACGGCTTCCAGCATTTTCTTCGATAGAAACTACTTCACCCGCTACTTCACTGATTGTCGCAACCCCTTTAGGATTACGCGCTTCGAAGATTTCTTGGATACGAGGTAAACCTTGAGTAATATCGTCTCCGGCAACCCCACCGGTATGGAACGTACGCATTGTTAACTGTGTACCAGGTTCCCCGATTGATTGAGCGGCAATTGTACCAACTGCTTCCCCAACTTCAACTTCTGAACCTGTAGCTAAGTTACGTCCGTAACAGTATTTACATACACCATGTTTTGTATCACATGTGAAGGCTGAACGAATTGTAATTTCTTCAATTCCAGCTTCAACAATCTTACGAGCAATATCTTCAGTAATGATTTCATTGCGTGCTACTAACACTTCACCTGTTTCAGGATGTTTCACTGAACGTTGTGCGTAACGTCCTAACATACGTTCTTCAAGTGTTTCAATGACTTCATTTCCTTCTTTAATCGCAGTAATTGTTAAACCACGATCGCTTCCGCAGTCTGTTTCACGAATGATTACATCTTGCGCAACGTCTACTAAACGACGAGTTAAGTAACCTGAGTCGGCTGTCTTCAAGGCCGTATCGGTCATCCCTTTACGAGCACCGTGAGTAGACAAGAACATTTCCATAACGGTTAACCCTTCACGGAAGTTTGATGTTACCGGTAATTCCATGATCTTACCGTTAGGAGCGGCCATCAATCCACGCATACCAGCAAGCTGAGTAAAGTTAGAGATGTTACCACGGGCTCCAGAATCACTCATCATGAAGATTGGGTTACGAGAACCTAATGTGCGAATTAACGCTTTTTGGATATCATCTTTCGCTTTGTTCCATGTTTCGATAACACGTTCATAACGTTCATCATCTGTAATTAAACCACGACGGAATAATTTAGAGATGTTGTCGACTTGTTTATGTGCTTCTTCAAGAATTTCTTTCTTGTTGTCCGCAACTGAAATATCTGCAATCCCTACTGTTAAACCAGCACGAGTTGAGAATTTATATCCTAAGTCTTTCATACGGTCTAACATCATTGAAGTTTCAGTGATATGGAATCGTTTGAACACTTCGGCGATGATTTGACCTAAGTTTTTCTTCTTGAATGGTGCAAACGATTTCGCGTCCTGCGATTTCTTCTTTAATGTTTGCTCCTGCTTCTAAGAAGTATTTATCTGGTGTAGCTACTTCTAAGTTTTCCATTGTTGGCTCATTTAAGTAAGGGAATTCGTTTGGCATGATTTCGTTGAATAATAATTTACCAACAGTCGTTACCATCATTCTCTCTTTTTGCCACTCTGTAAATGGTTTATGTGGAAGTGAGCTTGCAGGAATCGCAATACGGCTGTGTAAATGAACATATCCATTGTTGTAAGCCAAGATTGCTTCGTCCATGTCTTTGAAGAACATTCCCTTCACCAACACGGCCTTCTTGTTCCATTGTTAAGTAATAGTTCCCTAAAACCATGTCTTGAGATGGTGTAACAACTGGTTTACCATCTTTAGGGTTTAGGATGTTTTGAGCCGCTAACATTAATAAGCGAGCTTCAGCTTGAGCTTCTTGAGATAGTGGCACGTGAACCGCCATTTGGTCTCCGTCGAAGTCGGCATTGTAGGCTTCACACACTAATGGGTGAAGACGGATCGCACGACCTTCTACTAGAGTTGGTTCGAACGCTTGAATCCCTAATCTGTGAAGTGTAGGTGCACGGTTCAATAGAACTGGGTGCTCACGAATTACTTCTTCAAGGATTCCCCAAATATCGTCATCTAAACGTTCAATTTTACGTTTAGCGCTCTTAATGTTTCCAGCGATTTCACGTTCAACTAATTCTTTCATTACGAAAGGTTTGAATAATTCAATCGCCATTTCTTTAGGAAGACCACATTGGTACATCTTCAAGTTTGGTCCTACTACGATTACAGAACGTCCAGAGTAGTCTACACGTTTACCAAGTAGGTTTTGACGGAAACGACCTTGTTTCCCTTTAAGCATGTGGCTTAATGATTTCAATGGACGGTTACCTGGTCCAGTTACTGGACGGCCACGACGACCATTATCGATTAAAGCATCTACTGCTTCTTGTAACATACGTTTTTCGTTTTGAACGATGATACGTGGTGCGTTTAATTCTAATAAACGTTTTAGACGGTTATTACGGTTAATCACACGACGGTATAAATCGTTCAAGTCACTTGTTGCAAAACGTCCACCTTCTAATTGAACCATTGGACGTAAATCTGGTGGGATAACTGGAATAACATCCATTACCATCCATCCAGGTTGGTTTCCTGATTCTTTGAAGGCATCTAAAATGTCTAAACGACGGATTGCACGAGTACGTTTTTGACCTTGAGCTGTTTTCAACTCTTCTTTTAATTCAGCGATTTCAGCATCTAAGTCAACGTTGTTTAATAACTCTTGAACAGCTTCCGCACCCATTGCAGCATGGAAACGAGTTCCGAATTCTGCACGTTTTTCACGGTATTCACGTTCCGTTAATAATTGTTTGTGCATTAATGTTGTGTCGCCAGCGTCGATAACAACGTAGCTTGCAAAATAAATGACTTCTTCCAACGCACGTGGACTCATGTCTAACACAAGTCCCATGCGGCTTGGAATACCTTTGAAGTACCACACGTGTGATACTGGAGCTGCTAATTCGATGTGTCCCATACGTTCACGACGAACTTTTGAGCGCGTTACTTCAACGCCACAACGATCGCAGACTTTCCCTTTGTTGTTGATTTTCTTTAATTTACCACAAGAACATTCTAAGTCTTTTGTTGGACCAAAGATTTTCTCGCAGAATAAACCATCGCGTTCTGGTTTTAAAGTACGGTAGTTGATTGTTTCTGGTTTTGTAACTTCACCATGTGACCACTCACGGATTTTCTCCGGAGAAGCTAACCCAATCTGCATACTTTCAAAATTATTTACATCTATCAAGGGGCCTACCTCCCTTTCTTTTGGAATTGCCCTACGATTCCAATAGTTCTATTACTCTTCGTCAGTATCAAAATTGTCTTCAACGTCTTCCACATCGGCTGCATCTTCTTCAGCTGCGTCAGCTGCTTCTTCTGCTGCTGATAATTCAGCTGCACGATCAGAATACTCATCTAATTGAGCACGTCTATCATTTGTTCTTTCAACGTCACTGAAACGAATTCCTTCGTCTTCGTCCATATCTTCAAGTTTGATTTCTTCATCTTGTGCGTCAAGTACTTTCATATCAAGACCTAAAGCTTGTAATTCTTTTACTAATACGCGGAATGATTCTGGAACTCCTGGACGTGAAATTTGTTGACCTTTAACGATTGATTCGTAAGTCTTCACACGACCAACAACGTCATCTGATTTGTACGTTAGGATTTCTTGTAATGTATAAGCAGCACCATAAGCTTCTAGTGCCCATACTTCCATTTCCCCGAAACGTTGTCCACCAAATTGCGCTTTACCTCCAAGAGGTTGTTGTGTAACGAGTGAGTATGGTCCAATTGAACGAGCGTGAAGTTTGTCGTCAACCATGTGGGCAAGTTTGATCATGTACATAACCCCTACTGACACACGGTTATCGAATGGTTCACCTGTACGTCCATCATATAGAATTGTTTCGCATCACGAGCCATACCCGCTTCTGCAACAGTTCCCCATACGTCTTCATCTTGCGCACCATCGAATACTGGTGTTGCGATGTAAATACCTAATTCACGAGCAGCCATCCCTAAGTGTAACTCTAACACTTGTCCGATGTTCATACGTGAAGGTACCCCTAATGGGTTTAACATGATGTCAACTGGTGTTCCATCTGGTAAGAATGGCATATCTTCTTCCGGCATAATACGGGAAACAACCCCTTTATTACCGTGACGTCCGGCCATCTTATCCCCTTCATTGATTTTACGTTTTTGTACAATATATACACGAACTAATTTGTTTACACCAGGTGCTAATTCATCACCTGCTGCACGTGTGAACACACGTACATCGCGGACAATACCGCCACCGCCGTGAGGTACACGTAGAGACGTGTCACGAACTTCACGAGCTTTTTCACCGAAGATTGCGTGTAATAAACGTTCTTCTGGTGATTGTTCTGTTAACCCTTTAGGAGTTACTTTACCGACTAAGATGTCACCATCTTTAACTTCGGCACCGATACGGATAATTCCGTCAGCGTCAAGGTTCTTCAATGCGTCTTCCCCAACGTTTGGAATTTCACGAGTAATTTCTTCAGGTCCAAGTTTTGTATCACGAGCTTCTGAATCGTAGTCGTCGATGTGAATTGATGTATACACATCATCTTTCACTAAACGTTCACTCATGATAACCGCATCCTCGTAGTTGTAACCTTCCCAAGTCATGAACGCTACTAGAACGTTTTGTCCTAATGCTAATTCACCTTTTTCCATAGAAGGTCCGTCTGCTAGGATTTCGCCTTTAACTACTTTATCCCCTTGTGCCACGATTGGACGTTGGTTGTAACACATACCCGCGTTTGATCCGTGGAACTTAGTGATTTGGTAAGTATCTAATGAGCCATCAGCTGTACGTACACGTACCTCTTTAGCATCGACGAATTCGACAACACCATCACGTTTACATAACAAGGCAACCCCTGAGTCATGCGCAGATACGTATTCCATACCTGTACCGATAAATGGTGCTTTTGGATTTAACAATGGAACAGCTTGACGTTGCATGTTCGCACCCATTAACGCACGGTTTGAGTCGTCGTTTTCTAAGAATGGGATACATGCTGTCGCAACTGCAACTACTTGTTTTGGAGAAACGTCCATGTAGTCCACGCGGTCTACTGGCACTTCTAAGTTTTGAGATACGTAACGCGCCATAACAACATCATTCACGAAGCTTCCGTCTTCATTTAATGGAGAGTTCGCTTGCGCTACTACGAAGCTATCTTCTTCGTCAGCTGTTAAGTAGTCGATTTTATCTGTAACTTTATGAGTATTCCAGTCTACACGACGGTATGGAGTTTCGATGAAACCATATTTGTTGATCTTCGCATATGTTGATAAGCTGTTGATCAACCCGATGTTTGGTCCCTCAGGAGTTTCGATAGGACACATACGGCCATAGTGAGAATAGTGAACGTCACGAACTTCATATCCGGCACGGTCACGAGTCAAACCACCAGGTCCTAACGCTGATAGACGGCGTTTGTGTGTTAACTCTCCTAATGGGTTTGTTTGGTCCATGAATTGTGATAATTGAGAAGATCCGAAGAACTCTTTAATTGCCGCAACGACTGGACGAATATTTACTAATTGTTGTGGTGTCACTGTCGCAGTGTCTTGGATAGACATACGTTCGCGAACCACACGTTCCATACGAGATAAACCGATACGGAACTGGTTTGTAATAATTCCCCTACTGAACGGATACGACGGTTTCCTAAGTGGTCGATGTCGTCTGTTGTTCCGATTCCTTCGTAAAGGTTTAAGAAGTAGCTGATTGTTGCGATAATGTCGCTTGCAGTAACGTGTTTCACGTCTTCAGCAACGTTTCCGTTACCGATGATTTTAATCACGCGTTCTGGGTCAGCTGGTGAATAAACTTCTACTGTTTGAATTGTTACAGGGTCTTTAATCACACCGTCTTCTGATGGATGTAATGTAAATAAGTTTGCACCTTTTTCAAGTACTTCTACTACTTTTTCCATTACATCGCGTTCAAGAACAGTTCCTTTTTCAACAACGATTTCGCCTGTTTCAGGATCTACTAAGTTCTCAGCGATTGTTTGGTGTAATAAACGAGTTTTAAGGTTTAATTTTTTGTTGACTTTATAACGTCCAACTGCTGCTAAGTCATAGCGGCGTGGGTCGAAGAAACGAGCTGTTAATAAGTTACGTGAACTTTCAGCTGTTTTTGGTTCACCAGGACGTAGACGGTCATAAATATCTTTTAATGCTTCTTCTGTACGAGATTCATCCATACGTTTATGAACATCTTTATCTAATGTTAAACGTAATGTTTCGCTATCTCCGAAGATTTCTTGGATAAGGTCATCTGAACCGAAACCTAACGCACGAACTAATACCGTTAATGGGATTTTACGAGTACGGTCGATACGTACATAAGAAATGTCTTTTGAGTCTGTTTCGTACTCTAACCATGCACCACGGTTTGGAATTAATGTTGAACCATATAATTGTTTACCGTTTTTGTCAGGTCTGTCATGGAAATAAGCACCAGGAGAACGAACTAATTGAGATACAATTACACGTTCTGCACCATTAATGATAAATGTACCCATTTCAGTCATTAATGGGAAGTCACCGAAGAATACTTCTTGGTCTTTTACTTCGCCAGTTTCTTTGTTCACTAAACGCATTTTCACGTAAATTGGAGCCGCGTAATTTGCGTCGTGGTTTCTAGCTTCTTGTATGTTATATTTTGGAGCATGTAATTCGTAATCTAAGAATTCCAATGACAAGTTACCAGTATGGTCTTCGATTGGAGAAATATCTTTGAACATTTCGCGGATACCTTCATCTAGGAACCATTGGTAAGAATCTGTTTGGATTTCAATCAGATTAGGTAATTCTAATACTTCACTGATTCGTGCATAACTTCTACGCACACGGTGTCTACCGTATTTCACATCATGATGTGCCAACTCTTCCACCCCTAATAATTAGTATTGATAAATGTTACATTTTCGATGACATTTATTAAAAGTTCGTAACAAATGAAGATTTCGGTCGATTTTTAAACAAAAAAAAACCAAAAGAATTGTTTGCTGTCATTTGTGAAAAATGCAAATTCTTTTGTTTTAAGCCTTTATTTGTAAGGAATTGGACAATATTTCAACCCTCACACCGATTAAAATCCACACTTATTGCGTTATATTATTATACACAAAATCCCAAGCATCGTCAAGGTCGACAACACTTGGGAAATTTAGTTTTTATCTAGTTTTTGGGACTAATAAGTGCCCTCTTCTACGGATTGATTCTTCACGATTTTCACAATCCGACTTGTTCCAAGACGACTTGCTCCTAATTCGATGAATTTTTCAGCATCTTCAATGCTAGAAATTCCGCCAGCAGCCTTCACAAGAACGCCTTCGCCAACGTGTTTCTTCATTAATGCCACATGCTCAAATGTCGCACCAGCTGTTGAGAAACCTGTTGAAGTCTTGATGAATTCCGCACCTGCTTTTGTTACGACTTCGCACATTTTGATGATTTCTTCTTCTGTAAGAAGCGCTGTTTCGATAATGACTTTTAAGATATGTCCATTACATGCTTCATGGATTTGACGAATTTCATCTTCCACTACATCGAAGCGTCCATCTTTCACATCACCGATATTAATGACCATATCGATTTCGCTAGCACCATTTTGAATAGCATCTTTTGTTTCGAAGACTTTTGTTGCAGTTGTGCTATAGCCGTTCGGGAATCCGATAACGGTACAGATGGCTAATTTACCATTCACGTATTCGCTGGCACGTTTAACAAAAGAAGCTGGGATACATGCTGACGCTGTTTCGTATTTCATCGCATCATCCAAAATCTCTTTAATTTCACTCCAAGTAGATGCTGATAATAATAAAGTATGGTCTACTGTTTTTAAAATCTCTTTGATTTCCATAAAATCCCTCTTTCTTATTTAGCGCGGTCTTCTTTAATTAAGTTACGAAGTGCTTCAACAGCCACTTTAATAGCAGCTTCAGTATCATGAACGATTGGGTTTGATAACCCTGCTGCTTCACGTTCTTGGTTCCCTACTACTAAGAAAGTAGATCCAACGCGAACGCCTAAATGGCTAGCCACAACGAATAACGCTGCTGATTCCATTTCAGACGCCTTCACGCCAAGACGTTTCCAAGCTTCCCATTTATTTTGTAAGTCATAGCTTACTGGCATTACTTGTGGTTCATGTTGTCCGTAGAATGAGTCTTTACATTGAACAACGCCCGCATGTGTTGTGTAACCTAAGCTCTTACCAGCATTTAGAAGCGCTGTTACGACATCGTAGTTCGCAATCGCTGGGAATTCGATTGGTGCGTACTCACGTGTTGTTCCTTCTGTACGAATCGCACCTGTCGCAATCACGATATCGCCACCTTTAACGTCGATATCAATTCCGCCACATGTTCCCACACGGACAAAAGTATCTGCCCCACTGCGTACTAATTCTTCAAGCGCGATAGCAGCAGATGGTCCACCAATCCCTGTTGATGTCACACTCACTTTTTCTCCATCTAAGTATCCTGTGTATGTCACGTACTCGCGGTTATCCGCCACTAGTTTCGCATCTTCAAAATGCTCTGCGATTTTCGCGCAACGTTTTGGGTCCCCTGGTAAAATCACATAACGACCTACATCGCCTTTACGTGTGTGAATATGATATTGTAATCCTTCTTCTGAATATTTCATGTAAAACTTCCTTTCCTTGCACGATACGTGCCCTGATATTGCCCTAGCAAACTAGGAAGGGGCCATGGTTTTTCCACAGCCCCAGATAGGAGGATGATGACAAATCTTCATCAAATAATTATGCCTATAAATGCGTTTTGCAAGTATAGTTGAAAGGATTAAATAATTGGATATACAGTTACCATAATTATCTCTATTTGCCTATTCATCCCTCTACACTCACTAATATTTTACCAAAATCACCCTTTCTTTGCAAACGGTTCATTTTTGATTTTTGGATACCCTAGTCTTATTTTTTTATCGGCTAAAAGCTCATCTAATAGCTCCCAGAGGCACGCCTCCATCTGACTCTCGGGATTTGGAACAGGGACGCATCAGTGGTCGCCATACTTCTTCTACTCTCCTTACAAAGTCCATCATTTCAACGTCTCCCTTAAAGGCCATTTGTTCCAACAGAATCCACGCATGACCCCTTCCACACAAGGTTGGGTACCTTAAACGTCTCTGTATAAATCGGAAAGGTCAAGAAGCGGCTCGGCAAGTCTTCAAGCGTCTGTCTGCACGGTATAACTTCACTAGAAACGACCTCGTTAGTGGCGACGCTAATTTTTTTAAAAGAGCATCGTATCCCTTGGCGTCCATTCTATCGCATCAACGGGTTTTTAGATGCGCTTTTGACTGGAACAGAATCCTCGACCATCTTTCTCCACTTTTTTTCCACGAGAACGATAAAAAGCGGCACGCGTACGACTTGAAACGTCATCTGCTGCGAGCGAGGTTTCACTTTGATTTGCGTATGAAAAATCATCTCTCCATTCACAAAGAAAATAAGGAAATTCCCGAGTTGTGGATGATATTTCATTAAGTAACTAAAGGTGTCCGTCAGTTTATGCTGACTCTCATAATTCTCCCCTAAAATCCAATCGACAGACATGCCAGCCTCTCCCAGATGTCTCGTCCGTTCCACTATCTCTTCTGTAGGAATCACACTGCATTGATATTCGATACACCACGCACGCTCTCCTTCTGTCACGACAATATCTGGAATCTGTTCAATAGACGACACATACGGCTCGAGTTCTGCATGAAAGCCATGACTTTTCAAACTCTCTAGCAATAGATGCTTTCCTTCTTGATGCGCGATTGTTTCTTCCTGCCTATGTTTCTTTGGGATGTGCGAAAAGAACACCACTCCATTTCTGGAAACCTTCTTTGTTACTTCTTCCCCGCATTCCGGGCAAAAATAAACTTCATCTTCTTTAATTTGTGTGGCATGAATCAATTCTCCTGTTTTCGTTCTAACGATATTCATATCTATCACCTCAACAAAAGATACGAAAAAACCTCTCTAATAGACTTAGAGAGGTTTCATTCATTAGATTAAGTTTGCGTCTTTGAGAAGTTCTTCAATCATCGTACCTTTGATTTTCTTCGAAGCACGTTTTTCAAATAATTTCACTAAGAACGGAACTTTCACATCGGCTAATTTCTTACCATCCATCAAGCGGTTTGTTGATTTTGTAAGAACGCGTAAATCGTAAGCTGAAGCGAACACTTCTGGCACACCACGATCGACATCAAGCAATGTATATACAGCTTCCATCGCTGTACGAACAGAATATTCTGTTGTGAGCACTGTATCGCGAGGAGTTTCAGCGAAGTTACCAATGAAGGCAATGTTTTTAGAGCCATTTGGAACAACGAGTGGACGGTCGCCATCTTTACGAGCCATGAAGTAGCTTGTGATATAAGGCATGTAGCAAGGCACTGTGTTGCATCCTTCGCTAGCAAATTCATGAATCAATTCTTCTGGAACACCCATGTGGTATAGCCATTCTTCGGCAATTTCAATCCCTGTACATTCTTCAATTGGTTTTTCCACATAGTTTCCTTTGATTCCTGAATATAATCCGTAAATCCATACGACTAATTCATCTTTACTTTGGGCTTTAAAGTGTGGTTGACGGTTAATGTATAGCTCATCATCCAGTTTGAGTCGCGAACTGTTACGATTCCTCCTGTTACCACTTTTCCAGCATAAGGATCACGTTTTGAGATTTTTTGAATATATTCAGCGATACGTTTGTCTTTTACAGTTGTTGTAGCTGAAACGAACCAGCTTTGGTCTGGCAAGTTTTCACAGAATACTTCTGGATGTCCGAAGCGTTCATCTTGTTTGGCTAAGTTTTTCCATAAGCTCCATGATCCACCTAATTCTTTTGAAATTGGAGCTGGAGTATTGTTATCCCCATATGTTGTTGCAGCAGTAATACTTCCGTTTGTCACGAATACTAAGTCGTTTTCTGTTAAATTGCGTGTTTCTGAAACGCCACCTACTTCTAACACAAGTTCTTTGGCAATCATGTCACTTCCAACATGTTCAACGATCACATTTTTAACGACTGTATCGTATTCAAATTGAACATTATGTTTTTTCAAGTAGTTCACAAGTGGTAAAACGAGTGATTCATATTGGTTGTATTTAGTAAATTTCAATGCAGATAAGTCAGGTAGACCATCGATATGATGAATGAAACGTAAAATGTAACGGCGCATTTCAATCGCTGAATGCCATTTTTCAAAAGCAAACATACTAGCCCAATAAGTCCAGAAGTTTGATTCGAAGAACTCTTCACTGAATACATCGGTAATTTTTAACCCTTGCAATTCAGATTCAGATGTCATATATAATTTCACCATTTCTTCGCTTGATTTGTCGCTTAAAGTGAATTTGCCATCATCTGGGATTTGTTGCCCTTTATTTTCAATCACGCGGCAATGTGAGAAGTTAGGGTCTTCTTTATTAAGCCAGTAGAACTCATCTAACACAGAGACATCTTCGACTTCTAGTGAAGGAATTGATCTGAATAAATCCCATAAACACTCGAAGTGGTCTTCCATTTCACGTCCCCCACGAATAATGAATCCGCGTGTTGGATTTAAGATTCCGTCTAAGCTTCCTCCTGCAAGTGGAAGTTCTTCTAAAATATGAATGTTTTCTCCTTTCATTTGACCGTCTCTTACTAAGAAAGCTGCTGCTGATAAGGATGCAAGTCCTGAACCTACTAAGTAAGCTGATTTTTGGTCAACGCCTTGTGGTTTTTTAGGGCGAGCAAATGCTTCGTAATTTCCATTTGAATGATACATAGTAATTCCTCCTATTTCCTGAAAATCAGGTTTTGTTCTTTACAATCCATACTCTACTACCGTTTCACCAAAAGCTCCATAGACAAAAAAATCCCAATGTCCAAAGTTTGGACACTGGGATGGAATTGTAAAGTTTTTATTGGGAAATTCGTGCCACAATCGTTCCAATCATGACTTGTTCGATTTTTTCAACGAGTTCTTTAGCCGTACCAGGCATTTGACGACTAATCCAATCAAGTCCTACACCAACAAGCGCATACGTATAAAACTCAATCGAGAATTGTACCTGCTCTGCTTCTTCGCCGCTGACATTAATTTCATTAAAAATCAAATCTGTCAAAAATCGTTCCACTTCGCGTTGCAAGAGTCTCTCGACGTTTTCTTTGCTGACAGAACGATATGTGTTAAGGACAAAGTTGCGATTGTCATCCATATATTGGAATAGTGCCTCCAGGGCGTCTTGCCAATTCTCATAAGAAATATTCTCACCAAGCGTGATATGCGCTTCATTTAAATAAATCCATTCGACCAATTCATAAATATCATGGAAATGATTATAAAACGTTTGACGACTAATCCCGCATTTCTTCGTTAAATCCTGTACAGTAATCTTCGTTAACGGCTTTTCATTCATTAGTTCTTTGAGCGTATTGGCTAACATCTTTTTCACAACAAGTGTCATTTGTATCCCTCTGTTTCATGAAGAAAAAGAGCGGGTTCCCCCACTCTTTATTTTTCTAAATTCTTTTCTTGTACGATATCCCATGAGAACCCTAAGGCACCTTCACCAAGGTGAGTTCCTACAACCGGTCCAAAATACGCCAATGAAGTACGTAATTTAGGATATTGTTCTTGCATTTTTTGTCTCCACGCTTCGCCAGCTTCTGGAGCATTTGCGTGGATAATGACTAATTCATAGCCGTCACCATCTGTTGTTCCTGTTTCGTCAGCGAATAGTTGCTCAATTCGTTTCATCGCTTTTTGTTGTGTACGAATCTTCTCGAAAGGAACGATTTTCTTATCAACGAATGTCAAAATTGGCTTAATTTTCAACATAGAACCAACTAAAGCAGCCCCTGCTGATAAACGTCCACCACGTTGTAAGTTGCTCAAATCATCAACGATAAAGTAAGCTGTCGTACGGTCCACTAAACGTTGAACCGTTTCAACGATTTCTTCTGGTGAATATTCTCCAGATTTCGCCATAATAGCGGCTAGTTTTACTGCACGCGCTTGTGGTGCACAACTAATCTCTGAATCGATTGGATAAATGGCTATTTCGTCTTTCATATCTTCGGCAACAGCCACACATGTTTGGTAAGTTCCACTAATTCCGCTAGAAATAGTAATAGGAATAATAGCGTCATAATCTTTTGCAAGTTCGCGGAATAATTCGTATGTTTCCCCTACAGCAGGTTGTGTACTTGTTGGAAAGACTGGAGAACTTTTTACTTTTGCATAAAATTCTTCAGCAGTAATATCAATCTCTTCTCGATAAGTTTCTTGTCCGAAAATAACAGACATCGGCAATACGTAAATACCATATTCGGCATATTCTTCTTTTGTTAAGTAAGCCGTGCTATCTGTAACTACAGCAATTTTCATCCATTCAACTCCTTTCAGTTTGAAAATTTAGATTGTTTAAGTCATAAAAACTATAAACTTTCACCCTTCAAGTATAACAAAAAAGCGTTTAACACGCAATGAATGGAAAGATTTCTTTAAGAGACTTAACATTACTTGCTCATCTTTCAAATTACAGTATAATAGAAGACAGAATTATTTATTGGAGGTACTATGGAACAAAGATCAACTCAACATCAATTAGATAAACAAAAGAAAAATGACTGGTTCTTACGATTCATTAAAGGAATGTTCATCGGGTCAGGATTTATCCTTCCAGGTGTCAGCGGTGGAGCACTTGCTGCTATCTTTGGACTTTATGAACGCATGATTGCTTTCCTAGCAAACGTCACAAAAGACTTCAAGAAGAACGTATTATTCTTCTTACCAGTCGGAATCGGTGCTCTTGCAGGTATCGTTATCTCTATCATTTGGCGTAAGTTACTTACTTGGAAACTTTGAAACAATCATCCTTTGGTTCTTCATTGGATGTATCGTCGGAACAATCCCTGCTCTTTGGAAAGAAGCTGGAAAAGAAGGTCGCTCAACACGCGATATTATCATTCTACTCGCTTCATTTATTGGCGGATGCGTACTTCTTTATTTAGGTGAAAATGCAATCGGCGGTAGCGTGGAAGCCAACTTCTTCACTTGGATGATTGCTGGTGGATTAATCGCTTTAGGAATTATCGTTCCTGGACTTAGCCCATCAAACTTCATCGTATATATGGGAATGTACAAACAAATGTCAGATGGTTTCAAAACATTAGACATGAGCGTGATTCTTCCAATCGCATTAGGTGGACTTGTAACATTAGCGCTCTTCTCAAAACTTGTACACTACATCTTTAAGAAAGCTTACCCACAATTATTCCACTTCATTTTCGGAATCGTGCTAGCTTCAACTGTAATGATCATCCCAACAAACTACGCTGGATTTGACATCGTTCAATACCTTGCTTGCGTTGTAATGTTAGGATTCGGTACATGGCTTGGCGCATTCATGGCCAAACTTGAAGACACTTATAAATAACATTTCAAACAGCTTTGCTTCTCGCAAGGCTGTTTTTTTATGCCTAAAATTAACATATTTGTTAATTTCCACTCTCACTCCATGATGTAACATTTTTGTTACGTAACAAAAATGTTACATCTACTCTCCTCATAAACCGCATAAACATCCTCTCTTCTCCCTTGCCCTTAGTCGAGAATAGAATTTTATAAACTCTCCTCTCGAGTAGAGTTTTATGCCAAGAAGGCGATTATGGTACTGCACAAAAACATTAAAAGAGAATTCACTTATCAGACATTTATTGAAACCATAGCGGGGAATCATATCGAATGCGAATTAAAAGCCGTTATGGATTTTATCCATTACGGCTTGTTTGAGGCTTCGAAGGAGAAAGACTATAAGGCTTTCTCCGGTATCCCGCTATTTTGTTTCAATAAACAATGGCTGATAATAAGAATTCTCTTTCTAGCACCATTCCTGCTAATACCATAATCGCCGCCCTTGGCGGTTATTACTGAATTTTACGCACAAAAAAACTCTCTCGAAGTGAGAGAGTTTGTAAAGTTCTTATTTGAGACCGTATTTTTTGTTGAAACGATCCACACGTCCGTCTGCTTGAGTGAATTTTTGACGACCTGTGTAGAATGGGTGAGAATCAGAAGTGATTTCCACACGTAGTAATGGGTATTCGTTTCCGTCTTCCCATACAACTGTTTCACTTGAAGTCTTTGTTGAACCTGATAAGAATTTGAATCCTGTAGTTGTATCCATGAAAACTACTGGACGATATTCTGGGTGAATTCCTTGTTTCATTTCTATTCCTCCTGCCCTGAATTATTTGCTAATCCAGAGTTATTTATTTTCGCATGCATAATGCAACACGAATATAATAACATGCTCAAATTGAATTTGCAATAGTTTTATTCATCCCCTAATTCAAGTCCGGGAATTGCATTTAAATCCATATTTGCGAGTCTTTTTGCATGTATTTTGTATAAGCTGCAGCACCAATCATCGCCGCATTATCCCCGCAAAGTGATAATGGCGGGATGGAGAATGTGACTGTTGGGTAGTGTTCTTCCATCATCTGCGTCATCGCTGTACGAAGACCCTTATTAGCTGCCACTCCTCCTGCTAACACGAATTGTTTTACAGGATAGGCTTCAAGAGCGCGTCTTGTTTTTTCGACAAGAACTTCTACGACACTGGCTTGGAAACTTGCGGCTAAATCTTCAGGGACAATCTCTTCGCCTTTTTGTTTGGCGTTATGCACACGATTGATGACCGCTGATTTCAATCCACTAAAACTGAAATCGAAGTGGTCTTCATGAATCATCGCACGTGGGAAGTCATAAGTATCCGTTCCAAGATGAGCTAGTTCGTCCATTTTCTTTCCACCAGGATATGGCAAGTTCAGAATACGACCAATCTTATCGTAAGCTTCCCCTGCAGCATCATCTCTTGTTTCTCCGATAATTTGGAACTCGCCATCTTCTGGCATATACACAAGTTCCGTATGTCCACCACTTACTACAAGCGCCATTAGTGGAAATTGCAAAGGTTCCACGAGTTGGTTGGCGTAAATGTGTCCTGCCATGTGGTTCACCGCAATGAGCGGTTTCCCACTCGCTAAAGCTAAAGCCTTCGCTGCGGAAATCCCAATGAGAAGGGCTCCGACAAGTCCTGGACCATACGTCACCGCGATGGCGTCCATGTCATCCAATGTTTTACCTGCTTTTGCAAGAGCTTCGTCAATGACTTGTGTAATTTGTTCAACGTGATGGCGGCTAGCAATCTCTGGCACAACCCCACCAAAACGCATATGACTTTTAATTTGAGAGGCTACAATATTTGAAAGGATGGTATTGCCGTTTTGAATCACGGCTGCACTTGTCTCATCACAACTACTTTCAATTGCTAGAATCAATGTTTCTTTCATATTGCTCCTCCTATCTTTGTTCTATTTCTAAGCGATATTCAATCGCATCTTCAACTGGGTCACTGTAATAATCACTTCTCGTATGGAAGGCTTCGAACCCTAGAATTTCATATAAATATTGTGCACGCTTGTTGCTTTCGCGCACTTCTAGGAAAACAACTTTCACGTCTTTTTGCTTCAAATCGTATAAGGCCATTTGCCATAAACGTTGCGCGAGACCTTTACCTTGATAGTCTTTCGCAATCACGATATTCGTAATCGTTGCCTCGTCCAATACGCTTTGGACTCCAAGAAATCCTACTAGTTGGCGTTGCATCCATACTCCGTAATACGTGTTTGTTGGATTTTCTAAATCGGCAAGGAAACTCTCGGCACTCCAATTATTTGGATGCTCGTAGTTTTCTTGCACTAATGTGACTAATGCCTCCGCCATCGCTAAATCAGCTGGATGTAACCTTGTAAATGAATACTCTGATGAATGGAATGAAGACGGTGTTTTTGGCGGTAATGCATAGAGCATTTCCACGGCATCTTCATTTTCAGGAGTGTAGTAATTTTCCTTTGTACCAACAACTTCGTATCCATTTTTACGATAGAGCTTAATGGCTTTTGTATTCGACACGCGGGCTTCGAGCGTAATTTCTTTCTTGTCGAGCGCGCGGGCGATTTTTTCTAATGCTTTCAATAATAAAGTTGCGACATTCAAGAAGCGATAATCGTGTAGTACAGCAACATTCGTGATATGTAAATCTGTTCCCTCTGTCGTTCTCGCTCCGATGAAACCAACGATTTCCTCTTCCACTTCCAGCACAATATAAATGGCAGCTGGATTATGTGCGACGTCTTTTTCAAGAACATCCTTTGCCCATGGAGACTCTCCGTCATAAGCCGCTTTTTCCACTTCAAAAATGCGAGTGGCTTCTTCTGGAAGACCGATTCTGATTTTAGCCTGCGCACCATTTCCAAGAATCACTCTTTTTTCAAAGTTCTCAAACTGGTCGCGAATCGGATCCATATCTTGCGCTTCTTCTAAAAACAGTGCTTTGATTTTTTCAAACCACTGAATGAAGCGTTCTTTAAACTCGTTCCACATACACTGACCCCTTTTCTAAAGGATGCTCAGCTTGCCAATTTTCTTCTGCTTCTGCCAGTTTCAAGTACATTGGGACGAAGACGTCCGCGTCAACAGCTTCCTTATTTCTTCCTAATTCGATAAGCGATGTTGCGTGAGGAATCGCGTCAGGCCCTTCAAGCCACTTCGCCTCACTCGCTCCTTTTTCGACGATTGCTTCTTTTGTAATCGACTGCAATTGCCCTACAAAAGTCGCTCCCGCTGCATGTTCCGGCAACACTTTCAAGAAATCATCCCATGAAACATGTTGTTCCGCGATCACCTTTTCAAAGCCTTCGTCAGTCTTTTGATAACCTACTGCGAAAATATTTCCACGTCTAGCATCAAAAAACGGCACAACGACTTCAGCCACTTCTACTTTAGAAGCAAGGGTCGGTAAAAAGACGTCGAGACTGGAGACTCCAACAAGTGGAATCCCCAGACTCTTCGCAAGTGTTTTTGCAACGGTAACGCCAATTCTAAGTCCTGTATAAGATCCAGGACCTTCAGCAACAACGATCTTTGTTAAGTCTTTTGCTGTAATGCCGGCTTCTTTAAATACAGCTTCGATAGTTGGCACAAGGAGAACACTATGTTGCAACGTATTCTCAATCGTTTGTTCAATAATGGTACCGTCTGTCAGTTCTACAGCGACCGATAATGTCTTGTTCGATGTATCTAGTGCGAGGATTGTCATACGGCACTTCCTTTCTAACTATTTCGTAAATTCATGCATGAAGGCGCTGAATGCTTCTTGGCCTTCTTTTGTTTGTTTAAAGACGCCTGCATATTCTAACACGCGGCAGAATTTTGCGCTAACCGCTTTTTGTAAAAATGTGTCTACAGTTTCTTTTGTTGGTGCTTGTGCTTTTAATTCTTTCGCCCATTCTTGGTGAATTTCTGCAACAGCTTCAAGACTTCCTTCTCCAACAAGATAGTCTCTCACTTCGCGAAGTTCACGTTCAAGACGTGGTGGTAAAATCGCAAGCCCCATTACTTCAATTAAACCGATATTTTCTTTTTTAATATGTTGTACATCCGCATGTGGGTGGAAAATTCCATCAGGGAATTCCTCTGTTGTACGATTGTTACGTAATACTAAATCAAACTCATACGCATCTCCTTGACGACGCACGATTGGCGTAATCGCATTGTGCGGTTCGCCATTTGATTCACGTAAGATTTCAAGATCTTTGTTTTCGTAGTTTTCCCATGCTTTTAGGACATCAACCGCCACTTCAAATACTTCCTCACGGTTATTCCCACGAAGACGAAGCGCTGAAAGCGGCCAGTAAAGCCGTTCGATTTCAACGGTGTCAAACTTCTTAGAAATTCCAGTTTCTAAAACTTTAGCACGATTCATCGGGAATACGTAACGTCCCCCTTGATAGTGATTATGACTCAAAATCGATCCTCCAACAATTGGAAGTCCTGCGTTTGACCCTACAAAATAATGAGGGAATTGTGTCACGATTTCAAGGAGTCTGTTAAAAGCAACCTCATCCACTTTCATTGGTTCTAAGTTTTCAGACAAGAAAATCGCATGTTCTGAATAATAAGCATACGGAGAATAGTGATACCCCCAAGATTCTCCATCTAGTTCCATTCCTACGATACGATGGTTTGCACGACCTGGCCAGTTGATACGACCATGGTAGCCCACGTTTTCAAAACATAGACGGTTGGCAGGATAATTAAAATCCTTCGACTGTGCTGCTTTGATGATTTCCTCTTTTGTTTTTTCTGGTTTTGATAAGTTAATCGTGATTTCTAAATCGCCATACTCTGTTTCTCCATTAAAGGAAATATTTTTAGCAATATCATTTACCTTAATTAAGTTTAAATCGAGCGCCATTTTATAAAACGCATCTGTTGCTACTTTTGGACCTTCTTCGTATTTCTCCCAGAATAGACGGTTCAAATCTGAAGGCTTTGGAATCACGAGGTTCATTAACTCTTGTTCAAGCCAGTCGCGTTCTTCAGAGTCGTTTGCAATTTTACCAGCTTCAACAGCAGCTTCTACTAAGTTTGCCATTGCATCTAGTAAAGAAGGTTGCTCCACCTCATTTGAACTTTCAAAAGATTCTTCTCCCACTAAATAAAGCACACGATTTAATAAATAGTAACGATCTTCTTTTGAAACATACCCTGAAGCAATCGCACTATTTACAAATTCTTGAATGGCCTTATTGATTTTCATAATCTTGTCCTCCTACCAACTAGTTCCTAATCGATTAATATGCACGAGCAATCCAAACCGTATGAGTGGCTGGTTTACCTGTTACGATACATTTTTCTTTTTCACTGGAGCGTTAAATGGAATATTTCGAGTTGTGAAGCCTGTTTCTTCTTTGATTTTCGCTTCACTTTCTTCTGTTCCATCCCAACCAACTAATACCCAACCAGGTACTTCGCCAGCTTCGCGTTTTGCTTCGATATGAGCTTTCAACTCATCTAAAGTATCAATGTTTGTATATTCGTTAGAAGCACGCATCTTACGAGCTGTTTCTAACAGACGGCCTTGCATTTTATCTAATTCCTCTAAAATTGTATCTACTAAGCCATCGAATCCTACCGCTACTTTTCCGTCTAAGTCACGCATTTTTGTCATCACTTGATTGTTTTCTAAGTCGCGAGGTCCGCATTCGATACGCATTGGAACGCCACGTAATTCCCACTCGTTGAATTTGAATCCTGGTGAGTTGTCAGTGTCGTCAATCTTCACGCGTAATCCAGCAGCTTTCAATTCTTTTTGAAGCTCTTCTAATTTTTCTAAGATAGCTGGATTTTTCTTCCATGGTCCAACTGGAATTAAGACTACTTGTGTTGGAGCTACTTTTGGAGGTAATACTAATCCTTGTTCGTCACCGTGAGTCATGATTAATGAGCCGATTAAACGAGTCGATACTCCCCATGAAGTTGTATGCGCATGTACGTGTTCGTTTTCTTTTGTTAAATATTTAATGTCGAACGCTTCAGCGAATTTTGTTCCCATGTAGTGAGAAGTTCCCGCTTGAACGGCTTTACCGTCTTTCATCATCGCTTCGATTGAGTAAGTATCTACCGCTCCTGCGAAACGTTCAGAAGGAGTTTTTTGTCCTTCGTAAACCGGCACTGCTAATACGCCTTCTACGACTTCTTTGTAAATATCTAACATTCTCATTGTACGGCGACGTGCATCTTCTTCATCTGCGTGCGCTGTATGTCCTTCTTGCCATAAGAACTCTGAAGTACGTAAGAATGGTAAAGTTTTCTTTTCCCAACGGAATACGTTTGCCCATTGGTTGATTTCATATGGAAGGTCACGGTATGAATTGATCCAGTTTGAAAAAGCTGTTCCAATCATTGTTTCACTTGTTGGGCGAAGCGCTAAACGTTCTTCTAATTTTTCACCAGCTGCTTCTGTCACCCATGGTAATTCAGGAGCGAATCCTTCAATGTGGTCTGCTTCTTTAGTGAAGAAGCTTTCTGGAATTAACATTGGGAAGTACGCATTACGAATGCCTTCTTCTTTGAAACGACGGTTGAATTCCTCTTGAATATGTTCCCAGATTTCATATCCGTCTGGTTTAAAAATCATACATCCACGCACTGGTGAATAATCCATTAAATCTGCTTTTTGAATGGTTTGAATGTACCATTTAGAGAAATCTTCTCTTTGTAAGTTTGTTTTTTCTGCCATCTGCTTGACTCCTTTTTCGTTTTTTGTGAAATAAAAAAAGCCACTCCCCTAAAAAGGACGAATGACTCGCGGTACCACCTTAATTACACTTACGTTGTAAATGTCTCTTTAACATTGATAACGATGATTTCACCGGATTATTTTCATAATCACCTATTTGGTAGGTTCAGTTAAAGAGAGGGGGTTCTTTCTCAACAATCAGAACTTTCTGTACCCATCATTTCACTTACTTTTCCATGTCCTATCGTACTCTAAACAAGGGTGGAAAGCAAGTGTTTTCTTGCTGTAAACTAGTCGTATTTTGCTGTCTTTTGAAGAAACTCCGTTAAGTTCGTAGTATGGTTATATTTAATAGCGGCACTGAGGTCTTTTTCCAAGATGACTTTTTCTAAATCAATGCCATTTACTGCAGCAATCGCAATCGTATAATGGATGACATCTGCTAGTTCTTTTGCAAGTTCAGCTTGTACTTCCCCAGTATCCCCTTCTTTTCGGCCATCACGAATACTAATTTGCTCTGCCACTTCTCCAATTTCTTCTACTAATTTAATAAAGAGCCCTTGGTCGGCTTTTCGATTTTTATAAACATCTGCTAAATACTCTTCATATAGTCTTACGGTTAATCCTGACATCTAATCACACTCCAATAAAATAAGCAATAGACACAAAGCCTATTGCTATTTTACATAATTTAATATGGAAGATAAAGAAAGAATAATGTTGTTTTCTAATTGCAGAGGTTAGAGTTAAAACTGCAGATAATTTGTACTGTATTGTCTTATTAACTTATATTCCAACACAATTTGCAATGCCCACACCCAAATCCTTCGCACTGTGAAGGATTTTGCACGGCTGTTCCAGCCGCTTACGGTATTCCGGTCCAACGTTCCATTTCTGAACGCGATGGCTCGTATCCTAGTGAAGTTGAGTTCGAAAAGGCATAGGCTCAAGCCTTTCGAGTTTAGTCCGCACGGTCTTTCAGACCGCTTACGGCTAAACTGCGAACCGTCATCGCCTATGAACGCCTTTTCTCACATCCTATCTTTTGTCTATTGCTTTCACTACTCTATCCCCAATAATTTGGATAATGAATACCAAAATAAGGATGGCTACTGTAGCGACAAAGATGATATCCACTTTGTTTCGTGTATAACCAATGAGGTACGCTAAGTTTCCTAATCCACCCGCACCGATAACACCGGCTACTGCAGTAGAACCGATTAACGCGATGGCTGTAACCGTAATTCCTGATACAAGTGCTGGAAGTGATTCTGGAATCAGCACTTTTGTAATAATTTGACGAGTGTTTGCTCCCATTGATTCTGCCGCCTCGATGACTCCTGATGGGATTTCATTTAACGCGATATCCACCAGACGCGCGTAAAATGGTGCAGCGCTGATGATCAATGTTGGAATTGCCCCTTTAGGCCTACAATCGTTGACATGATAGCTTTTGTAAAAGGCATCAATAGTGTTAGTAAAATGATAAATGGAATTGCACGGAAAATATTAATGATTCCGCCTAAAATCAGATGAACCCATTTATTTTCAAGACTGCGTCCCTTTCCTGTTAAGAAAAGAAGAAGTCCTAAAATTAATCCAATGACAAATACATAAAACGTTGGAATGAAGGTCATATAGAGAGTTTCATTGATGGCTTTAATGACATCAGTCCATACAACATTCTCGAACGAAAACATTTCTCTGAAAAGTTCATCTAGGCTTGCTGATGCTAAAAATAGATTAAACATGCTCTAACACCTCCACGATAATTTCTGCTTGTTTGAGATATTCGATGACTTCTTCTGCTTTTGAAGATTCTTCCTCAATCAAAATAATCATGCTTCCTAATATCCCTTTTTGCGTAATATTTACCTTAGCTTGTAAAATCGATACCGTTGCATCGAGTTTACGAATTGCTTCAGATAATACGGCGTCTCCTGTACGATCACCTAAATACTGAATACGAACCGCTACCCCTGGGCGAAGGGACGTTGATAGGTGATGGAATACTTCATCGATTTCATCATCCACACGTTCTTCTCCAACAAATTGTTTTGTAATGGGTTGTTGTGGATTTTTGAAGACTTCAATCACTTCTCCACTTTCCACTACTCGTCCTTCTTCCATCACGGCAACACGGTGGCAAATTTGACGGACAACATGCATTTCATGCGTAATTAACACAATCGTTAACCCTAGTTCTTGGTTGATTTCTACTAATAATTTTAAGATATCTTTTGTTGTCTTAGGGTCAAGTGCACTCGTTGCCTCATCACATAAAAGGACTTCTGGATCATTGGCTAACGCACGGGCAATCCCGACTCTTTGCTTTTGTCCCCCAGAAAGTTGTGATGGATAAGATTTCTCACGTCCAGTTAGTCCAACTAAATCGATTAATTCGGCTACCTTAGCTTTACGCTCGGCTTTTGGAACGCCTGCAATTTCAAGTGAAAAAGCAATGTTTTCTTCGACTGTTCTCGACCATAAAAGATTGAAATGTTGGAAAATCATCGCGATTTTTTGACGCTCTTTTAAAAGCTCTTTGCGTTTTAAGGTTGTAATGTCTTTTTCATTAATATAAATATGACCACTTGTAACTGTCTCAAGTCCATTTAACAAACGGATTAATGTACTTTTACCCGCACCTGAAAAACCAATCACTCCAAAAATTTCGCCTCTACTAATCTCTAATGAGACATCTTTTACAGCTTCAACCGTGCCTTGTTTCCCAGTATATGTTTTGGACACGTTCTCTACTCGAATCATTGTTTCACTCCTTAATGTTAAAAGGGAGCGAAAAGTACAAGGCTTTTGGCTTTGCATCTTTCCACTCCTCTTGTTCTCTTACTATTTTTATTATTTCGCAGGAATTACAGAACCATCTGTATATTTTTCGCTGATGAATTTACGGATTTCATCACTTTGTAACACTTTGATTAACGCTTTGATTTTTGCGCTATCTTTGTCAGCAGGTTTTACAGCGATTAAGTTAGCGTATGGCGAGCTTTCGTCTTCTAAAGCGATTGAATCTTTCACTGGTGAAAGTTTAGCATCGATTGCGAAGTTTGAGTTGATGATCACTGCATCCCCTTCATTGTTTTCGTAAGTTGATACTAACAATTCAGGTGCGATTTCTGTTTTGATTTGGATGTTCTTTGGATTTTCAGCAATATCGCTTAATCCAGCAGTTACAGGGTTCACGCCATCTTTTAATTTAATTAATCCAGCTTTTGTGAAGAAGCTTAAGAAACGTCCTACTTCAGCAGGGTTTGTTGACGCATATACCACTGCGTTGTCTGGTAATTCTTTTAATGATTTGTATTTCTTAGAGTAAATTGCCATTGGTTCGATATGAACGTTCCCTACAGAAACTAAATCTTGGTTATGTTCTTTGTTGAATTTGTCAAGATATGGAGTGTGTTGGAAGTAGTTTGCATCCGCATCTCCTCCGTAAACGATGTTGTTTGGAGTTACATAGTCATTTACAATGTTAATGTCTAATTTGTACCCTTCTTTTTCTAAGAGTGGTTTAGCAGCTTCTAAGATTTCAGCGTGAGGTGCTGGTGAAGCGACTACTTTAATTGTTTTGTCTTCTGCTTTTGCAGCTTCTGTTGTGCTTTCTGATTTTGCTGAGTTATTTCCGCAAGCTACTAATGCTGTTGCTAAAAGTCCGAATGTTGTTGCTTTGAATAATTTAATAAATTTCATGTTATAAGTCCCCTTTTTGGTTAAATGATTGTTCTTTGTTTGGAAATCACATGCGCGCTTCGTGATTTCCAACAGATGTTGCTCTGTCCATGTTGGTTTGGGCCATAAAAAAAGCTTCCCCTCTACACACTAGAGGCGAAGTTTTCGCGTTACCACTCTAATTCCGATAAACCTCACAGTTTCACCGCTCCAAAAGTACGTTGCATGGTGCAAGATACCCTTGTACGTTATCGAGTACAAATCGCAAAAGCTTCATCACCTTTGTTGCTCCCAGACCATTTTCAATAAATTGCCCCGTATCCTTTCCCACCAACCGGATTCTCTTTAACGTTCTTCTTTATTTACTTATCTGTTCATTGCATTGTTTTATCTGATGAAACTACTATAAACGATGGTGGTATTCTGAGTCAATGCGAAACTCGTTATTTGATTATACCTGTTTTTCAGAACTCGTTATAACTTTTATGCATATATCTTTAAACAAAAAAAGAAGGAGCGCAAAACCGCACTCCTTCTGCTAATTTCAACTATTTCTTCAAGAACTTTCTCATTGAAAGAACTGAACCAAACGCACCGATAAGAACACCGATGGTAACCATTCCTGCTGAAACATAAATCAAGAATGGATTTGGATCGAGTAGGCTAAAGCTTGATCCAGAGAAGAAATCTGAACCGCCTTTATACACCCATAGGTATACAGACCATACTAATCCGATTGGGATAATTGAACCGATTAATCCAATCATACCGCCTTCTAAGAAGAATGGCCAACGGATGTATGCTTTTGTCGCACCTACCAGACGCATGATTTCGATTTCTGTTCTACGTGCATAGATTGTTGCACGGATTGTATTTGAAATTAAGAACATCGCTAACGCTAAAAGTCCTAAATCACAACTGCCCCGATATTACGAGCTGTCGCGATGATACGGAATAAGTTATCCGCACGAGCTTCCCCGTAACGAACACGCGCTACGTAGTCCATGCCTTCGATTTGTTTCGCAATAGCACTTGTTTTTTGTGGTTCCACTGCTTTTACGTCGAACGCATTACGAAGTGGGTTTGCATCATTTTTAAATAATGATAACTCTTCCCCGAAGTTCTTTGTTACGTCTTCTAACTCTTCGTCTTTAGAACGGAAAGTGATAGACTCAACGCCATCTAAGGCTTTAATTTTTGCTTCTAATTCATCTGTTTTTGTTTGGTCAGCTGCCAAATCAATAAATACACGTACGTTTACGTCATTTTCAATATCTGAACCAATTTTATTAACGTTGAATAGTAATGATACGAACACACCAACGATTAATAAGATCATTGAAACTGCAGAAACAGCACCAAATGTCATCAATCCATTTCTGAAAAGACTCTTGAAGGCGTCACGTATATGACGACCCATCGTTCTAATCTTCATATCCGTATTCCCCCTGTTCTTGGTCACGTACAATTTGACCATTCTCAATCGCAATTACACGATGCTTTTTCTCGTTAACGATTTGGCTATTGTGTGTTGCCATTACGATTGTTGTTCCTTGTTCGTTGATACGTTCAAGGATATCCATAATTTCCATAGAAGTTTCTGGGTCAAGGTTCCCTGTTGGCTCATCGGCAATCAGGATTCCAGGTGTATTCACAATTGCACGAGCAATCGCTACACGTTGTTGTTCCCCACCAGATAATTCATTTGGGAAATTGTTCATACGGTGTTTTAGGTTTACTAACTCTAAAACATCTTCAACACGGCGTTTAATTTCACGAGGTGATTTTTCAATAACCTCCATCGCATATGCCACATTTTCGTATACAGTTTTATGTTGTAAGAGTTTAAAGTCTTGGAAAACAACCCCTACATAACGGCGTAAGTACGGAATTTGACGATCTCTAATTTTCATCAAATCATATTTACCTACACGAATTCTACCTTTAGTCGCTTTTTCTTCGCGATACATCATTTTAATGAAAGTTGATTTACCTGCACCAGAAGGCCCTACTACATAAACGAACTCTCCATCCTTAATTTGGATAGATAAATTATTAATAGCAGTGATGCCTTTATTATATTTCTTAGTTACATTCATCATTTCAATCATAAACTCACCAGCTTTCTAATCCTTCGATATTTTAATCCTCCCTATTATAGCACCCGAATATTACAACCCCTTCACATAAGATTACAGAAATATTAAATTAAGGATACGAGGAAAAGCGGTTAGAGGCGAAGACGGTTCGCGGTTTTGACGCAAGCGGTCAGAATGACCGTGCGGACAAAACACGAAAGGCTTGAGCCTCTGCTTTTCCGAGTTCAACTTCAGGATACGAGGGCGAACGCTCAGGGACGAATCATTGGAAACAAACACCGCAAGGGACTTGGAACAAGTCGTGCGGATGTTTGTTGAAATGGACGTCGGCCCTGTGAGCCCGAGTTCAACTTCAGGATACGAGCCCTCGCGTTCAGAAATGGAACGTTGGACCGGAATACCGTAAACGGCTGGCACAGCCGTGCGGATATTTCGGGAAACGCACGCCATTTCTGCGATGGCGAGTTCAACTCCAGGATACGAGGGAAATCCTTCACAGTGCGAAGGATTTGGGTGTGGGCATTGCTTCTCGTATACTCATTCATCCCTGTAAGACAATACTTTACTCTATATCAGCAGTATTTACTCAACATCAAGAAAGTCAATAAACCACTGTGCCTATATCAATAAGCTTTTCTCCTTCGTTATAACGGGAAGTTTCATCCCATAATAATACAGATAATTAAAACGAACTTAAAACAATTTGCCTTGCAATATTAAAACACCTAGCTCTCACTAGGTGCTTCCTACTATTATTCTTCAGTTGCTTTCGTTCCCTCAAGCGTCCATTTTAAGTACGCATCCATAAACGGATCCAAATCTCCGTCCATAACTGCCCCAATATTTCCTGTCTCATATCCAGAACGTAAATCTTTTACCATTGAATAAGGATGGAACACATAGTTACGAATTTGAGACCCCCAGGCGATGTCTTTTTGCTCGCCACGGATAGCTGCTAATTCAGCTGCCTTCTTCTCTTCTTCTAATTGGAACAATTTTGCCTTCAACATCGCCATCGCTTGGTCTCTGTTTTTAAATTGAGAACGTTGCGCCTGACTCTGCGTCACGATTCCCGTTGGAATATGCGTAATACGCACCGCAGAAGACGTCTTATTAATATGTTGTCCACCGGCACCACTTGCACGGTACACGTCGATTTTTAAGTCATCTGGGTTAATTTCAATATCAATATCTCCGTCCATTTGCGGAACAACATCCACTGAACAGAAGGATGTATGACGTTTCCCAGCCGCATCAAATGGTGAAATACGAACGAGACGATGCACGCCTTTTTCAGAACGTAAGTACCCGTATGCATTCAATCCCTCAATTGACAAGGTTACAGATTTAATCCCTGCTTCGTCCCCATCTTGATAATCCACTGTTTCCACACGGTAGCCATGTTTTTCAGCCCAACGCATATACATACGCAGTAGCATGCTTCCCCAGTCTTGTGATTCCGTACCACCAGCACCTGGATGGATTTCCAAAATCGCACTGTTCTTATCATGAGGACCGTTCAGCAACATACTTAATTCGTACTGTTGCAAGTCCTTCTCAAGGGCCTCTATTGCGTCAACGATTTCCGCATGCACTTCTTCATCTGGCTCTTCTTTATACATTTCAAATAACAAACCTGTCTCTTCATGCGCCAATTCCATCTTATGGAACGTATCATAAATAGCCTTTAATTCATTATTCTTTTGAATGACTTGATTCGCTTTTTCGCTATCATCCCAAAATGATGGTTCAGACATCTCTTGCTCGTAGGCAGCGATATCTTCTTCTAAGCGATCTAAGTCAAAGAGACCTCCTATAACTGATGATTTGTTCGTTCATGGCCTCAAGCGCATTTCTAATTTCACTAATTTCCATACTGACCTCTTTCTAAAAGAAAACGGCGAAATGCTTCGCCGTCTCCCTTTGTTATTAAGCTTTTTCTGAATCGTCGTCAGAAGTTCTGTCATGACCTATAGCCACTACACTGCGAACTCCTTGAATTTGTTCACGTTGTAAGTTTTGACGAATTTGAGATTTCATCAAGATACGTGTTACATCATAGTCGATTGCAGCAATCATTTGTTGGAATCGTTCGTAACCTTCTGTTTGGTACTCTGTTAATGGATCGATTTGAGCGTATCCACGTAAACCAACGCTTTGACGTAATTGGTCCATATCATCGATGTGATCTGTCCACTTACGGTCAACCACACGTAGGATAACTACTTTTTCGAACTCAAGCATTTGATTGTCACCATTCAATTGCTCTTGTTTTTCTTTGTAGATTTCCATTGCTTTTTCGTTTAAGATGCCTTCGATTTCAGCAGCTGATTTGCCTTCTAAATCGCTAATTGAAAGTTCATCTGGAGCACAGATTGAGTTGTGAGCAAAGTCCACAATTCCTTCTAAGTTCCACTCTTTTTGATCTGTCAATGTATGACTTTCCACAACACGGTGAATTGTACGACGGATCATACCTTTTGTCACTTTTTCAAGTGATTGATCTTCATTAATAATTTGTAGACGTTGTGAGTAGATGATTTCACGTTGTTCACGCATAACCTCATCGTACTCTAGGACGCTTTTACGAGTATCGTAGTTGTTCCCCTTCAACACGTTTTTGTGAAGATTCTACTTGTCTTGTTAACATCTTGCTTTGGATGAAGTTATCGTCGCCTTCATCTGTTAAGTTTAGACGTTCCCAGATTGCTTGCATTTTTTCTCCACCGAAACGTTTCATCAAATCATCTTCTAATGATAGGTAGAATTGTGTTGCACCTGGGTCCCCTTGACGTCCACTACGTCCACGTAATTGGTTATCGATACGACGGCTCTCGTGACGTTCTGTACCGATTACGCAAAGTCCACCAAGTTCTTTCACGCCTTTACCAAGCTTGATGTCAGTACCACGTCCGGCCATGTTTGTCGCAATGGTTACAGCGCCACGTTGACCTGCTGACATGATAATTTCTGCTTCTTTAAAGTGGTTTTTCGCATTTAATACTTCGTGCGGAATTCCTTCTGCGCGTAGTAAGTTAGATAGCAATTCACTTGTTTCAACGGCAACCGTACCGACAAGGATTGGTTGACCTGCTTCATGACGTTGTTTGATATCTTGAACAACCGCACGGAATTTACTACGTAATGATGGGTAGATTAAATCGTGACCATCGATACGTTGAATTGGACGGTTTGTTGGAATCGCAATAACGTTCATGTTGTAGATTTCTCTGAATTCTTCTTCTTCAGTCTTCGCAGTACCTGTCATCCCTGACAATTTACGATACATACGGAAGTAGTTTTGGTAAGTGATTGTCGCCATTGTCTTAGACTCGTTTTCAACTTCAACGCCTTCTTTAGCTTCAATCGCTTGGTGAAGACCATCTGAATAACGACGACCTTCCATGATACGTCCAGTAAATCCATCAACGATTTTAACTTTACCTTCATCCACCACATAGTCGATGTCGCGTAACATAATGTAGTTCGCACGTAAACGCTTGGTCGATATGGTGAACAAGCGCTGAGTTATCCACGTCATAAAGGTTTGGTAAGCGGAATGTTTGTTCAGCTTTGTTAATCCCTTCGTCTGTTAATGAGATTGTCTTAGAAGTTAAGTCGATTGTGTAATCTTCTTCCTCTTTTAATCCTTTCACAAACATATCTGCACGTTGGTATAACACTGTTGATTTTTCAGCTTGTCCTGAAATAATCAATGGCGTACGCGCTTCGTCGATTAAGATTGAGTCTGTTTCATCGACAACTGCGTAGTTTAATGGACGTTGTACCATTTGTGATTTATAAACCACCATGTTATCACGTAAGTAGTCAAATCCTAATTCACTGTTTGTGCTGTAAGTAATGTCTGCAGCATATGCTGCACGTTTTTCTTCTGAAGACATTCCTGTTAAGTTTAACCCTACAGTCAAGCCTAAGAAGTTATATAACTCACCCATTTCGCGAGCGTCACGAGAGGCTAAGTATTCGTTAACGGTAACTACGTGAACTCCGTCGCCTGATAATGCGTTTAAGTATACAGGCATTGTCGCTGTTAACGTTTTACCTTCACCAGTACGCATTTCCGCAATGTTACCGTCATGAAGTGTAATCCCACCCATGATTTGAACTTTATATGGGAATAAGCCTAATACACGTTTAGCTCCCTCACGTACTAAAGCGAATGCTTCTGGAAGTAATGCATCTAAAGACTCCCCTTGAGCATATCTTGCTTTATATTCTTCTGTTTTTACTGGAAAATCAGCATCTTCTAATGCAGACATTTGAGATTCTAACGCAATTACTTTATCCGCTAGTTTTCCTAAACGACGTAATTCACGCTTATCATTTTCAACTAACTGTCTCAAAAAATTTGCCATTTAATTAACTCCTTTTTTATTTTCACCATTATTTTTAAATCGGTGAACATTTTAAATCTCATAAAATTACTACAAATAGGTGGCTACACCTATTGCATCTTATTTATTTTACCATTGTTTCGCTAATTAAGAAAGCAAAAAAAGGCGACTTTTTTCAAAGTCACCCGATTTTTTTACATTTTTACGTCAAAGAAACCCAATTTCCTATCCAAACGGAAAGTTGTTGTTGCTTTAACTCCGTTTTCTTTCCGCTAAAACTAGCGCCATTTCTATTCACAAAAAAGGTGGCTTAAAAAAGCCACCTAAATTTTTATTAATTTGTTTCAATCAAACCATATTTTCCATCTTTACGACGATAAACAATGTTTGTTTCGTTCGTTTCAGCATCTTGGTAAATAAAGAAGTTATGTCCTAACATGTTCATTTGAAGAACAGCTTCTTCGCTATCCATTGGTTTCAAATCAATTCGTTTTGTACGAACGATTTCTAATCCTGTTTCGTCCTCTTCAGGCACTTCTGGAAGTGGTGGTAACACAATATCGAATCCTTTTTCACGAGATTTACGATTGATTTTTGTTTTATGTTTACGAACTTGTCTTTCAAGTTTATCGACTACCAAGTCAATACTTCCATATAAATCAATTGAAGTTTCCTCGGCACGTAGAACTAAATAAGGAAGTGGGATCGTAACTTCAACTTTTGCAGTCTTTTCAGTGTAGACTTTCAAGTTGACATATACAGTCGCATTAGCAACGTCAGTAAAGTATTTTTCTAATTTGCTAATTTTCTTTTCTGCGTATTGACGAATCGCTTCTGTGACCTCAATATTTTCTCCACGGATATTATATTTAAACATAATACTCTCCCCTTTCATCTGGAAAACCAGATTTGAAGAAATACCCTAAGGACCACTCTTAGGAATTGCTTCGTTTGATTTCTATAGTTTTATTATAAAGCATGCACAGGGGTTTTACAACCGTTTTCAAGAATTCTCTCATTAAGAATTGTTAAGGAAAAACGGTATTTTTGAGGACTTTTCTTTGGAGATATTTTGTTTTCATAAGATGAAAAATCATACAGCACTGAAGATTAGAATCATTCCCAATAAAACTCTCTATCACTAAACTCTTCTCTCTCCTATCTTGGATGTCTAAGATTCCTAGTTAAAATAACACAGAATCTCCATTGACAGAAATCGTTTTCAACGATATAGTGAAATAGTAAACAAATTATAAAGGAGTTATGGTTATGGAAAAAGTATTTGCTAGTCCGTCTCGTTATGTTCAGGGGAAAGATGTTCTTAAAACTGGTCTTTCTCACGTGTTGGCTCTTGGGAATCGACATCTCCTTCTTTGCGACCCTATCGTTTATGATTTAGTCGGTAAAGAACTAGAAGAAAATCTCGTAAAAGAAGGCGCGTTTGTTCTTCGTGAAATCTTCCATGGTGAAGCAACCAATGACGAAGTTCGCCGCGTTGCTGAAGTTGTGAAGGAACATCAACTAAACGTAGTCATCGGCTTAGGTGGAGGTAAATCGATCGATACAGCCAAAGCGATTGCGGATGACTCAAATTGTCCGGTAGCAATTTTACCAACAATTGCTTCAACGGATGCTCCAACTTCTGCACTCTCTGTAATTTATTCAGCAGAAGGCGTGTTTGAACGCTATCGTTTCTACAAGAAAAACCCAGAATTAGTATTAGTGGATACAAAAGTCATTGCCAATGCTCCTGTTCGTTTATTAATCTCAGGAATTGCCGATGCGCTTGCTACTTGGGTTGAGGCTCGTGCAGTCATCGAAGCACAAGGCGGCACAATGGTCGGTCAAGTGCCAACGATTGCAGCAGAAGCCATCGCTCGTGTCTGCGAAAGTACTTTATTCGAAAATGGTCTACAAGCCGTTGCAGCAGCAAACGCCAAAGTAGTTACTCCATCTTTAGAAGCTGTTGTAGAAGCAAACACCCTACTCAGCGGCATCGGTTTCGAATCGGCTGGTTTAGCAGCAGCGCATGCCATCCATAACGGATTCACTGCCATCCATGGAGACATCCATACTCTCACTCACGGTGAAAAAGTAGCTTATGGTACATTGACACAACTGTTACTAGAAAATCGTCCAAAAGAAGAACTCGATAAATACATTACTTTCTATAAAGCGCTTGGATTACCAACAACGCTGAAAGAAGTGAAATTGGATTCTGTATCGTATGAAGACTTACTCAAGATTGGATCTCTTGCTACACAAGAAGGCGAAACTATCCACCAAATGGTTGTTGACTATACTGCCGAAGATGTGGCAAATGCTCTACTTGCTCTTGACCAATATGTCACTACACGATTCTAAAAATAACTAAATCAACTCAAATAGCCCAAGCAGATTTCTGCTTGGGCTATTTTTATCGATTAGTTTTGTATCATGCATGATACGTATCACGCATGATACACTTTTTATCTAAATAAAGTCAGAGACTCCACTTCTTCAACACCCATTTCCGTTAATGCTTTTGCGGCAAGGTGGATTGTTGCGCCGGTTGTATAAACATCGTCCACCAATAAGACTTTTTTTGGAATCATGACTCCCTCTTTAATCCTAAACGGTTGTTTTAGTTGCAAACGCTCCTGTCTTGTCTTCTCAGATTGCTTCTTCCCACTGCCAATATGTTCTAAAAGTGAAACGGTAGATACATGGCACTGTTCCAGTAAAGTTGGAATCGTCTCAAATTCTCTTTTTCTTAGACTCGTACTGGATGACGGCAATGGACAAAGAACGAAGCCCCTCTTCTGATACTTAAGCAACTCTTGTCTTAATTCCTTTATCACCAACGTCATCACTCTTGTATCTCCCACAAATTTGAATAACTCCATAAACTTTCGCCCCGCCTCGTCATAAGCATATAAGGCCGTATTCTTTAAAAGAACTGATTCTTTTACTTGATGCCATTTTTGACAATCCGGGCAGACTTCTACTTTTGTCATCAACCTCCCACATTCTAGGCAAGTTGGATGCTGTTTTAATTCCATAAACGGATGCTCACAATTGACGCAGACGCACTTTCTGTTTGCGCCTAGTAAAAACGATAGTATCGGCTGGGCTCGTTCAACTTCTTCCCCGCACCATAAACATTTCATTTACCTTCCCTCCCAAGAAGCGCTTGTCGATTTAAGTCTTCGATTTCCTTGATTGCCTGGACCATCGCCTTTGTTTTCCCATTATGAAAATATACAACTTCTCCTGTTTGGCATTCTGCGGTCCGGCCAACACGTCCTGCAATTTGCACGAGAACTTCTCTTGAGAACTCCTCTTCGTGTGCATTGACGACACAAACATCGACTCCTGGAAAAGTCACTCCCCGCTCTAGAATCGTTGTTGTCACTAGAAAATCGAGTTTTCCTGCTCTCATCTGTGCAATTCGTTCCTGGCGATATATTTCTTTAGAACTAACCGTCTCGAATTTTGCATTTGGGAACTGTCGTCTAAGTGCTGCTTCTATCGGACCTAGAAGTGTAATCCTTGGTACAAATAGCAAAAATCGTTTCCCCTCTTTTAAATGTTCCTCTATAAACCGCTGCACCGGTTTAGGTACTTTTTTCTTTTTCAGCTTTTTCTCTAAGTCTCCGATATAACTCATCGTCGGTACTACTAATGGTTTCTTATGATATCGCTCTGGCAATAAGGATACCGACAACTCTTTTCGTTTAATTCTTCTCTCTAGCGTCTGGGACGGGGTCGCCGTTAAATACAGCAGGCAACCGTCCTCTTTCACCGCACGATGAACCGCCCGAATCAGTAACTCATTATCCCGATAAGGAAATGAGTCCGTCTCATCAATCACGACCAAATCAAATGCGCGGTAGAATCTTAGCATCTGGTGCGTCGTCGCAATCGTCAGCGGCACTCGCTTGTAACCTTCTTCGGACTGTGAATGAAGTACGTTTTGCTCGACTGTTGGGAAAGCTTCCTTCAAACGAGGCGCAAGTTCAACACATACATCAATTCTTGGTGCGGCAATGGCGACTCTTTTTCCTTGTTGCAACATCCATTCGATGCTCGCAAAAATCATCTCCGTTTTCCCAGAACCTGTCACGGCCCAGAGTAGGTGTTCACGGAATCCTGTGTGCTTTACGACATCCAGACACTCCAAAGAGAGCTGTTCCTGTTTGGAACTCAAAGTATGTTTATAGTGCGCTAATGTTCCTGTTCTTTTTGGAAAAGGCTGCTCTTCTTCAGGAGTCGCAATCACCACGCTACAAGCCTTCACCTTTCCCATCCCAATACACTTCAAGCAATACCAACATTCACCGTCTTCACAATTCAGGCAAGGCCCTTTGGCAAATTCCAACGGATCCGTATTCCCACAAAACTGGCACTCTTTCTTCCTGTTTTTCACGGTAATCCCAACCTCTAGCACTGCATTAGTAGAAACTTCATGCTCTTTTAGCATCGATTGATAGACCGCTTGAATACGTCCAACCGCTCCTTCCATCCCACTCACCTCACCCCTAACTACGCAAAAAAATCAGAAGAAGATTTCTCTTCTTCTGATTTTTGTTTGAAAGGAGTGCTTCTATTATGAGAAGAATGCGAGTAATACCCCTGCAGCAATCGCACTACCGATAACTCCGGCTACGTTTGGTCCCATTGCGTGCATTAATAAGTAGTTACTTGGGTCTTCTCTTTGTCCTTCTTTTTGTACAACACGAGCGGCCATTGGTACGGCAGATACCCCTGCAGCACCGATCATTGGATTGATTTTACCGCCAGATAATTTGTACATCAATTTACCCATTAGAACCCCAGCTGCTGTTCCTCCAGCAAACGCGATTAATCCTAATAAAGTAATTTTAAGAGTCGATACTGATAAGAATAATTCCCCTGTTGCTTTCGCTCCAACGGTTAACCCTAAAATAATGGTTACCCCGTACATCATCGCATTTTGTAGAACCTTTGTAATGTTTGGAACTACCTTAATTTCTTTAATTAAGTTACCGAGCATTAAGCATCCTACTAACGGTGTTGCACTTGGTACTAATAAGCTGACAAAAATTGTAACAATGATTGGGAAAAGAATTTTTTCCGTTTCACTCACTTTACGGTTTTCTGTCATCTTAACAAGACGTTCTTTCTTCGTCGTGAGCGCACGAATAATTGGCGGTTGAATAATTGGCACAAGCGCCATGTATGAGTACGCTGCTAGGGCGATTGCTGGTAATAAGTGCGGTGCAAGTCTTGTCGTTAAGAACAAGGCTGTTGGTCCATCCGCACCCCCGATAATCCCTACTGAAGCAGCTTCTTGCGGTGTCATTCCCCCACATTACTGAAAGGAAGAATGCGACGAAAATACCGAATTGAGCTGCCCCACCAAGCAAGATGGTTTTTGGATTTAGCAAGTAGCGGTCCAAAGTCTGTTGAGGCCCCTAAGCAAAGGAAAATCATCGGTGGATAAATCCCAAGGTTTGTTCCTTGATATAAGTAATACAAGAGTCCACCAGGTCCATTTTCAGTAGGAGCATCCATCAACCCTGCTAATGGTAAGTTTACAAGGAGCATCCCGAACGCAATCGGAACCATTAAGTATGGTTCATACCCTCGTTTAATCCCTAGATATAGAAACACGCAGGCAATAATTAACATAATGACATTTTGAATCGTTAAATTATAAACCCCACTTGTTTCAATCAACTGTTGAATGACTTCCATAAACCATCGCCTCCTAAATCGTTAAGAGTGGTTGGTTCGATTCGACAGATTCATTACTTGATACATGAATTGCTTTCACAACACCATCAGCCGGAGCAAGGATTTCATTTTCCATCTTCATGGCTTCTAAAATCACAAGTACATCTCCTTTTTTCACTGCATCACCGACATTTTTATTGACCGATAATACAATCCCTGCCATTGGAGCAGGCACCACTTCACCGTCCCCTGTTGGAGCAGGGGAAGAGGCAGCTTTCTTTTCTTCCACTGGCGCACTAGGTGCTGGAGTTGGAGCAGCCGCTAATTTTTGTGTTGCTTCTTCATTTGAAATTTCTTTTAGTGAGACGATAAATGTTTCGCCATTCACTTCTACTTCGTATTTTTTCATTTAGTCCACCTTCTTTTCAATCGATACAATTTCAAAGTGCTTGTCCGGAACATCCGCACTCGCTTTTGTTAAAGCGACCAGTGCGGCAACTCGAGCAAGTTTATTCGTTTCAAATAGTGTTCCATCATTTGTTGGAATTTCAGGCTTCACCTCAACGGGTTTGCCTACAACTCCAGCAGTGGGATGACTCTTTGCTTCCAGGATTTGGATAACTTTAGAGCTTCCTTGCATGAGAAACATTAGAATCGTCAACATCACAAACACAATTCCCATTGAAACGATTGTGATCCATAGGATTTCTAATAAACTTAAGTGCATAACTCTCTCCTCACTTTACAGTCGCAAAAATCTTCACGATTTCAGATGGTTTTTGCCATTGTCCATTCTTCTTGAGCAAGAATTCTTTACCGACTTTAGGGAAGAGTGCGTAAGTTAAGACATCTTCGTCACTTCTTGCTAAATCTCCAAGTTCTGCTTTGAGTGTTTCGAATTCAGGTGGCAAGTGGTTTGCTGGTCGATCGCTGATGACTTCTTGGTCACCAATGATGCTTCTTCTAAAGCTTTCTTGAATTGGTACTGGTGATTGACCATACGAACCAAGTAAGTAAGCTTTCACTTCATTAGAAACCACTTTGTAGCGTTGACCTGTAAGAACGTTCATCGTTGCTTGTGTTCCCACCATTTGGCTCATTGGAGTTACAAGTGGTGGATAGCCTAGATCTGCTCTTACCTTAGGTACTTCTTTTAATACTTCTTCGTATTTATCTGTTGCTCCAGCTTGCGTTAATTGAGAATACATATTCGATAACATTCCACCAGGCACTTGATATAAAAGCGCACGTGGATCTGGTGTTAACATTTTTGGATTTAATGTTCCATCTTTAATGTATTTATCTTTAATTACTCGGAAGTGGTCTGCAATAGGTTCTAATTTTGCCAAATCAACAGAGATATCATAGCCTAGTTCGCGAAGAGCGATGACTAATGATTCCGTTGGTGGTTGGCTTGTCCCTTCACTAAGTGGTGAAAGGGCTGTGTCGATGCGGTCTGCACCAGCTTCAATGACTGCTTGATATGTTAGTTGCGCAATACCGCTTGTGCAGTGTGTATGCACAACGATTGGAACTGTGATCACTTCTTTTAATGCGCGAACGAGCTCAATACCACGAGCTGGTGTTAAAATTCCGGCCATGTCTTTCACACAGATAGAATCCGCACCCATTTCTTGCATTTTTGCTGCTAGTTCTTTGTAGTATTCAATCGTGTGCGCATCACTAATCGTATAGCAAATTGTCATTTGTGCTTCTTTACCTGTCTTCTTCACAGCATTTAGTGAAGCTTCCAAGTTACGAACGTCATTTAACGCATCGAAAATTCTGAAAATATCAATCCCGTTTTCTGCTGATTTTTCGACAAATTTTTCCACCACATCATCAGCATAGTGACGATATCCTAAAATATTTTGTCCGCGTAATAACATTTGGAGTGGTGTCTTCTTTAAATGTTTTTTCAAGGTGCGAAGTCTGTCCCATGGGTCTTCGTCTAAGAAACGAATACATGCATCAAACGTTGCTCCACCCCAACATTCCAAAGAAGCAAATCCTGCTTCGTCTAATTGATCTAAAACAGGGAGCATATCTTCAATTCGCATACGGGTTGCCATCAAAGATTGATGGGCATCCCGTAAGATTGTATCTGTAATTCCTATTTTTCTAGTCATCACCGAACACTCCTTCCACTATAATACGTCGATAAAGCGTTCGATTGTCTTGATGCTTTCAAGGGCATCTTGAGGAATTTGATGTTCTGGATTTGCATCATTAAATGCTTTCAAGTAGTCTAGACGGAATTGCATACGGTCACGAATTAATTCAGCGTAGTCTCCGCTCATTTCAGGCACTTCATATCCTTCCACTGGTAAGTATTCCATTCCTGGAAGCCCACCGAATAATTCGAAGTTTGCTTTGCCATCTACTACTGTTTCGATTACACCTAGGGAAACTTCTTTTGTAACTTTCTTACCTAAGAAATCTCCTGTATTGATAATGTAGCAGTCTACATCTTTATCAAATAAGGCTTTGAATTTTTCGTAGTCCTCTACTAATGGATATACACGGAATGGGTTTGCGTATGGTTCGATAACAAGCGCATCTAAGTTTGCCCCAGCTCCTGTATTTTCAGCGTTAGAACGTTTTGTCATTAATGTACATCCTAAAATAGATGCCAAACGTGGATCTGTGATTTTCACTAGTGGTGGTAGTGCATCATCTTTCATAATCCAGAAAATAGATTGAATTGGTTCTTTAATCTTATCAACACGGTTTGGTGTAGAATAACGAGATTTAACCGTACGACCATTACCGTTACGAATATCTTCTGTTACTAATACTTTATGGCCGTTTTCATCCAGAGTCACACCACAGTTTTGAACCGTTACGAAGTAATCTTGTTCTCTGTGACCTGCTGGATAGTCATTTGTTTTGTCGAAATAAGAAGGTTCCAAAGCTACAGATGAACCATCTTCTACCGAAATCACAAATGCATCGTCGTGTAATACTTCAATGTCGTATTTATCGTCATGTTTTAGCGTGTGTTAATGTAGACTTACCTGATCCAGATAATCCGAAGAAGCTTGCAACGTAAGAAGCGCCTTCTTTACGGAAAATCTTCAAACCACCGTGGCAAGAAACGTAATTGTTACGAGCGGCAGTTGCCCATGCTAATGTTAACGTTCCTTTTTTGATTTCCCCAAAATAACTCATTCCTAAAATTGCAGCACAGTTATGTTTTGTATCAAAGAATGCTAATCCATCTGGGTAATCAGGATGTCTCCAAGTTGGGTCGAAGAAAATGAAAATATCATTTTCGTCATATTGTTTAGACGCATCATAACGTCTCTTATATTGGTCATTGAAAATTTGGAAGTTCAATAACCATGAGTACAAGTTGTTAATGTGTTCTTTAGGCATTGTGATATGTGCCTTCACCATGAAGTCTTCATCAAGACCTACAACGGCTGTACCCTTAATAAACGGTTTGAACGAACTGTTATAAATCTCTTCACGAATAATCGGAATAATCTTAGCATCTTCTGCTGGATTATTACCTAAAATTCGACGAGCTTTTGCAGTACGTCCTACAACGCTCCCATCAACAACCGTAAGAATATGTGCATCCTCCGGTAACCCTAAATCCTTTGCGTTTGCAACGAACGCATCTAACACTGTTGTATTAGGTGCATGTGACGCTAATTCATACGCCTCTGCCAGAGTCGGAATTTCAGTCGCATTGTTCGAATAAAAAGCTGGTTCAATAGTTGCCTTCAATTGCGAAAGATGCGGATTGCTCTTGCGTATAGTGTCTGTAGCGAAACGATCAATTGTTGCCATAATATCAACCTTCCTATCTTTTTATTGATACTTTAATTATACACGAAAACGCTTTAAATGTAAGCGTTTTTTGTGATTTTTTTTGCTAATTTCTCCATTTTTTTCTTTTAATTCTTGGAATCTCGTCCAAAAGTAGCAAATCGCTTCCAAATAGAAAAGAATGGGTTACCGCATGCGGTAACCCATTCTTTTAAGTTTTGTCTTTAAAATTCATCTCAAAGCACATACCTTCTGACGTTGCAAAGAAGCGGTGTTCTATTTGTTCACGCTCGAGCAGCTGATGAACACTATAAAGTCCCACTCCATTTCCTCCGCCAGTCGTTCCTTTTGAAGATGGTAGGAGTGAAAATGCCGTTTCAATTTGTTCTTTTGTGAGAGGTGTACATGGATTTTCAATCATCAAACATTGATTTTTTAATTCCACTCGAATGACGCCTTCTTTTGATGAGTGTTTAATAGCATTCATCAATAGATTATTCCATACATTTCGAAAGGCGATTGGGCTCGCTTCAATCGTGAATGGTTCGATGCTTTCTTCAAGCACTAGTCCTTTTTCTTGTATTAATAACTGGAATTCTCTATTCCACTCTGGAAGAACTTTGTCTAATGCTATTTCTTCTTTTGTTAGAGTCTCTTCTTGTAATTTAGACAGCGCCAGAATTTCTTGAACGAGTACAGACATCTGGTCGACTTTGGCAATCGACTCTTCCAAGTACTTATCGCGGTCCTTATATTTACCAACATTGAGGCTCATATTCTCTAATAAAATACGCAGGCCTGCTAATGGCGTCTTCAACTCGTGAGAAGCGCTTCGCAAGAAATCCACCTTTGTTTTTTCCAGCTGAATCATCTTCTGATTCTTTTCTTCCAATTCATCGATGACGGATAGTAGATGCTCGTATAACTCATTGATTTGCATCTCCATCTGCCCAATTTCATCGGCTCTTGGATTTACAAATCTGGCATCTCTATCCAATTCCATCATCTTCTTGGTTACCCTGGACATTTGCATCAGAGGTTTCGATAATTTTCTAGCATAAATATACGAGAAAATCACTGCTGTAAAGATCGAAATGGCGAGCGATAATGGCAAGTAACGGAATGTAACCTTGGTTGCCTGTTTCACTGATTCAGTTGTCGTTACGACCTGCAGTTGCATTTGTTTGCCGTCTTTTGTAGTGACTTGTCTGTCCTCGATAATCACCGAGTTCTGATCACTATTTTCATCAATGGCTAACTCGCTTCCTAGCTGCAAGTTCTCCCCGTTCGATTCTTTTCTTAAGTAAGCTGTAATCCCTTCGTTTTTAGCATACAGTTGCAAGGCAGACGCAGCCTCTTGTTCATCGACTTTGGATAAACTTTCCACTAACACATCTGCTTTTTGGCTTAATTCTTGCTGACGTTCCTGCAAATAAAAGTGCGGAAAGGCAAAGTATAAAAACAGATGCGCGATGGCGACTAGCGTACCTAAAATGCTCAATGTATAAATAAAAATCTTAGGAAACAGTTTTAATTTTCTCATCTTAACTCCAACTTGTATCCGACATTTTTAACGGTCACGATACAATCCAACAATAATTTTTTTCGCAATTGCTTGATATAAACATCCACAACACGGTCAAACGGTGGATCTTCATGCTCTGCCCACACGTGATCTAATATTTGAGCGCGACTCAATACTTGTCCGTGATGTTCTACGAGTAGTTTCAAAATTGCCAGTTCTTTTGCGGTTACTTCCACGATTTGACCATTTACTCTAGCTTCGAAACTGGTAAAATTTACACTCGTATTCTCATAGTTCCACACATCCATTTCTCCGTAGTGACGCTTCAATACGGCTTCAATCTGTTTATGCAAAACGACGAGGGAGAATGGTTTTTGAATAAATCCATCGACGAGTAGCTCGAACGTTCTCACTTGTGTTTCTTCATCATGAAGGGCCGTTAGCATCAGAATAGGAACTTTACTAGTTTTACGTACCTCTTCTAACACTTCAAAGCCATTTTTTCGAGGCATCATAATATCGAGTAAGATTAAATCAATCGACTCTTTTTCAAATACTTCAAGCGCTTCTACTCCATCTTCTGCTTCAAACACATGGAAGCCTTGCTCTGTTAAATATTCACGAACGCCTTCGCGAATCGCTCCTTCGTCTTCAACGATTAATAAATTCAAAAACATCACCTCTTTTTTGCTATTATATCAATCAATCGGTCTAGCGACTAGACCCTTGCATTTTTATTCCGTATCTTGCAATAAACTCTTCGGAGATTTTTGTAAAATAAACGCACTGCCTAAGAGAACTGCAATAACAACAACGACGAGTCCAAGACCTACAACTGTTGCTTTATCCATATTGGATACCGTCACCGATAATTCTGTCAATGTCTTATTGAAACCGTCAACGGCTGCTCCACCACCAAGGTTGGCCGATTTCGCTTCATTCGCCAGTTGCGTTCCAATGCTGCTATTCACTTGCCCCAAAATGAGTTTTCCAACCCATTCGCTGACAGGTCCACCTGCAAGAATTGCAGCGATAAAGCTGGCGATGCTAACCATTCCTACTTCGCACAGCATTTGCGCAATAATCGTTTTGTTCGTCATTCCAAGCGCCAAACGAACACCGATTTCTCGACGACGACTGTTTGTCCATAAGAAGAGGACGAGTACTAAAATAATCGCTGAGAAGATTAGGCTTCCAAGGAATAGTTTGTCTGTTAAGCCATATACTAAGTTAATTGATTTTTGAAGCGTTGGGTAGTTTTGGCTGCTCTTAATAAGCGTATATGCCTTCCAGTCAATTCCCAATTTCTTCGCTTGTTCCATCACCTTATCGATGTCGTATTGACCACCCACAAGGAACGTAGCATCCAAATAAATGGCATCCGCATCAGTATATCCATACATTAATGCGCTTGTCTTTAAGTCTGTTAAAATCGTATTTTCATATAATTCTTGAGGCGCTGTGACTCCACCTTTATTTTTACCACCAAATAATCCAACAATCGTCACTTCGGTTTGGTTATTCGCGTGCTTCTCGTTATCCGCATCATAGATGTTTGATTTCAACTTGAACTTGTCGCCGACTTTTAAATTATTTTTCTTAGCAAAGTCTTCGTGTACTAACGCCACATTTGTATCATCATCCTTAATATGGCGACCTTCTGTTAGCGTGAAAGTCTGCGCCGCGAATCGTTCATCCATGCTAGAATCATTAATCCCTGTTACCTGAGCAGCTTTCCCGAAACGTTGCTGACGAGTGGCGTCAAGACGAACTCCTTTTGCTGGAATCAATTCTTGATCGACAAGGTCAGCTACGACTTCCATTCGCTTCACTGCCTTTTGAACGCCTTCGATTCCTTCAATCGCTTGAATATCTTTTCCTTTCAAGTTCCCGCCCCCACGAGCAGTCCCTTGATTATGTCTGCGGTCGATCTGCATCGAGAACGAAGAATTAATCGACTTAAACGTTTCTTTTGCAGCAGTATCCGTTGCGTGTTTTACGGCCAAGCTACTAAGAGCCACTGTTGCCATACTGAATAAAATAAAGAAAATAATTAAGGTTTTAAACTTTTTTCTTGAGACATATGCCCAAGCATTTTGTAGGATATTCATTTATTTTCCCCCTCTTACTTTCTTTAGTTTTCCGTCTTCTAATTCCAACACTTCATCACTCGCAGCGGCTACTTGCGGGCTGTGAGTCACTACGATGACGCATTTGCCACTTTCATGAGCTGCCATTTTTAAGATATCGATAATTTCTGCGGCTGTTCCTTCGTCCAAGTTTCCGGTTGGTTCATCCGCTAAAATAATTGGCGCCTTTGAAACAAGCGCTCTAGCAATTGCAACCCGTTGTTGTTGCCCACCTGATAGCTTCAATACATTACGATGAATTAACTCTTCCTCTAATCCTAATTTCAATAGAATATCTTTATTTGCTTTTCCATTTACGAGTCTTACATTTTCAAGCGGTGTTAAATAATCGATTAAATTATAGTTTTGGAACACTAAGCAAATATGGTCGCGGCGGTGTTCACTGTATGAACCTTGCGCAATATCTTGCCCATTGAAACAAACTTTTCCTTTCGTTGGACTATCTAATCCTGCTAAAAGCGATAAGAAAGTCGATTTCCCTGCTCCTGATTTCCCAACGACTGCATAGAATTTTCCTTCTTCAAAAGTGGCATTCAAATCATTCAACACGTATTTTTGAGAATCCTCGTATCGATAATAAATAGTTTCTAATGATAATACTGACATAAAAACACTCCTTAGTTCATTTGGCTTAAAATTTTCTTCGGTTTCTTCATTAAAATAACTGCGGTACTAAATAGAACGGCTAATGCAATAATGATAAGCACTACTCCAATCGTTAGCAGCACTTGCATCAGACTGAACTCCGGCAAGCTCGATTCAAATAATGATTTCACTTGAGGGGGAATCTCATCCGAGGTTAAGAGCCCCGTATAAAATTGCTTCGCTACAAAGCTTCCTAACATAAGAGCAAAAATCGAACTCGTTGCCGCAACCGTGTAGAGTTCTAATAAGATTTGCGCGATAATTTCTTTTCTTGAAATTCCGACCGACATCAAAATTCCAAACTCATGTATTCTTTCTCTTAATGTAAATAATAAAATTAAAAATAAAACAATAACTGCTAACACAAATACTGAGCTAGTCAACAATGTCATAAGCGATTTGAAATTTTGGATAGGCGTTGCTACTTGCTCAAATACTTGTTCATTTTTAGAAAGTTGCATGCTATCCCACTTGAGAGAAAGTTCTTTTACTTTAGCGATTACTTCATCTAATTTTGATGGCTCTTTTACCGTAAAAATCGCACGGTGAACAATTGCATTTGATTCATCTTTTCCAATCAATGTTTGGCTCGTTTTGTAATCCATATAAATACGATTTTCTGTTAAGTCACTCGTCAATCCTGTTGATTGCTCCGATAACTTTCCGTTGAAGATTCCAACGATTTCGACGATTACTTCTTTACCACTTGCAGTAGTACCCTCGTTTTGGAAATTCTTCAATTTAATTTTGTCTCCAACTGTCCAATTGTTTTCTTTTGCAAGCTCTTCATGCACGAGTACTTTTCCAGAATCGTCTTTGGTTAACGCACGCCCTTCTTTGAGATTTAGCGCACCGCTAGCAAAATTTAACTCCTTACTACTTGAGGTGACCCCGTGATAACTCACCAGTTCTCCCATTTTCCCTTGGTCTAGTTGGACCGCTTGTTCTCTCTCAACAGCCTTTGCATCTTCGAGTTGCCCGATGCCGTCCATTTCATACTGCGCATCCTTTACTCCTTCGACTTGTTCTACCTTGGCCATCTCTTTTTGTTCGATGTTCCCATCTTGTAAGAGGGATTCAATTTGAAACCCTGAATTCGATAGTTCTAACAGCTTCGTTTGAACCTTTCCCGTACTTTCTTGCATCGAGAGTACCGCCAAGACAGCTGCTGTAATTAGCATCATGATGAAAAATAATATTCCTGTACGAATCTTCTTGCGCACAAGATACGCACCCGCTCTCTTTTTCCAATCCATGTGCTCTCCCACTTCCTTTCCTATTCTGTACTATTAGTTTGCACTTCCAATATGAAACGAATATGAAACGAATTTCTTTTTTGAAAAATTTCATTACCATATATGGTAATGAAATATTTTTTGCATGCAAAAAAGGCTGGACAATTTGTCCAGCCTTCCTCTTTAATATCTTTCTTTCATTGCACGATCGATTTCGCGTTTCATATCCTTTTGCTTTAAGGCATCACGTTTATCGTAATTTTTCTTCCCTTTCGCAACTCCGATTAACAACTTTGCAACGCCATTTTTAATGTAGACCTTCAGCGGCACTACTGTATTTCCGGCTTGCTTTACTTGCTCCAGTAAATAGTTAATTTGCTTTTTATGAAGCAATAATTTTCTCGTTCTTAATGGGTCATGATTGAAAAGTGTCCCTTGTTCAAACGGACTAATATGAACTCCTACAAGGAAAGCTTCTCCTTGCTTCAAGCTTACATATCCATCTTTTAAATTGATACGCGCTTGACGAACCGATTTGATTTCTGTTCCGGTTAAGACCATCCCTGCTTCAATCGTTTCAAGAATCGTATAGTCATGATTCGCTTTTCGATTTTGTGCGAGCACTTTATCGTTCGTTCCTTTAGGCATTCACGAACCTCCTAGCGTCTTTTCTTTTTCGTTTTAATGGCTTTTTTAAAGCGTTGGCGTCCTTTTGATTTTTTGCCTTTCTTAGAAGACTTATCATCAAAGCGTTCGACTTTTCTTGGTCGTTCAGTTTTGGCCAATTTTGCATCTTCTACGAGTAGGAAATCGACTTCTCTTGCTTCTACATCTACTTTCACACATTTCACACGAACACGGTCTCCGATACGGTAACTTACACCTGTACGTTCCCCAAGTAAAATCATGTGGCTTTCAATAAAGTTAAAGTAGTCTTGTTTCAAGTGAGAAATATGAATTAATCCTTCTACGGTATTTGCTAACTCGACAAACATCCCGAATTTTGTTACAGAGCTTACGATACCATCAAATTCCTCGCCAACCTTATCTTGCATGTATTCGGCTTTCTTCAATGCATTCACATCGCGTTCTGCCTGTACTGCAAGTCGTTCCATACGAGACGATTGGTCTGCAATTTGTTGCAACTTATCCTCCAGAAGCGTTTCTTCTTTCTTCGATAAATGACCTGGATGTTTTCCGTAATGACGAATCATACGATGGACGATTAAGTCTGGATAACGACGGATTGGCGAAGTGAAGTGCGTATAGTCTTCTGCTGCCAGTCCATAGTGTCCCGTTGGCGTGATATCGTATTTAGCTTGTTTCATAGAACGAAGCATCATTGTTGATACCACAGCTTCATACGGCTCACCGCGTACCTCATTCAAGGCCTTTTGCAATTTCTTCGGTGTAATCGAATCGTTCTTCCCCTTAATCGTAATTCCAAATGCGGTAATAAACTCTAAGAATCGTTGGAGTTTTTCGCTATCTGGATTTTCGTGAATACGGTAAATGAACGGCACCTTCAATTGTTCATAATGACGAGCCACGGTTTCGTTAGCAGCTAACATAAAGGACTCAATGAGTCGCTCTGCTACGCCACGTTCACGTAGTACAATTTCGGTTGGCGCTCCTTTTTCATCGACCAGAATTTTTGCTTCTTGTGTATCAAAGTCAATCGCTCCACGTTCCATACGTCTACGTTCTAGAATCGTATGCAATTCCTTCATGTTCCAAAGCATTGCTTCAATCTCTGGAGTGATTTTTTCAGAAGCTTCATTCGTATTGAATAATACATTCACTTCATCATAAGTTAATCGCTCGTTCGATTGAATCACACTTGGGAAAATCTCGTGCTGGTAAATCGTTCCGCTACGGTCGATTTCCATGCGTGCTGTTAACGTTAATCGCTCTTCATATGGATGAAGCGAGCAGATTCCGTTTGATAATCGTTGTGGCAACATTGGAACCACACGGTCTGTTAAATACACACTCGTTCCGCGTTCAAATGCTTCCTTATCCATTTCAGAATTTCCGTTACATAATAAGAAACGTCGGCGATGGATACCGTTAAGACAAAGGTTCCATCTTCGCGTTTGACTAGAGCTACCGCATCATCTAAGTCTTTTGCGTCTGCTCCGTCAATTGTCACGGTTAATTCTTGGCGTAAATCCACACGCCCTTCGATTTCTTCCGGTGAGATCGTTTCACTCACACGGTTGGCTTCCCCTATAACAGAGTCTGGGAATACTGTTGGGATTTTTAATTGATGTAAAATCATTAAAATGTCCATGCCGACAGCGTCTTTATAGCCGATTTCTTTGACGATATGCGCCTTCAAGACGAGTTCGTGACGCTCTGTTTCATAACTGTCAACTTCGGCAATCACGACGGTTCCGTCAACTGGGTTTAATCCCTTTCTAGTCACATAACATTTCGTTTTCTTTAATTTAGAATCTTTTAATGCAATTTCGCCACAATAGCCTGTTTGCATCATAATCTTCGATGGATAACGTGTATAAATCCCCACCACTTGCTTCACAGCGCGTTCAATAATCTTCACGATTGTTCCGCTTGCGGCTTTGTCGTTATAAGGATTTTCTTCTTGAACGATACGAATCGCAACTTTGTCTCCATCCATAGCGCCATGGACATCCGTTCTTGGAATAAAAATATCTGGTTTGCCTTCTTCAACTGTGACAAAACCAAATCCTTTATCGTTTAATCGGAATGTTCCTTCTAACGTACGATTTTTTTGATTGAATCCAAATTTACCTTGTCGTGTTAATACAATTTTTCCAGAATCTTCGAGGTCAGCTAATTGTTTCACTAAAATCTTAAAGTCCTTTGAAGCAGTAAATCCGAAATGCTCACTAATTTCTTGAACAAAAAAACTTTCGGATTCATGTTCCATAAAGAAAGCCATTAAGATTTCTTCTAATGATTGTCTCATTTCTTTACCTCCATTCTTGTTGATTTAGAAAAGAGAGAACAGTCTCTTGGAATTCCTTTCTAACAGGACTAACCGTAATCACGTGCCCTGCTTCTTCATACCAATGTAACTCCACTTGTGCGTTAATGAGGCCCTCTTTTAATTCAAGAGAAGACTCTGGATCGACAAGTGTATCTTGTTCCCCTTGTGCAATATAAAAACTTCCTGTCACTTCATCTAAGTGTGAAGCAACTTCACTTGAAAATGATTGAATGTGTGCTAATTGTTTTTGTGCTTTTTCCTTCATTTCAGCTTCATCAAATGGTCGTCCTACATTTCTATAAGACGCCTTCGCATACATCATAAAACTTTGAAACAGTCCTGGCAACTGAGGATTTCCAGAAGATACCGGCGAACAAAAAGTCCCTGCATATTCAACGAGATGTTCGGTTGCTAATTTTGTCGCCATAATACCGCCCATCGATAATCCGAAGGCAGTCACCGTGTGAAATCCTTCTCCTCGAACAAAGTCGACAGCACTTTTGGCATCTTCATACCAAGCCTCAGGAGAACTTGCCAAGATATCTTCCACATCTGGAGTTCCATGGCCAGAAAATACTGGAACATAGACTGCATAATCATGACGATGTAAAAACTGCGCAAGCATTCTCACATCGGCAGGCGTTCCTGTATAAGCATGAAATAAAATCACCGCTCTTGTATTGCTTTCTTTTCTTAACCATAGTGCTTCCATAATATTACTCCTCTAATCTGACAAATAAAAAAGTACAATTGGTTGGCTGTCCGAACAATTGTACTTAAATTTATTATTTTGATGAAATGTATGCTAATGCAAATGCTAATAACATGAAGATTGTTCCTAAAACAACTGTTACGCGAATTAAGAATGCCTCAAAACCACGTGCCTTTTGTTTACCGAATAATTGTTCTGCTCCACCTGTTAAATTCGCAGCATTTGTTTTTGAAGGTTGCATTGCAACAACAATAATTAATAATACGCATACCACAACCATCAGTGATAAAATTAAACTGTACAAAGGATTCCCTCCTTAACTAAAATTCTTTTCAATTTTAACATAAAAACTACGATAATTCTACTCTTTCACGCGAAATACTATGAATTCGAACTACAATTAAAAATGTTGAAAACATGGTATAATAAAAAAAGACACAATGAATGGAGTGACGGAATGAAAGGTTTTGTATTTTTTGATTTGGATGGAACTCTCTTGAACGGCGAATCCAAAGTCGATAAAGCTACAGCAGAGGCTATTCAAACATTAAAGGACAATGGGTATGAACCCTTTATCGCAACAGGACGGTCATCTGCTGAGACGCGCGATATTATGGAAAGTGCCAATATCCACTCAGGAATTTTTATGAATGGTCAAGTCGTTCTTTATCAAGGAGAGCGTGTTTATTCTTCAGAAATTCCAACTGAAACGGTAGAAAGATTCCATCAAATGGTAAAAGAAGATGGGTATGGGTTAACAGCCTATAACGACAAAGAATTTTACTTAGTAGAATCCTCCACAGGTGCTAAAGATGCATATGGATTTATTCATACTAATCCTCCTGCATTGAAAGAAGATTTTTATAAAGAAAATCTAATTAACATGATGCTCTTTATCTCTCTTCCACCTGCTGAAGAAAAATATAAAGTAGCATTTCCAAATCTTGATTTCCTACGAAACACACCGTACTCAGTCGATGTGATTTCAAAAGGAAATTCAAAAGCAGAAGGAATCAAACGCTTCTTAGAGCACTTAAACCAAGAAGATGCTGAAACTTACGCATTCGGAGACGGTCCAAACGATATCGAGATGCTTCAAGCAGTGACTCACCCTGTGGCAATGGGAAATGCGCTTCCTGTGCTGAAAGAGATTGCGGAGTTTATTACAACGAACAATACAGATAACGGCATTGTTAATGGATTAAAACACTACGGCCTTATTTAAGAAAGAAGGAAAACGGATGTCAATTTATGAAATCGAAGTCCCTACAGTCAGTGGAGATGTTACCACTCTAGAGGACTATAAAGGACAATTACTACTGATCGTGAATACGGCCAGTGGTTGCGGTCTAGCTCCACAATTTGAAGGACTAGAAAAACTCTATTTAGAGTTCAAGGACAAAGGGTTCACCGTTCTTGGTTTCCCTTGTAACCAATTTGCAGGACAAGAACCCCTCACTGCTGAACAAGCACTCTCTCACTGCCAATTAACTTACAATACGACTTTCCCAATGTTTGGTAAGGTTAAGGTAAATGGTCCTGAAACTAATCCATTATTTGATTTATTAAAGAAGGAGACGGCTGGTCTTTTCGGCGAAAAAGTTAAATGGAACTTTACAAAATTCCTCGTAGCTAAAGATGGAACGATTTTAAAACGTTTCGCCCCTACTACAACGCCTGAACAAATCCGAGACGAAATCGCAAGTCTTCTTTCATAAAACAATCTGTGATAAAATAAAAAGAAAACAGTTAGGAGAAATCACCATGGAAGTCAATGAAATTTTACGTATTTTAGAAGAAATGAATGTAGCTGTTATTGCGACTGCTGATGAGAACAACCAACCTCATGCACGTCATATCCATATTGGTGTTGCAAACGAAAAAGGCGTGTTCTTTATGACTAGTCCAAAAACAAACTTCTACAAACAACTACAAAATAACCAAAAAGTTGCCATTACTGCTATGAAGAGCGAAGATTACTTAATCCAAGTGATTCGTATCGAAGGTGTTGTTAAAGAAATTGGTCGTGAACGTCTTGAAGAAGTTCTTAAAGATAACCCATTCGTAAAAGATGTTTACCCTAACGAAGAAGACATTGCTGGCGTACAAGTATTCCACTTATATGACGGTAAAGGATTCTACCATAGCCTTACACAAGGCCACAAATACGTGTTTGATATTCACGAATAAAAATAGAAAGAGGATTTTATGAAAAAACTTTTATTGGCTCTTGCAGCTCTTTTTGTTGTTGGCTTAGCGACATTTTATTTATTACCATCAAGCAGCAAACCTGCTGATGCAAACGTCGTATTCCAAGACGCTAGCGGAAAGAAATTAACTGAAAAAGACTTTAACGGAAAACCAACAGTCTACTACGCTTGGGCAAGTTGGTGTCCAGATTGCCAACAAGAGCTCCCAATTTTAAATACATTAAAAGAAAAATATGCAGACAAAGTTGAATTTGTTGGTGTAGCGATGATTAGTCAGAAAGAACCGATTGAGAACGGAAAGAAATACTTAAAAGAGCATTCTCTATCCCTCAACTATTATTCAGACGTTGACTCAAGCTTCCAAAAATATCATGAGATTACAGAAATTCCAACCCTAATCTTTGTCGATAAAGATGGAAAGATTGTTAAAAAAACGGCCGGCGTTCTAACTCAAGAAGAACTCGAAACTTACATCAAAGAAATCTTATAAAATTAAAAACACTAGCAGAATTCTCTGCTAGTGTTTTTCGTTCTAACAATAAAAGAGAGGATGAAATCATCCTCTCTTATTTATTTTCTTCTATGTTTAGAAACACCAATACGGTTAATTGCCTTGCTTAAAGCGATTTTCGCACGCTCTACATCACTTTGAGAACGACTACTATCGCTAATCACTTTTTCAGCTTTATCTTTGGCTTGTTCTGCACGAGTCACATCAATGTCTCTTGCACGCTCAGCCACGTTGGCAATAATCGTTACGACATTATCCCGCACTTCCATTACTCCACCACCGATTGCAATATAATCAGTTGGTGAATCCTCTAAGAATCGTTTCACTCGAAGTGCACCGATTTTTAAAGGAAGCATGATTGGAGCATGATGCGGTAGTATGGTGATTCCGCCATCGACTGCATCGGCACTCACAGAATAGGAACGATGGTTATACACTTTTCCTTCTGGTGTTGTGACAACGACCAGTAATTCATGTTCAGCCATCTTTAGTTTCCTCCATAAAACCCTGCTGCTTTAGCTTTTTTAATCACGTCTTCGATTGGTCCTACGTTACGGAACATATCTTCTGGAATATCATCATATAAACCATCGATAATTCCTTTAAATCCACGAACCGTGTCTTTAATTGGAACATATGAACCAGGTTGTCCTGTAAATGCTTCGGCAACGTGGAAGTTTTGTGATAAGAAGAATTGAATTCTTCTTGCACGGTTTACAATGACTTTTTCGCTATCTGACAATTCATCAATCCCTAAGATGGCAATGATGTCTTGTAATTCACGATAACGTTGAAGCATTTGTTGTACTTTCATCGCTACTTCATAGTGTTCTTCCCCAACAATTTCTGGAGTTAGGGCACTTGAAGTTGAAGCAAGTGGATCCACCGCTGGATAAATCCCTTGTTCTGTTAAACGACGCTCTAAGTTTGTAGTTGCATCTAAGTGGGCGAATGTTGTTGCTGGAGCCGGGTCAGTATAGTCATCGGCTGGCACGTAAATCGCTTGAATAGATGTAATAGATCCGTCTTTAGTTGAACTGATACGTTCTTGTAATTGACCCATTTCAGTTGCAAGTGTTGGTTGATACCCTACGGCAGAAGGCATACGTCCAAGTAGGGCTGATACTTCTGAACCTGCTTGTGTGAAACGATAAATGTTATCGATGAATAAAAGCACGTCTTGTTTTTCCATATCACGGAAGTATTCCGCAATTGTTAAACCTGTAAGTGCTACACGCATACGAGCTCCTGGTGGTTCGTTCATTTGTCCAAACACCATCGCTGTTTTAGCAGATACACCTGAGTCTTGCATTTCATGGTAAAGGTCGTTCCCTTCACGAGTACGTTCCCCTACCCCTGTAAATACTGAAATACCACCAAGTTCTTCAGCAATATTATGAATCAATTCTTGAATTAATACGGTTTTCCCTACACCGGCACCACCGAATAAACCGATTTTACCACCTTTAAGATATGGTGCTAAAAGGTCAATAACTTTAATCCCTGTTTGTAGAATTTCGTATTGACTGTTTAATTCTTCAAATTTTGGTGCTGGTTTATGGATTTCATGTCTTGTGAAATCTGCTGGGAATGGTTCCTTCAAGTCGATTGTATCTCCAAGAACGTTGAAGACACGAGCCTAATGTTTCAGGTCCCACTGGAACGCTAATTGTGCGTCCTAAGTCCACCACTTTCATGCCACGTTGCAAACCATCTGTAGATTCCATGGCGATCGTACGAACTGCACCGTCCCCTAATTCTACAGCAGTTTCCAAAGTAACAGTTTTTTCGCTACCATCATTGGCTGTTTTCACAACTTGTAATGCATTATGAATATCTGGAACGCCTTCTTCTAAAGGAAATACCACGTCTACAACTGGCCCTACAACTTGTAAAATCTTTCCAGTTCTCAATCCATTTTCCTCCTTCTAAAATCCTAATGTTCTTCCAGAGCGGCTGCTCCACCGACAATTTCTGTAATTTCTTGTGTAATTTGCGCTTGTCGTCTCTGGTTCAAATCTTGTGTTAAGTTACTAATTAAATCTTTCGCATTATCAGTCGCACTTCTCATCGCAGTCATACGAGACGCATGTTCTGCTGATTTGGCATCGATAATGGCTCCGTAAATAAGCGATTCTGCATATTGTGGAAGCAAGATGTCCATAATAATTTCCTTGTTCGGTTCAAAAATATAATCCAATTCGTACTCTTTTGCTTCTTCAGCATCTAAGTCGATAATTGGTAACATTTTTTCAACACGGTAGTTTGATAAAAGCGCGTTTACATGGTGATTATAGCAAACGTAAAACTCATCAAATTCACCGTCACGGAACATTTGGACCGCACTTGACACAATCTTTCTTACTTCTTCAAAGGTTGGAATATCGGATACGTCGTTAATTTCAAGACGCACATCCACTCCCATCTTTTTGAAGAAGCGACTTGCAGCATCCCCAATCGTTAAGATGACATATTCATCTTTTGATTGGTGGTCTAACTCTAACATTTCTCTTGTTGATTGGAAAATGGAAGAGTTGTAACTCCCAGCAAGTCCTTGATCAGATGAAATCACTAAGTATCCAGTCTTTTTAACCGGACGTTCAATTAATAAGTCGTGATAGTCGATAAAAGAAGTTACTACTTCTCCATCCTCTGATCGTATCATCGACAATCTCTTCTTTATTGTGATTTGCGTATAGTAAGTGAGTTACAACTTCACGGATTTTTTGAGCGTAGTCTTGATAGTGACGCACTGCTTGCTCTGATTTGGCTAATTTTGCTGCAGAGACCATCTGCATGGCGCTAGTGATTTGACTTGTTTTCTTTGTTGAAACAATTCTCTTCTTTAAATCATTTAAGGAAGCCGTCATTCAGGTCACCTCTCCTTTCTACGCTTATTGAACACGTTCAAATAAATGAATTTGTTTGAAACTCTCAATTACTTTGTAGAATTTCTCTTCATCCGAAATCACATGTTGATCGCGGATTTCATTCAATAAATCTCTATGTTCGCTTTCTAAATGTTGATATAACGCTTTTTCAAATGATTTAATACGATCGATTGGAATCGCATCTAATAAACCATGTGTCTAAAGCAAATAAAATCGATACTTGATACTCGATTGGTAATGGTTGGTGAACATCTTGTTTCAAGACTTCAACCGTACGTTTACCACGATTTAATTTTTGTTGAGTTGCCGCATCTAAGTCAGAACCAAATTGTGTGAAGGCTTCTAACTCACGGTAACTTGCTAAGTCGATACGTAATGTACCAGAAACTTTCTTCATCGCTTTAATTTGGGCAGAACCCCCAACACGCGATACAGATAATCCGGCAGATAAACCAGGACGTATCCCCTGAGTAGAACAAGTCACTTTCTAAGAAGATTTGTCCATCTGTAATAGAGATTACGTTTGTTGGGATATATGCAGAAATATCTCCGGCTTGTGTTTCGATGATTGGTAAGGCTGTTAATGACCCTGCGCCTAATTCATCGCTTAGTTTCGCTGCACGTTCTAGTAAACGTGAGTGCAAGTAGAATACATCCCCTGGATAAGCTTCACGACCTGGCGGACGACGAAGTAATAGGGAAATTTCACGATATGCCGCAGCTTGTTTTGATAAATCATCGTACACGATTAAGACATCGCGTCCTTGATACATCCACTCTTCACCCATTGCAGTACCTGCATATGGTGCAATATAAAGCATCGGTGCTGGTTGAGAAGCACTCGCTGATACAACCGTTGTATATTCCATTGCTCCGTAACGTTTTAATGTTTCAACAAGAGCTTTAACCGTAGATTCTTTTTGACCAATAGCGACATAAATACATAATGTATTTTTACCTTTTTGGTTCAAAATTGCATCGACAGCAATACTTGTTTTACCAGTTTTACGGTCACCGATAATTAACTCACGTTGTCCTTTACCGATTGGAACTAAGGCATCAACTACTTTTAATCCTGTAGGTAATGATTGTTTTACACTTTGACGTTGCATAACGCCAGGTGCTTCATTTTCTACTGGACGTTTTTTCGTTGTTTCGATGGCACCAAGACCGTCAATTGGACGACCTAACGCATCTACAACACGACCAATCAATGCATCTCCTACTGGAACATCAAGGATACGTCCTGTACGTTTCACAGGTTCTCCTTCATGGATATTTTCATATCCTCCGAAGATGATGACACCGACATCGTTTTTTTCTAAGTTTTGAGCCATCCCGTAGGCGCCGTTTTCAAATTCTACTAATTCTCCAGCCATTACATTTGTAAGACCGATGACACGAGCAATTCCGTCCCCGATGAAGGAAACCTCACCGATTTCTTCAATTTGTTCTTTCGTTTCAAAAGAAGCGATTTGGTCACGAATTCTCGCTGTAATATTACTCATTTCCATTTATGCCATCTCACCTCTTTAATCCTGTTTGGCTAATTTTCTCTTTGAATTGTTTTAGTTTGTTTGCAATCGTTCCATCTAACAAATATTCTTTTGTCTTCAACTGAACGCCACCAATCACTGAAGGATCTACGGTATTCACCCAAGAATCAAATTCTTTATGTGTTTTATTTTGGAACGCTGTTGCAATACGATCAATCTGATCCTCCGTTAAAGGAATCGCAGAAACAATCTCTAATTTATTGGCATTGTAAATATCTAAGAACGCTTCGAGTGCTTCTACAATATTCATCGAACCATCTTCAGACGGGAATGTTGCTAAGTACTCTTGTGTTTCTTTTGATAAATGTCCAAATGCAGATTCTAATACAGATAATTTTTTATCATAAGAGACATGCTCTAAATGCATCATCTGTCTGAATGTCGAAGTATTTTGAATTCCATCTAAAATAGCTTGAAGTTCTTTTGTCACTTGTTCTAAGTGTCCTTCGAATTTTGCCTTTGCATAGAAATGGCTGGCTTCTTTAACGATATCTTTATGATATTTAACCATTATTTTTCCAACCCCTTAATGAAGGCTTCAATGACTTCTTGATGTTTTTCTTTTGTCACTTCTTTTTCAAGAATTTGACTAGCAAGTTGAACTGATAGGTCGACAATATCATCTTGCACTTGCGCGATGGCACGTTGTTTCATAGAATCCACTTCACGTTGCCCATCTGCTTTCATGCGAGAGACCACATCTTTACCTTCTTTAATCATTTCATCTTGCGTTTTTGAAGCTGCTTCACGAGCGTTATCTAAGATTTCTCCACCTTTTTTCTCTGCGTTATGAATAATTTCATTCGCATTGGCTTGGATTTCTTCAGCTGATTTTCTTTTCTCAGCGGCTTCATCTAAATCTTTAGCAATTTTTTCACGACGCGCTTCTAACATGGCATTCACTTTATCCCAAGCAAAGAATTTCACCAAGAATAGTAACAACGTCATTGAAATTAATACGACTAAAGTATCGCCTAAAACTGTACTGACATTACCTGATAACATTACTTCAAACATCTCTCACCCCTCCTTTACGACAATAATTCCACTTATTGGATTATTTAACGAATACAAGGATAAGAGCGATTAATACGGCGAAGATTGGCATCGCTTCGATTAAGGCAACCCCGATGAACATTGTTGAACGTAATTCATTGCTCATTTCTGGTTGGCGTGTCATTGATTCAATTGTTTTTACGATAACTGCTTGGTTACCAAATGCTGCTGCTAAAGCTGCTCCTGCTACTGCGATTGCTGCTGCTAATTCTGTCATTATAAATTCCTCATTTCTTAAAAATTAATGTTTCATTACTTTATGTGAGATGTAAACCATTGTCAACGTACAGAATACGTACGCTTGAATAGCTCCAATTACCACTGAAAATCCTTGCCATACTACTCCTAGCGGAATCGCAAGAATATATGTTATTAGTCCTGCTGCGGATGAGAACATCACGATCAATCTAATAACACTTCGCCGGCATAAATATTTCCGTACAGACGGAATGCCAACGTAATTGTGTTCGTAAACTCTTCAATCAATTTGATTGGGAGCATTATCGACATCGGACTTAAGTAAGAATGTTGAATATATCCTTTGAGTCCCATCTTCTGTACACCAGAATAATGTGCGATTAATGTTGTCATTAGCGCTAAGGCTAAACATACTATCGGGCTAGCTGTTGGACTGGCAAAATAGCTGTGATCTTCATAGTGAATAAAGATAATTAGCCCAACCATATTAGCGACTAGTACAAAAGAAAACAGTGAGAAAATATATAAATAATATGTTTGTGCTGTTTTCTCATCAACTGCACTGTTTACAATACCCTTCGTGAAGTCCATAAGGGCTTCCAAAGCATTTTGCAACTTATCAGGCTTCATCGAAACCTTCCTTGAGGCAAAAATTGTAAATAATGCGATTAGTAAAACACTAACCCCACATGAAATCAAAATCGGAACTGAAAACGACAATCCAAAAATCTCAACCACTTTTGGTGTTGCTTCCATGTTTCTTATTTCCCCTCCTTTACACCAAATAAAAAAACTGACAATAATCCTATACTTTGAGGCTTACGCTCAGTACGGTGATTATTGTCAGATTTGGTGGCAATAGTCTATCGCAAAAGCGTTGACTATATAAATTTATTATTTGGTTCCGAATAAACGATCTCCAGCATCTCCTAATCCTGGAAGAATGTATCCATGTTCATTTAATCTTTCATCTAACGCAGCTGCGTAGATGTCGATATCTGGGTGGGCTTTACGTAGAACTTCTACCCCTTCTGGAGCGGCTACAAGACAGCAAAACTTAATCGAGCTTGGTTGTGCCCCACGCTTCAATAGTGCGTCAATAGCAGCTACTGCAGATCCCCCAGTTGCTAACATAGGATCAACGACAAACAATTGTCTTTCAGAAATATCTGAAGGCAACTTCACGAAATACTCAACAGGTTGCAATGTGTCATGGTCACGATACATACCAACATGCCCAATTTTAGCTGCTGGGATTAATTCGAGAATTCCATCAACCATTCCTAGTCCTGCACGCAGAATCGGAATGATAGCAACTTTTTTACCAGCTAATGTTTTCAATGTTGTTTTAACAAGTGGCGTTTCGATTTCTACATCTTCAAGAGGTAGATCTCTAGAAACCTCATAAGCCATTAGCATTGAAATTTCGTTTACAACTTCGCGGAAAACCTTTGTTCCACAATCCTTTTGACGAATCATTGTTAATTTATGTTGAATTAACGGATGATCAAGTACGTGAAATTTACCCATTTGTCATTCTCCTTCCAATACATTAGTGTCACTTCTATTATTTTACCTAAAAATCAGGTAAATATCTAGTCTCAGTTTGAAAACTTATTATTATTTTCATAATCTGAAACAAACCTTTACATTTACTTCGTTACGCGTATAATTTGAAAGTTTCAGTCAATTGTTTCACTTCTTGACGGACACTATTTAATACTTCTTCATTTTCAGGATTTGTTAATGTTGTAAGGATTAATTCTGCTACTTTCTTCGCAGCTGCTTCATCAAAGCCACGAGTTGTAATAGCAGCCGTTCCGACACGAATTCCACTTGTTTTAACAGGTGGTAATGTATCAAATGGAATGGCATTTTTATTCACTGTAATTCCAACAGTGTCGAGTAATTCCTGCGCTTCTTTACCGTTTAATCCAGTTTCTTTAATATCGAGGAGTAATAGATGGTTATCAGTACCACCTGAAATCGCACGAATGGCTGTTCCTTCGAACACCTCCGCCATTGCTTTAGCATTCTTCACGACTTGCTCGATATACTCACCAAATGCTGGTTGAAGAGCTTCATGGAATGCAACTGCTTTACCAGCAATCACGTGTTCTAGTGGTCCGCCTTGGATTCCAGGGAAGATCGCACTGTTTAATTTCTTACCAAATTCTTCTTTTGCTAAAATTAAACCGCCACGTGGGCCACGCAATGTTTTATGTGTTGTTGATGTTACAACATCGGCGTATGGAACTGGATTTTGATGAGCCCCTTTAGCGACTAAACCAGCGATATGAGCCATATCCACCATAAAGTAAGCTCCAACTTCTTTAGCAATTTCACTAATACGTTTGAAGTCAATTTCACGCGGATACGCTGAAGCTCCAGCCACGATTAATTGTGGTTTTTCTTCTTTAGCGATACGTTCTAATTCATCATAATCGATTGTTTCAGTTTCTGGATTTACTCCATAAGAAACAAACTGATAATCTTGACCAGAGAAGTTGACTCCCATACCGTGAGTCAAGTGACCACCATGGTTTAAGTCCATCCCTAAAATCTTATCGCCTTTCTTCACTAAGGCACGATATGCTGCCATGTTTGCTTGAGAACCTGAGTGAGGTTGCACATTGGCATATTCAGCCCCAAACAATTCTTTTACGCGATCAATCGCTAATTGTTCGATAACATCCACGTACTCACATCCGCCATAATAACGACGACCTGGATACCCTTCTGCATATTTATTCGTTAGAATACTTCCTTGTGCACGCAAAACTCCTTCAGATACGAAGTTTTCTGATGCAATTAATTCAATCCCTTGTTGCTGACGATGAAGTTCTTTTTCAATCGTCTCAAAGATGATTTTATCTTCTGTAAATTGACTCATTCAACTACCCCTTTCTATTCTTACCTTTCTATTTTATCACAATAGCGTTTAGTAGAAAACCTATGAGTTCTCTTAAAGTACGGTAGATGCCGCCTTTTTCAAACGGTTCATATAAGCGATTCCTACTCCTACTTCTGGAGCAGATTCGGCTAAAATTACATCTAATTTTAAGTGGTCCAATGTGCGCAGTGCATCAAATAACGCACGGTTCATATCGTCCACGCTCGTCCCCATCTTGTAAGTACCTTCAACTTTATTTTCAATGGCATCTACAATAGCGTTTTGAGCCATCACACCCACTGTTTTTCCTTGTACTTTGTATTTATGGATAGTTTCTTCAAAAGCTTCAACCGTTCCGTCAACAACAAGCACTGGTGTTTTTGGTGCGTAATGACGATATTTCATACCAGGAGATTTGGGTACTTCACGCTCTCCTGCTGTCGTTTTGACTGTGGATTGAATAGGTCCAATGACCACTTCAATTTGTTCTCTTGTAATAACACCCGGTCTTAAAATCACTGGGCCTTCATCATTAGTTAAATCAATTACCGTTGACTCTACACCAACAGTAGATGAACCACCGTCAACGATTCCTCGAATACGACCATTCATATCTTCAAATACATGTTCCACTTTCGTTGGACTTGGCTTCGTCGAAAGATTCGCACTCGGTCCTACAAGCGGAATTCCCACTTTTGAGATTAACTCTAATGTTAACGGGTGATTTGGCATACGGAATGAAACCGTTGGAAGTCCAGCGGATAAGGCTGGAGCGTAAATCCCTGGTTTTGCCTTTAGAATCATCGTCAGTGGCCCTGGCCAAAAAGCCTTCGCTAAGGTCAGCGCAATTTCAGGAACTTCTTCTACAGTTGAAGTCATCTGCTGGATATCACTAATATGAACAATCAGTGGATTATCACTTGGACGTCCTTTAGCTTCAAAGACTTTTAACACCGCTTCTTGACTCGTTGCGATTGCTCCTAATCCATATACCGTTTCCGTTGGAAAAGAAACAATTTCTCCTTGTTGCAAAGCTTTAGCTGCAATATCTAAGTTCTCTTTTGTAAAAATTTGTGTTTCCATTACTGCGCCTCCTTTCCACTCACAATAATCATTCGGTCCAACCCTGCAATATCTTTATGAATCGTTACTTTTCGGTTTGGACAAGCTGACCTAAAAATTCGTTGCACGCTAGGCCCTTGGTTAAATCCAATTTCAAAAAAGGCTTGCCCACTATCTGTTAAAAAATCTTCTAATCGGTTAGCAATCTTTTCGTAAATCGCAAGGCCTTCATTTTCTGCAAACAATGCTTGAGTTGGCTCATAAAGTCGCACCGATTCATCCATTAATGCTTCTTCTGAAAATGCAATATATGGTGGATTACTAATAATACAGTCAAACTTTTCATGTGGTACGTTGCTGTACACATCGCTGTAAAATAATTCAGTTTGAAGATTGAACTTCTCTCGATTCTTCTTAGCAACAACGAGCGCTTCTTCTGAAATATCGCACCCCATATATTGATGTCGGCCTACTAATCTTTCCAAGCTTAAAATAATACAGCCTGTTCCAACACCAATTTCTAGTACTTTCCCAACAGGGCATTGTTCTAAAAATGACTGTGCTTTTAAAACAAGTTCTTCTGTTTCCGGACGAGGAATTAAGGTATCCTTTGTGACCATAAATTCTTCCCCTAGAAATTCTGCAACTCCAGTAATTTGTTGCAAGGGTTCAAACTCACTTAAACGTAGTAACTCAGGTTCTAGGTCATCAAAAGTCACCGAAGCCTCTTGTCGTAAATTCAACAAAAATTGCGACAGGTTCCATTGTTTCTTGAATAGCATTAATTCTCTTACAAGATGTTGGCATTCTTCGCTTCCTAATTTAGGTTGTTTTTCTTCTAAAAAACAAGAAGCCCTAACGAGGACTTCTTGGTTTGTTGGATTAGTTGTTTCCATTATTTAATTGCTCCAATTTTTCTGTGTGATCATAAAGAATTAAAGCATCGACAATTTCATCAATTTTTCCAGCTAACACTTGATCTAACTTTTGAAGTGTTAAACCAATACGGTGGTCTGTAACACGGTTTTGTGGGAAGTTGTACGTACGAATACGTTCAGAACGGTCCCCTGTACCTACTGCAGACTTACGGTTTGCATCATATTCAGATTGCGCTTCTTGAGAAATCTTGTCGTATACACGCGCACGCAATACTTTCATCGCTTTCTCACGGTTTTTCAATTGTGAACGTTCATCTTGCATAGCAACAACAATTCCTGTTGGCAAGTGCGTTAAACGTACGGCAGATGCAGTCTTATTAACGTGCTGTCCACCGGCACCTGATGCATGGTAAATATCCACACGAATATCTTTATCTTCTAATTCAATTTCTACTTCTTCGGCTTCAGGCATTACTACGACTGTAGCTGTTGAAGTATGCACACGTCCTTGAGATTCAGTTGATGGAACACGTTGTACACGGTGAGCACCAGATTCATATTTTAATTTAGAGAATACATTATCCCCTGTAATCATTAAAATAACTTCTTTATAACCACCGATACCTGTAACGTTGGCATCCATCACTTCTACACGCCAGCCTTGTGACTCTGCATATTTTTGATACATTGTTAGTAAGTCTCCAGCGAATAATGCCGCTTCATCTCCACCCGCAGCCCCGCGAATTTCCATGATGATGTTTTTTCCATCGTTTGGATCTTCTGGTAATAGTAAGAATTTGATTTTATCTTCTAATTCTACTTTTTCTTTTTTGAGGGAGCTTAATTCTTCTTTTGCCATTTCTGCCATTTCAGCATCTAAGCTTTCACCAAGCATTTCCTCTGTGTCACTAATTTCTTCTACCACTTGTTGATAACGTTTGAACGTCTCTACTTTTGGTCGTAAGTTTGCTTCTTCTTTTGTTAATTCCATGAAGCGTTTTGTATCGCCGATAACTTCTGGGTCACTTAGTAACTCTGAAAGCTCATCATAGCGAATAATAAAACTATCTAATTGATCGAACATACTTTTCTCCTTTATCTTCTCTTATAAGCGTTCTTCACCTGGATGGTTATAGTGATAACGGCAAACTGGATAATACGCATCATTGCCTCCAATTTGAATTTGTTCTCCCGTATACACTGGAACACCATCGACTACGCGCATATTCATACTTGCTTTTTATGACAATACCAACAAATCGTTTTAATTTCTTCGATTTTATCAGCATAGAGTAATAAGTATTTAGATCCTTCGAATAATTCGTTTTGGAAATCATTCTTTAGTCCAAATGCCATTACTGGAATATTTAATTCGTCAACAATTCGAGCGAGTTCAAGAATGTGTTGTTTTGATAAGAATTGAGATTCATCAATCAAAATACAATATGGTTTTACTGCTTGCCCTTCGACGATTTCGTAAATTGGAGTATCATCAAAAATTGGAATAGCTTCTCGTCTAACACCAATACGACTCGATACATACCCTACTTGATCACGATCATCAATTGCACTCGTAAATAATAAAACCGGTTTGTCTTGTTCTTCATAATTATGTGCAACCTTTAAAATTTCGATTGATTTACCACTATTCATTGCACCATATTTAAAAAACAATTGTGCCACAATTATCCCTCCAATTGCTAAACTATACCTTTAATATCTTACGATAAACGGGTACCTTTGTGCAAAGAAAAACCGTTATTTTAAGGTATTTTTCACAAACAATTTTAATAAAATTATAAAAACGTTTTTATAAACCACTTTTCATGAAAATATGCTACAATAATGGAGTATATTAACGGAAAGGATCGTCTAAATTGAATCTTAGAACACAAGTTGCATTAGGAGCTGGTAGATTTACTCGCTGGGCTCTGAAGACTTTTACAAAAGGCGGTAGTAGCATGCCAGGGAAAGTGGCACATGCTATCGATCCAAACATTTTAAAATCATTAGCTGAAAACTACGATGTTATTATCGTCAGCGGAACAAACGGGAAAACTTTAACGACTTCCCTCATCGTTCAATTATTAAAACAAAAATATCCAAATATTTTAACAAACCCTACTGGAGCCAACTTAACTCAAGGGATTGTTTCGACGTTTTTAAATCACTCACCAAAAGCTGGCGAAAAGAATATCGCCGTTCTTGAAGTGGATGAAGCAACGATTCGTCACATTACTCCATATATTGAACCAAAACTATTTGTATTCACGAATATTTTCCGTGATCAAATGGATCGTTTTGGTGAAATTTATACAACATACCAATTAATGCTGGAAGGTGCTGCTTTTGCACCAAGTGCAACCATTTTAGCAAATGGTGATGCTCCTATTTTTAATAGTGTTGATACTCCAAATCCACGTGAGTATTTCGGATTCAACAATGCTGAAGATAGCGAAATGATGGCGCACTACAATACTGACGGTGTTCTTTGCCCACATTGCCAATCAATCTTGCATTATAAGAGCATTACTTATAGCAACCTTGGTAAATACTATTGTCCAAAATGCGACTTCAAACGTCCTGAATTGAATTATGCAGTCACTGCATTAAATGAATTATCCCTAACAGGTTCTTCATTTGATATTGACGGTACAACATTCTCAATTCCAATTGCTGGACTTTACAATATTTACAATGCGTTAGCAGCCTACTCTGCAGCAAAATTCTTTGGCCTTTCTACTGAAGAAATCCAAGAAGGTTTCTCTAAAGCTCAACGCGTATTTGGTCGTCAAGAAACATTCACCGTTGAAGATAAAGACGTGATGTTAAACTTAATCAAAAACCCAGTTGGATTTAACCAAATCGTTCAACTCTTAAGTTATGAAAAAGAACCATTTAGTTTAGGTGTCCTCTTAAACGATAACCCTGCGGATGGTCAAGACGTGAGCTGGATTTGGGATGGCGATTTCGAAGGACTACATGCCTTGAACGCTGTCGACACAGCCATCAGTGGTATCCGTGTTGAAGACCTCGGTGTCCGTATGGAAGTTGCCGGTTTTGAAAATATCAAAGTCTTTAAAACAAATGCGGAATTAATCGATTGGATTCGCAAAGCTCCAACAAATAAAGTCAATGTACTTGCAACTTATACTGCTCTACTCGACTTACGTAAAGACTTTGCTAAAGAAGGATACCTCAAGGAAGGGATGAACGGATGAAATTAAGAATCTGTCATTTATATGGAAACTTAATGAACACGTATGGTGACAATGGGAACTTACTCATGTTACAACACCGTGCGAAAAAATTAGGGTACGAAGTAGAAACAACTTTAATTAGTTTAGAAGAAGATTTTAACCCAGAAGACTTTGACATCGTAATGTTTGGCGGTGGTCAAGACTACGAACAAACAGTCGTTGCAAAAGACCTTCAAAATAAAAAAAGATGCCCTTATCCAATATATCGAAGATAATGGTGTTGTCGTTGCGATTTGTGGGGGCTTCCAATTACTTGGTCGCTACTACGTGAATGCAAGCGGCGAACGTCTCAACGGAATTAGTGCCATTGACGTATGTACAAACGGACAATTCCCAAATCGTTTAATCGGTGATGTTGAAATCGTCAATGAAGAATTTGGTGAAACGTATTTAGGATACGAAAACCATATTGGTAGAACGTATCTTGGGAAAAACATGAAACCACTTGGTAAAGTTGTAAAAGGCTACGGAAATAACGAAGAAGATCATGTCGAAGGATGTCATTATAAAAATGTATTCTGCTCATACTTCCATGGCCCTATCTTAGTGAGAAACCAACATTTAGCTGACCGTATCATTGAAACGGCAGCCGAGCGTCAACGTTCAAAAAATGCATAAACGAAAAGACCCGTGTAACAAAAATGTTACACGGGTTATTTTTTCTATTCAGCATTAGGATAAACAGAAATCTGTCTTCCTTTTATCCTGTTTGTAGCTCCATCATAGATTGTATTTATCATATCTCGATTCCTTAAAATGAAGTTAAAACCATTGAATAGAGAATAAATAAGTCAATAGAGCACTAATACTAATAAAGGGAGCAAAAGGAATTTTTTCATACAACTGATTTCTTTTTGATAGAATCATCCAACCAATCACCACTCCTCCGCCAATGACAAAGGAAAAGAGTCCTACAAAGAGAATTTGACTTAGTGAAAAATAAGGGCCTAAAGCTGCTAAAAAATAAACATCTCCCATGCCGAAAACTTCCTCTTGCCAAATCCGTTTGCCAACTCCATAAACCGTGATGTATAAAATGAGACCAGCCACCATTGACAATATTACGCCCTCTACTGCATCTAGTCTGATAGAAAAACCAACCATTGTTAGAACTAATAACAAGCGCAAATCTATTTCATACGAATCCACATCCATCAGTGCTATTAGCATACAAATCGTGCATAAAAAGTATCCTACTATTTCCGTAGGTTGTCTTAAATAAGCCACTAGACAAAATAGAATGGAAAATATCATTTCTACTAAGAAGTAGCGTATAGAAATCGACTGTTTACAATAGCGACACTTCCCACGTAAAAAGAGATAAGAAAGAATCGGTAGTAAATCCAATGCATGTAGTGAATGTTGACAATGAGGACAATAGGATCTTCCGTGGACAAAATCTTCCCCTTTTCCTTCTCTCACACTGACTACATTCACAAAACTTCCAATCACTGCTCCAAGAACACCAATCGCAAAAAGCATAAAAAAACCTCCCTTACTAAACATTACGTTTCGTAAGAGAGATTCGGTTTAATTTTCTTCTGTTATAACAACTTCGATGATTTCTTCAACTTCCTCTTCGGGAGTGTAATATAAACCAGAATAGTCTTTATACCATGCAAAGAAGTGAGTTACAAAGACTTTAACCACTGCATAAACAGGTACTGCAATTAATAATCCTGTTAGTCCAAACATTTTACCAGCAGCTAGTAAGATTACTAAAATCGTTACTGGATGCATCTTGAGTGATGATCCAAGAATTAATGGTTGAAGTAAACGACTTTCAATCAACTGCTCAATCACAAATACAGTTAGTACTTGTAAAACAATAGCAGGGCTTGTAACAAAGGCAATAATCATTGCAATAATCAATCCGATAATCGAACCAATATAAGGAATAATTACTAATAGTCCTGCAATCATCCCAATCGTTACCCCATATGGTAATCCAATAATCGAATACCCAATCGAAAAAGTAATCCCTACACAAATCGCAACTAAGATTTGGCCACGAATATATGAGCTGACTTGTTGGTTCATTTCGTGTAACATCACGCTAATTTTATGTTGAGAGCGTGTCGGGAATAAACGCGTAATCGAAGGAATGACTTTATTTCCATCTTTCAATAGATAATAAAGGATAACTGGCATTGTCATTAGCGTAATCACAATATCCCCAACAATTCCGACTACACTACCGATTCCACTAAATGTAAGATTTAACACCCCGTTGAGACGTTCTGTAATCGATTGGATGAAATCCATATTAATCGTGTTAAATTGCTCTTGCAACGCTGTAAACCAACTTGATTGCATGAACTTTTCAACTTGATCACTAATAATTTGATAGTAGTAAGGTAATTGAGAAACCAAATCTAATAATTGCTTTTGAATAATCGGAACTAAGCTTGTCACGATCATTACAAACACGAACACAACACCTAGCATTACTGCAAAAATTGCAATTCCTTTTGGCACTTTTTTGTTCACTAGAAAATCATAGATTGGTTTTACTAAATAGTAAATGACCGCACCACAGGCAACAGGCACCCCAATAGCAGAAATAAATCCTTTAATTGGATTAAATAAGTACGATGTTTGCGAGAATAAAATCAAGTTAACAAGGAGCAACAATAAAATAAGCAATCCTGTCACTAATTGATTATCTAAAAACCATTTCCAAAACCAAGTTCTCCCTTGATTTTCAGGTTTATTATTCATAAAATTCCTCCTTATCACATTTTCCTCTAGTGTATCATATTTTTGCCCTCTATGATTAACATTTGATTAGATTTTACAAAAAATTGTATAATTATTTTATATTGTGATTCGGAGGGAATCGTATGAATGAAAAATTTTATTTAGGAACTTATACAAAACGCGATAGTAAAGGAGTCTACTCTGTCACTCTTAACAAAGAAACTGAACTACTAGAATCTCTTACATTAGAAGCAACTATCGATAATCCAACGTATCTTTCTTACTCAAAGAACAACCAATTATTATTCGCTGTTGGAAAAGGAGACGAACTTTGCGGAATTTCAGCAAATAATGCAAAAACTTCTCCAGTAGAACCATTAGCAAGCTACGATGATCAACAAGCCGTCCCTTGTTATATTCGTTATAACGAAAAAACAGGAGATGTGCTAACAGCCAATTATCACGGTGGTTTCGTGGAATTATATCACTACGATAAAGAGGCAAAATCATTTACTTCAATCGATAAGAAAGTTCACACAGGATCTAGCGTTCACGCAAACCAAGCTTCTCCACATGTTCACTATACCGATTACACACCAGACGAAAAATGGATTGTCGTTTGTGACCTCGGGATTGATACGGTGTTTACTTACAAACGTACAGAAGAAGGATTAGAAGAAGTGGCCCAATATAAAACAAAAGCCGGAAGTGGTCCTCGTCACCTAGCCTTTCATCCAACACTTCCAATCGCTTATCTGATTTGCGAACTCGATGCAACTGTAGAAGTTCTCTCTTACAATAAAGAAAACGGAACTTTTACAAACCTAGATAAAATTGCATTAACAACTGAAGATCAACAAGCTTGGGGAGGCGCTATTCATATTACACGTGATGGACGATTCCTCTATGCTTCAAACCGTGGATTCGATGCGTTATACACATTCTCAGTTGATGCCACAAGCGGATTACTCACACTCGTAGAAACTGTCGATAGCTACGGTTCTGTCCCTCGTGATTTCCACTTAAGTAACGATGAAGCTTATATCGTTGTGGGCCACCAAGAATCAGACAACTTAACGCTATACAAACGCGACTTAGAAACTGGTAAACTCACACTTCTTCAAAAAGGATTTCTACGCACCAGAAGTTGTTTGTGTCGTACCTCAGTAGAACTCAATTGACAGTCTCTTCTTTTTTTGAAGAGACTTTCTTGTTTATTGTGGTAATCCTTGCCAGAAAGCAGTATAATCGTTGTTAGCAGACTTTATAAAGGAGTGGAAAAATGCTTAATCTTATCGAGATTATTAAAACTATTATTTTAGGAATTATCGAAGGCGTTACTGAATGGCTACCAATTAGTAGTACAGGTCACTTAATTTTAGTGAACGAGATTATTCAATTAGACGTATCTGCTAAATTCCAAGAAATGTTCAACGTTGTAATTCAACTTGGTGCCATCATGGCGGTTGTCCTAGTTTATTTCAACAAATTAAACCCATTTGCTAAAAGTAAAAACCGTAAAGAGTTTATCGAAACAATTAGTCTTTGGAAAAAGGTAATTATTGGATGTATCCCTGCTGTGATTCTTGGGTTCATTCTTGATGACTTTATGGATGACTACTTCAACAAACCAATCGTTATTGCATTAGCCCTAATCGTTTACGGGATTGCGTTCATCTACATCGAACGTGCACATAAAAATGTGGAACCAAAAATTAATGACTTCAAAGAATTAGACTTCATGACAGCTATTAAAATTGGTCTTTTCCAATGTTTAGCACTTGTTCCAGGTACTAGCCGTTCAGGTTCAACAATCCTTGGAGGTTTATTAGTCGGAACAAGCCGTTCAATCGCAACTGAATTCTCATTCTTCATGGGGATTCCAATCATGTTCGGTGCGAGCGGATTAAAATTATTGAAATTCGGATTCCACTACTCATTAGCTGAATTCGTGATTTTATTAGTCGGTTCTGTCGTTTCATTTGTTGTATCTCTATTCGTAATCAAATTCTTATTGAAATACATCAAACACCACGACTTCCAAGCATTCGGTTGGTACCGTATCGTTCTTGGGATTATCGTTCTCGGAAGCTTATTCTTCAAATAATTATAAAGCTGGATTTATTCCAGCTTTTTCTTTTTGCCCAATTTCGGGTATAATAAAACTATTCAATTAAGAAAGAAGGATACTATGTCACTACTATATGTTGGAATTGGCGGTGCTATTGGAGCTATCTTACGGTATATATTATCACAGCTTCCTCTGCAGCACTCTCTTCCCATTAAACATTATTCATTAACTTATTAGGATCGCTTGTCATCGGATTCTTAAGCGCTAAATTTCAACAATCACACTGGTTCGAAGGCGATCAACTACTACTCATTACAGGAGTATGTGGTGGCTTTACAACCTTCTCCACTTTCAGCTTAGAATCTCTTCAATTAATCCAAAATGGAGATACTCCACTCGCTCTTTTATATATGGCTATTAGTTTAGTAGGCGGACTTGCTTGTGTAGCATTCGGATATTTTATTGGCCAAGCTTCATTTTAAAATAGCATTTTTATAAGAAACGGTTTACAATAGATATAAGAACAAGAACGGAGGTCATTTTATGACGAAAAAAGGTGTAACATTGTATTTCATGAGACATGGAGAAACCATCTTTAACCGCTACAATCGTATGCAAGGATGGTCAGATACTCCTCTAACAAAAGAAGGACGCCTAGATGCTATTCGTTCTGGTTTGGGAATGAAAGACGTTCATTTTGACGCTGTTTATACAAGCGACTTAAGAAGAACTGTCGAAACTGCTCAACTCTTCCTTAGAAATCATCCAAACCGTGAAAACCTCACGATTGAAATGATGCCTGAATTCCGCGAAGTATTCTTTGGAAGCTTAGAAGGAAAAGACGCTGGTGAACTTTGGAGCGAACTTTATAAGAAATTACATCGCAATTTTGATGACTTAGGTGGACGTAATATCCAAGAAGAATTAAACGGACTAAGGAATTAGATCCAGACCATCTCGGAGAAAACTTTATGGAGTTTTGGTTACGTGTAGAACAAGGTTTGTTAAAAGTAATCAATAAACACCGTGACCAAAATCAAAACATTCTTATCGTGAGCCATGGAATTACCATTCGAAATATGCTTCACGAATTGATTCCTGACTTCCAACTATCAGAATTAATCGGAAATGCATCTATTAATATCGTTGAATATTCAGATGGTAAATTCCACTTAATAGCACTTAATCAAACAAACCACTTTGTACTTCGTAAAGAAGCTAAAGAAGAACCTTATGAGATGCTTCCTACAAAAATGCACGACTAATAAAGGTTTGCAAGTATAACTGAACTTTGTTACAATGAGAGTCTAGGCGAAAGTCTAGGCTTTTCTTTATACGGGGTCGTTACGGATTCGACAGGTATAGGTTGAGCTTTCAATGCATTTCGTAGGTTACGGCTACGTAAAAACGTTACAGTTAAATATAACTGACAAACAACAAACAAACACTTTAGCTTTCGCAGCTTAATAACTGCTAGCTAAGATCTGTCCGGCATCGCCCATGTGCTCGGGTCCAGGTCCTATAACCAGTGGGATACGATTCACTTTTCCGTCTGTCTAAGTGAATAAGAGATTATCAGGCTAGCTTAAGATGATGCTTGTTTATCAGCTAATCGGTAGCGAAACTTAAATAGATAAACTATGAATGTAGATTTGATTGTGTCGATATACTTGGACAGGGGTTCGACTCCCCTCGGCTCCATTATTTTACGAAAAAACTCTCCTTTTTCACGATGATAAGGAGAGTTTTTCTTTATTTCAATATAATTTTTGCAATAAAAAAAGCCTACGCAAGTAGACTTAAGGATGACCCGTACGGGACTCGAACCCGTAC
>BNJS01001848.1_pt1 | contig 76596 bp, 86 predicted proteins | sample 8540461 | NCBI WGS metagenome assembly BNJS01 (sample SAMD00202454, study PRJDB9452) | human saliva metagenome | isolation source: human saliva | place: Japan
ATTTTAGATATTAAACTTTTCTAATATAAAAATTATTTCCATCAAATCGCAAAAATATTCAACGCTGTATTTTTTTATAAGCTCTCTTGTCTCAGGATATAGACCTAATTCTCGTAGAAAAATACGTATCAAAGCTCCATGACAGACTACAAGTATCGTTTTATTATTGTAATCTTCATACTTATCTAAAAAGAAAGAATGTGCTCTCTTATAGACATTTTCTTCTTGTTCAATTGTTTCTAAGTTTGAACCTGTATCTAGCGCTTTGAAATATTCATCGAATGTTGAGCCTTCAAAATCTCCGAAATACTTTTCAATTAACCTTGAATCAGTTACTAAATCTAGCCTTTCATTTTGGCTATTGTTAGAATTATCAAGCATAAGACGCGCTGTCTCCAGTGCTCTTTTTAATGGACTACTAAAGACTGCATCAATATTCAAAGTCGGTGATTTTTTGCCCAGCATTTATAGCCTGCTCTTTCCCCGTTTCGTTTAAAACAATATCACTATGACCTTGAATAAGCTTATTTTTGTTGAAGTCGGTCTCACCGTGTCTTACTAATAATATTTTCATAAGTACAACCTAATTATTCAAAAATAAAATCTTCGTCTTCGATTGACTCAACGTTCATACTAACTACATATCCGTCTCCTTTTACACTAAAGAAGTCGTGGTTTTTAGTAGATGTATTCATAGCATTTTCGATAATTGGTTTGATTTCTTTATCTTCGAAGTATCCAGGATATCCTAGATTTGCTAAAGCTCGGTTAGCATTGTACTCAACATAATCTTTAACCTCTTCGAATAGTCCAATTTCACCATAAATATCTTTTGTATATTTCAGCTCATTTTCGTATAAATCAAGTAATAATGTGTACATTTCTTTATTAGCTTTTTCTTGTTCTTCCGGTGTTAAAGTTTTGAAAATCTCTTGTGCATCAAAACCTGTAAAACTTCCATGAATAGTTTCATCTAATAATATCTTACGGATAATTTCTCCAGATGTTGTAAGTTTTCCTTGCCCAGCTAGATATAATGGATAGAAGAATCCACTGTAGAAAATATAACTTTCAAGGAAAACAGAAGCAACACGTGCCATATATAAATCATAAGTCGGCACTTCTGGTTTAAATAATTTTAGATAATAACTTTCGATAAGTTGAGCTTTATATTGAAGTTCTTCGTTATTTGGAACCCACTCATCTAATAAATAATCTGTTTCTTTACTAGGGATAAGTGATGTAAGATAGTAGAGTAACTTTTCGCATGCATTTGCTCCATCATTCCCATAAAGCTATAAACAGCTTGTTTTCTCATATCTTCTGTATGAAGAGATACTAGAGGCATCCCTTTATCCCCTTGTTGAGTATCTAATCCTGTTAGACCTGCAAGAACTTTTTTATAAGCATCTCTTTCTTTATCGTTTAAGTCTTCGTTCCAGCTTTTAATATCTTTTGATACTTTGAACTCTGTATCTACCCAAAATTGAGCGATATTTTGACGCCAGTACATAAATGTTAGGTCGTCTTGTTTATTCCAGTTTACTGCTTTCATAGTTAATAATAATTCCTCTCTTTTCTATATCGAACATGATGTACATTCTTCAACTGAAAGAAGTTTGTTTCTTGTGTAGTATAGTGATTTCAATCCTTTGTGATGAGCATAAATGTAATATCTAGCTAACTCTCTTGTTGTAATATCAGAATTTACATATAAAATTACAGAAATACCTTGGTCAATATGTTCTTGGATTACTGCCATTAGGTCGATAAGTTTCATTTGATCCATTGTAAATGCTGATTTATAGTACCATTGTGTTTTTGGACTAAGGTATGGCATTGGATAGAATGTTTCGGCATTACCATAGCTTCTGCGTTCGATTTTGTCAACAATCGGCAGTACACTTGATGTTGAGTTTTGAACGTATGAAATACTTTGTGTTGGAGCTATCGCCATTCTATATGCGTGATATAATCCATTTTCTTTTACTCTATTTTTTAGGCTGTGCCAATCTTCTTTTGTTGGAATATAAATCCCCTCAAATAATTCTTTAACTTTATCTGATTTTGGAAGATAGTCATTTGTAATATACTTAGTGAAATATGTTCCATTGTAGTAATCAGATTTTTCGAAATCTTTAAATGTTTCTTTGCGTTCTTTAGCAATTTGCATTGAACGTTCTATTGTGTAGTAGTTCATCATCATAAAGAAGACGTTGGCAAAATCTTTTGCCTCTTCACTATCATAAGCGATTAAGTTCTTCGCTAAATAACCATTTAGGTTCATCGCTCCAAGTCCAACAGAGTGGAACTCTTCGTTTGCTTTTACTACACCAGGTGCATTTTTGATTTTTGTTGAATCACTAACAAACGTTAAAGCGTCCATACCTGAATAGATTGACTCTTTAAGTTTCTTACTTTCCATTACATTAACAATGTTTAATGAAGCAAGGTTACATGAGATATCACGTTTGATAACATCACTTTCCCCGTAGTCTTTAATTACAGAAGTTTCTTGAAGTTGGAAAATTTCTGTACATAGATTACTCATTTTAACTTGACCAATTTCGCGAAGCGCATGATTTTTGTTCGCATTATCTTTGAACATTAAATATGGATATCCAGATTGTAATTGTGTTTGCGCTATAAGGTTAAGCATATCACGCGCATCAAATTTACGCTTAATAATATTTTCATTAGCAACGAACTCATCGTAGTATTCTGCGATATCAATATCATCTAATACTAAACCATACTCTTCATAAATAGAATGTGGGCCGAACATATAGAACTCTTTGTTCTCACGTGCTAAATCAAAGAATAATGACGGTACGATAATACCTGTAGAAATAGTTGGTAAACGTAATTCTTCATCAGCATTAACTTTTTTCGTATCTAAAAATTCTAACACATCATAGTGGAAAATATTTAAGTATACCGCTCCTGCTCCAGGACGTTGTCCAAGTTGATCTGCATAAGCAAAACCTTGTTCTAGTGATTTGGCTACTGGAATAACACCTTTTGCTACACCTTTTATACCTTTAATACTTTCTCCACGCGCACGAAGTTTTGATAGATTAATCGCAACCCCTCCACCAATTTTTGAAAGTTGTTTCGCTGTTGAATCAATGTAGTTGATAGAATTTAGTGAGTCTCCTACTTCTAATAAGAAACAAGAAACTAACTCTCCACGACGACTTCTTCCAGAGTTTAGGAATGTTGGTGTTGCTGGCTGTAATCTTTGTTCAAGCATTGCAATCATAAGTTCTTTAGCTAATGCTGTATTTCCATCACCAAGATACATTGCTACGATAAATACGTGTTGGTTAAAGTTTTCTAAATATTGTTTTTTATCATTAGTTTTTAATGCATAGTCTTTGTAGAACTTACTTGCTGCCATATAGCTCTTAAACTCAAATTTGAAATTTTTAGCAAGTTCTAGACATTCTACTATTTCATCTTCAATATATTTATCAAAAAAATATTATAATAGAAGTTTTTCTTCTACTAAATATCTTAATCTTTTTCATTTCTGAACTGAATTTTCACAGTTTTATAGTCAACTTCACGAAGAAATTCTGCAATAGCTTCTTGGTCTTTTTTTCTAATTTGAAAAAAATCCATTTTCTCCTCTTTTAGTTACTTCATTATTAAGTTCTATATGATTAAATTTCTCCATTATCAACACTCTCCAAATATTTTTTTCTAAATTTTATTAAATCTTTTGTATTTCCCATGTAATTCTATTTTTCATTAATAATGGGAGCATTATATTGCTCACTTATTATTTCAGCAGCTTTTGCAAAATCTATTTCCCCAATTTTTTTATTTCCACTTCCCACTACTCCTTTTTAGGTGCTTGTGATTTTTCTCCTAAGAATCTCTCAACATCTTCTGGGACTTTTTCCAAAAACCAATAGTTGGCGTTATTAGTATATAGTCAAAATCAACCTCATAATCGATTTCCCATAGGTCTATAACATCTTCTTCTGGTAGTTTTACACATCTCCACAAATCTTTTGCAATTGCCTGTTAATGAAAAGAAAAATTACTTTCATCTTTCTCACTCTCCCACAAAAAAATATTTCCGAAATATTTCCCGGAAATTTCTAACTTAATAATAATTATACACTCTATTATTCTTTTTTTCAATAATTATTTTACTTATTTTTACTTTTTTTATTTTGAAAAATTTATTATTTTTAAATATTACTATTATCAAATTACTAGCCTTTTTTTCTTTTTAAATTGATAGAAAATATTAAGATAAAAAGAAATTTAAAAAGATTTTAAGCAAAGATTCTATCGCTTAAAAATCTTTTTATCTAATATTTAATTATTTTTTTATTTGATGCTCTACGCGCAAACTCTGAAAAAAATAGAAAGTTATCTACTCTATGGCGACTCTCATTGTAATGTAAAAAGTCTGTTCCCTTCGGTATAAACATCGCTTCTCAGAAACTGCTATATGATGATGACCATTTAAGTCAATATACTCATGATCTTCACCATTTACAGGCTCAATTTTTAAAGTCTTTATTTCCATAAGAAATTTTAATCCCTAAATCTTGTTCTAAATATTCATATAAAGATTCTTCAACACGTTTAGTAGGAAGATTCCCTATTGTATTTTTTCTAATATAATCTTTATCCAAAATTACCGCCTCACCATTGATAATACGTTGACGCAACAAGTAAGTAAGCTTTTTCCCAGGTTGAACAACACCTAACTTAACTAAAAATTCAGGAGCTTCAACTTCTTCATTTACTATTACTTTTGTCCTTGCTTCTAAACCTTGGAATTGATGACGTTCTTTAAAACTTAATATCCCCGTTACTGGTAATCTATATCTATGAACATCTAAGACTATTGAACCCTTTCCTTGTATTTTATGAATATAACCATTTTCTAAAAGCAATAGCAAGGCTTTTCTTATAGTTTCCCTAGAAACATTATATTTTTCTAGCTAATTCATTCTCACTCTGGTAAATAGACTATTAGCTTTATATTGCCTGTTTTCTATTTGTTCTCTTAATTCTAAATAGATTTTTAAAAAAACTTATTCATGATTTTTCCCCCAAAAATAAATAATTATGTGTATACATTTTAACATAATTTTTACATAATATCAAACGGTTTTTTTACTCAAAAATTCCCGTTATTTAAACCCTAGTTACTTTTTCGTTATTTACTGTAAATATATAAATTAATCATTTTCTAAACAATGAGTTATTAGCCAATATATTTTTTTCTTTTTTTACACATTTAATTGGGTATGTTATAATATTTATTGTGGAGGTACAACTATGAAAAACTTTTTCACTTATAGTATTATTACTATTCAAAACTTTGCTTTTATTTATATTCAGTATTTTAGCAATCATTTTTTTATACTTGTTTTTAATCTTGATTTTTTTATAAAAATTTCTATGAAAAAGGAGAATTTGGCACCTTCTATAAATACAACTAACTCTGAACTAATAGATAACACAGAAAATTTGCTAGCATATTTAAAAAGGTAATGCTTCATTAAATAAAAAAATTGGTTTTCTGATAAAGATATACTACACATGGTTGATGTTAAAACATCTTTATGATGTTAGTTTCAAGGTGATGATTATTTGCTTGATAATCTTTTATTATAACTACGATAATCATTATAATTACTAAAAAAACTAAAACTTTACTTTATATCACAAAAGCATTTAATAAAAACTTTAACCATATTTATCTTGTTAATTGCTATACTTACTGGTATTATTACTTATAACTTCAATTCGTTTTTGGATTAAGTTCCACACTATCTTATTTTTCAAATGACCTGTGGTTACTTAGTCCGGATGAATCTAATTTAATAAAAAAATGGTCCCCTGAAGAATTTTTTTATAAGTTTAATTACTAGAATAATCATTCATATTTTTTTATAGTGTTTTTCTTATTGTTAATAACAAATATTGTTCTTAAAAAGAAAAAAATTGTGTCTAAATAAGCTATTTAATTATATTCAACATAGGTCTGTTCTTATTAAAATCTTTGTGTTTTAAAATTTTAATTTATTTGTAGAATGTGATATAATTGTTTTTTTATCTTAATGCAATAATAAATTGATGAAAGGAAATATAATGGCTAGAAATAATAAAGATGTAGTTACTGAAGACAAAGTAACGTTTAGAGTGTGTGATGCCTGCCTAGGAGTTAACCTTAAAACTTTGATTCCTAAGCTTAAGAAAAAAGCTCCTAATGCTGAGTTCATTATAGGTTGTCAATCATACTGCGGTCCCGGTAGAACTCAAACATTCACCCTTGTTAATAGTAGAATTTGTATTGCCGATACTGAAGTTGAGCTTATGCCTTTAGTGGATGAAAAACTTCGTGATAGAATGAGTGCGGAAGATGAAGAAAAATATAGAAAACGTCTTGAACGTCGTCTTGAAAGAACATTTTATTTTATTGTTCCTGAAAATACTTCTATTAAAATAGGAGAAGAGATAGATATAAGTTCTAATGGCGTTATTGCCCGTAAAGCAGGAAAATCATATCTTGATGAACTTATTATAGAAGGACAAGTAGACAATACTACCCCTGGAACTTATGATATTATTTATAAAATAAATATCGATGGTAAAGAACATAAACGAACTCGTACTATTACTGTAACAGATGAAAACAGCTAATATGTTTTCCAAAGAATATAATTAACCCTTTTTTTAGAATAATAATCTAAAAAAAGGGTTAATTTATACTCTAAACGAACTAAACAGTTATTTTTATTTTTGAAAATAGCGTTTACTTTTTTTGTGTAAATGTGTTATAATATAATTAAAGATAAATAGGTTGGAGGTTTTAATTATGGAAAACAAATATTCTAAAATACTAGTTGCTGTTGATGGTTCTAAACAAGCTGAGTGGGCTTTTAAAAATGCCGTAGCTATAGCACAGAGAAATGAAGATGCAGAATTATACATTGCCTCTGTTATTGATGCGACAATTGCTACTTCTGGTTTATCAGATCCATATATCTTCAACTCATTCTACAAACGTACTAAAGAATTAGTTGATAGTTATGTTGAATCTGCTAAAACAGATGGGCTTACTAAAGTCTTTGGTATTGTTGAACAAGGTATCCCAAAAATCGTGTTAAGCGAAGACATCGTTGATGAAAAAGAAATTGACTTAGTAGTTTGTGGATCTTCTGGTTTAACAGGATTCAAACGTATGCTTATGGGATCAGTATCTGAAGGTATCGTTAGATACGCTAAATGTGATGTAATAATCATTAAACAACGTTCTATCCCTGAAGACTTTGAAGCTACTATCGCTAAAAAATTCCAAGAAGATCAAGATAAATAAAATAATTTTAATACCCTTAGATAAAATATTTATCTAAGGGTATATTTTATTTTCAAAAAAACAAGCTACTATTCTAGAATGGTAGCTTGTTTTTGTTTCATATAATTATTAGTTGTTTTCTTTTAAGAATTCAACAGTTTTTTGGATGATTAACTCTCCACGAAGATCTTCAACGCTAATACGTGTTCTTACACCTTCTTCTGTCATATTATACATAGTTGCAAGTTCTTTTACTTCTGCATCGATATCAGCATCTGTTACTTCAACTTTCTCAACTTCCGCAATTTCACCTAATACGAATGAAGTTTTGATTTTGTTTTCAGCGTCAGAACGCATCTCTGCTTTAAGCTCATCAGCACCTTTACCTGTGAATTGTTCATATAATTCAAATGATAACCCTTGACGTGATAAGTTTCCAGCGAATTGTTCAAACATAGAATTAACTTCTTGATCGATTAGTTTTGTTGGTACTGTTAATTTTGCATTTTCAACAGCTGTAGAAATCACTTTGTCAGAATAAGCTTTTGCAGCCGCTTCTTCTTTTTGAACTTTGATTTCTCCTCTTAATTTTTCTTTGTATTCAGCTACTGTTGAAGCTGCTTCTTTTGAAAATTCTTTAACAAACTCATCTGTTAACTCTGGTAAAACTTTTTCTTTTACATCGTGAATTGTTACTTCGAATTTTGCTTCTTTTCCTGCTAAATCAGCTACTTGATAGTTTTCTGGGAATGTTACATTTACTTCAGTATCTACTGGAGCAACTTTTCCTTCTAATTGATCTTCGAATCCTGGGATAAATGAACCTGAACCTAGCTCTAACTCATATCCTTTAGCTTCTCCACCTTCGAATGCTTCATCTCCGATGAATCCTTTAAAGTCGATAACTACGATATCTCCTTTTTTAGCTTCGCCTTCTTTAATTTGCCATTCAGCTTGGTTACTTAGTAGTCTTTCTAATCTTTCTTCTACATCAGCATCAGTTACTTCCACTTCTTCTTTTTTAATTCCTAAGTGTTTATATTCACCTAATTCTACATTTGGTTTAACAGTAACTACCGCTTCAAATGAAACTCCATTTTCTTTGCTAATTTCTTTTACATCGATATCTGGCATAGCTAATGGTGAAACTTTTAACTCATCAATAGCTTTAGTGTAAGCAGCTGGTAACACTGCATCTACTGCATCTTGATATAATGCTTCTTCACCGTACATTTTGTTAAATACGGCTCTTGGTAATTTACCTTTTCTAAATCCAGGCGCATTAACGCGTTTTACAGCGCGTTTGAATGCACTATCTAATCCTTTCGCAAACTCTTCTTTTGATGCTGAAAATGAAATAACTACTTTTCCATCTTCTTGATTTAAAATTTGTGACATTTATTCTTCCTCCAAAATACTTTTTAGTATTACAAAAATATTAGTATAAAATACTAAAAACTCTTGATTAATTATATAGTAAATGTAGTAAAAAGTCAATTGTTAGTGTTGGAAAATGTACTCTCTAAAAAGTTTTTCTCAATATATTCTTCAGCAAATCAGATACAATATCTAGCGCTTTTTCTAATACACTAAAAAAATAATAACTTCAATTAACTATATTTTTTTACTATTATCTCCCATTTAGATATTTATTAAAGTCTTTTTATCAATATATCGTTTTTGTCTATATTCAGGGATAATAATATTCTAATAATTTGTAAAATCTAGGAGTATGATTAATTTCTAAAAAGATGTGTTAATTCGTGAACTACGATATGTTCAAGACAAGATATCGGATATTTTACAAGTTCTTCATTTTATCCATATGCGTTTAGCTTCTAAATTACATGTCCCCCAACGTGTTTTCATTTTTTATGCGTAACTCATTCGCTTTAACATTCATTATTAGTTCATATTTTTTTATAAAATAAAAAGGCTTTTGCTGGCGAAGTTTTTCTCTTATACCCTTTTGAAATATTTTTTCTCTATCTTGGTTTTCATCTTTTTACAACTAATACTATTTTTTTCTTCTGTTATTATCAAGGTATTTTTTATTAGACTTTACAACCTCTACAGGCAGCTCTTGCCCGAAAACAAAATAAGTTTCCCCTGTTTTATACTCTTTTTTTAGATGAATTGTTGATACTATTATTTTTGACGTCTTTTTTTAGTTCGGCTATATTATCATGTATCAATTTTTTTATTATATAATTTGGCATTCTAAGAGGAGATTTGACAACTATATCACCATTTTTTTCTACTCGAAGATAAATATTTTTTTCATGCCTTTACGGTATTTTATAGTAATATCTAGCCCTTCTACTACTAATTTTTTTATTCACAATAATAAGCCTCCCTTCGTCTTATTATTTCAACTCATTCCCTACTAGCGCTGTTCCTATTCTTATATGGGTTGCGCCTTCTTCAATCGCTATTTCGTAATCATTACTCATCCCCATCGATAAAAATTTACACGGAGCATATTCTAAACATAATCCTTTTATTTCATCACGAAGTTCTCTTAATTTTCTAAAACAACTGCGCAATGTTGCCTCATCTTCTAGAAATGGAGCCATTGTCATAAGTCCAACAACTCTAATTTTTGGGTATTTTTCTAAACCTTTAACGAACTCCAATACCGCTTCAGGTATTAAACCATGTTTACTTTCTTCCCCAGATGTATTAACCTGTACAAAACAATTAATTACGTGTTCTGCTCTTTTTTCTATTTCAACCGCTAAGCTCTCACGATCTAAAGCATGAAAGTAATCTACTTTATTTATTGCGTCTCGCACTTTTCTTGTTTGTAAACTTCCTATCAAGTGCCAAGTAGCTTCAAGAAACTTTTCTTTTCTTTCAATATAATTAACAGCTCTATTTTCTGCGAAATCGTGAACACCTGCTTCTTGCGCTTCTTTCACTCGCTCATCACCAACATATTTTGTTACAGCTATTAAGGTAATATCTTCAAAATTTCTACCGCTTTTTTGACAAATATTTTTTATATCGTTATTAATTTTCTCTAAATTATTTTTTACATTCACCTTTATTACCTCTAAATTTAATCTATAATATCATCTTACCATATTTTAAGCAAAAATATAAGGAGCAGGTTAATTGCACTAGATCTTTCTATCACCAAAATGCCTAGTACTATAACTCTACTCCTTGTGTTTATTATTTTATTTTTTAGCGACTAACTCCAAAGTTTTTCCTTCTATCTTTCCTATAGTTTCAGGTGTATATTTTCCTTCTACCCAATCAAGAACTTGGTCATTATAATAATCACTCATAAAGTGGCCACTTTGTCCTGGACCAACTACATGATATCCTACTTTTGTATCGAAATCATAAACAAATCTCCAAGAAGCACCATGATTTACCAAACCATCATCAGTTTGTTTAGCTGCTTGAACAGTTACTTTAGATCCTGAAATCGGATATTCTTTTGGATTTAGGAAATACGCCAATATATCTGAAGATTTTGATAATGGATGTCTAAAACCTAATTTATGATTAGCTCCCCATTTCCATGAATTTACATCTTCTCCGTATTTTGTTTTAAGTTCTGATATAGCTGTATTTAAACTTTCTTCTAAAACCTTATTAAGTCCACCTTTTTTTCTTCAATAAGATTTATTTTCTTACCTGCAAGAGCATCTCGTAAAATCTTATCAACATAGCTTTCTTTTATGCGGCATAAATTTATACGCTTCAGGACTCATCTTATCTTTTTAGGATTTTTTTCACGAATAACTCGCATCCATGTATCATATATTAACGGTGCTGCTTCATCTTTATTATCCATGTAATCCCAACTATTTAATTTATTATATACATCTTTGTTAGAAACTGATGTGTTTTTCAATAAATCTTTTAAAAATTCCTGTGCATATAGATTTTTGGTATCCATTTGAAGATTTTTCATATCATCTACTGTTAAATCGTTTTTTGCTTTTAACACTTCATCAATTCTTGCTTTTTCTATATGGTTGTGCCCAAACGTTTGAAGTATGATAATCTGTTTTATATGTTTCTGTATTGGCAGTCGCAATAAAACCTTCTTCTGGATTGATAACTTTTGGTAATTTATCAAAAGAAATATAACCATCCCATCCGTATTCACTACTATATCCTGGAACTGGAAGATTTCCATCTCCTTTTTTACGAATAGGGACATTACCATTTGATTTATATGCAATATTACCTTCATTATCTGCGAAAACGAAGTTTTGAGCTGGAGCTTTAAAGTCTTCTAATGCTTTTTCAAACTCTGTCCAGTTTTTAGATTTATCAATTTTTAAAATTGCTTCTAATTCTTGTGTTGACTCTAGAGCCGTCCATTGCATAGAAAAACTCTTATTAGTCTCTCCAAGAGGTTTTAATAATTCATCAATAATTGGCCCATGTTTAGTTCTTACTACATCAAATTTTTCATCATTTCCATTTTTAACTTTTATATTATAAGAATCTACCTGTGCATCGTAGTACTTTCCATCATATTCAAAACGATGTGGGTTATTTGCATCACGTTTTTCTATGTATAAATCTTGAACATCAGGACCAAAATTAGTAACACCCCAAGCTATATGCTCATTATGACCTAGAATAATTCCTGGGATACCTGGGAAAATAACACCAGAAACTTTGTTGTCAGGAGTATTTAGACTCATTTGATACCATACTGACGGTGTTGCAAGCCCTAAGTGTGGGTCATCAGCTAATAAAGGTTTCCCTGATTTTGTCTTCTTCCCAGAAACTACCCAGTTATTACTACCATTTTCCATAGGTGGACGTTCTGTATTAGCTACCTTCTCATCTACTTTAACATCTATACCTAGGTTAGCTTTAATAATATCTTCATTATCTTTATTTTTCGAAAAGCTTTCCGGCAATAATTGTTTTAGATTTTCTTCTCCTAAATTATTTAGAACCCAAGAGTTAAATCCTAAGTGATCCCAATGTCCTCCAAGGTCATAAGCCATATACTTCCCAATTGTTAGCGAATCAATAGCTGTCCATTTTTCTGGTTTATAATTTAATAAAGAAAACTCATATGATAATTTATTATTTTTTACCGCCTCATCAATATAAGCGTTAACTCCTTCTGCATAATCCTCCAAGATTTTTTTAGCCTCATCTGAATAGCCTGCATATGAATCCTCTGCTGCTTTACGCAATGAAAATACTAAAAACTTTTTATCTGTTTCTAAAGCGGCTTTCCCTACAATTTCAGATAATCTACCACTCGCTTGTCTACGAGCTAAATCCATTTGAAACAACCTATCTTGAGCATGAACATATCCTTGTGCTCGATATAAATCTTTTTCATTTTGTGCTTCTATCGTCGGAATACCTTTGTTATTGCGAGTTACTTTGACATTATTTTCTAAAAAATTCACCTCGACTTTTCCTTCTATCGTCGGTAACGACTTATTCACAAAATAATATCCATAACCAGCACCAATAACTAAAAGTGCCAATAATCCTATTACTAATCTTTTAATAATTTTAAATACTTTTTTACTCATAATACCTCCTACTATTTTTCTTACGAACTAGTATATTTTTTTCAATTATAGTAATAATATTACTGTTTTTGCAAATGGAGTTTTTCTTAAGAAATATACGCTTAATACATAGATATTCTATATTAAACTTCTAATTTTTTTATATAATGGATAAAAGTATATCTTTTATTTTTTTCACAAATCAATATTTACTTTTTATATTCATTCTTTCTACTCATCATTTTTATTTTTTTAATGTTTTTCATATTTTACAAATATAATCTTATCGTTCTCCTTTAATTTAATTATATTTTTTTATAAAAATTTTTTTAAAAAAAGGTTTGAAGTAAAGATACTTCAAACCTTTTTAAACTACTATTATATTTTTTGTGAATTCCTCTTTAATATTATTCTAACACCTAAGAAGAAGTATATAATACAACTTATAAATAAAATTCCTAAGCTAAAAAAATAAGTAATAAAATGCTATATACTAACAATAAAAAAATGCAACAACATTATGATTAATATTTTTTTCTTGAATAACACATATATTAATAATAAAAAAATAGTACTATTAACAATGCAAAAATATGGCCAAAGCAAGTTGTCCCATTACTTGAAAAAAATAAAATGCATATCTTTTGTCGAAACATTAGCGCTATCTTGTGTTAATCTTGTTTGCTCACGAATCTGATCAACAATCTTTGTACGCAAATACTCATTTCCTGCATATTCCTTTAAATAGATTATCATTCCTCCTACAAAAGACTAGATAAATAATATACACAGCACTCGAAATAACTAATAAAGTTTTTTTCTAATTTTATCAAAAAAACATTATTTATCACCTTTTTGTTTTGCATTTAGCACATATTCCATAAAACGATAATGAATTATCTTGCACTTCAAAAGAATATTCTTTCTTCATATATTCGATAAGTTTATTGAAAAATTGGATTTGAAACTTTTTTTCTATCGTGTTACAGCTAGTGCATATTAAATGATGATGTAATTGACCATCAACACTTTGTCTTAAATGATATTTAGATACACCATTACTGAATGATATTTTTTTCTAAAATTTTTTTAATTCATAAAAAAATATCTAATGTTCTATATACCGTTGCTATACCAATATCTGGTGTTTTTTCTTTTAGGATAAAATACAATTCCTCTGCACTCAAATGCAGCTCGCTATTCTCTACTAGAAATCTCAACAATTTTCTCTCTTTGTGGTGTGAGTTTATATGGAGATTTTTTTGAATAATTTTTTTATTATTTCATCATAAATATTCATATGTTATTTCGTGCCTTTCCTATTTTTTAAATACGCTAATGCCAACATAGTCTTACTGTCAGTTATAATATTTTCATCAAGAAGTCTAAAAGCTTCATCTAATGGGTATTTTTTTCAAATTAATAAATTCATCATCATCAGGATTTTGTTCTCCTGCATGTTCTAAACCATCTACAAAGTAAATGGTAATCAACTCTGAACTGTATCCTAACGCTACATGAACATCACAAAGCTTTTCTAATCTATCCTCAGTTACCAGATATCCTGTTTCTTCTTGTAACTCTCGGATTGCAGAAAGCTTTTTATTATCTTCTCCAGGTTCTAATTTTCCTGCTGGTATCTCTAACGTTACAGCTTCAATCGCTTTTCTATATTGTTCTACTAAAATTACTTCATTATCTTTTGTCAACGCAAGAACTGCTACTGCTCCCCTATGATTTATAAGTTCACGTTTTGATACTTCTCCATCAGGTAAACTTACTGTATGTACCTCTATATCAAGAACTTTACCTTTAAAAATTTTCTCAACAGATATTGTTTTTTCTTCTAAATCTTTTCTCATAACTTCCTCCAATTATTTATAAATTATATTCATCAAGATCATGGGCAATTGATACTTTAATAGTTTTGTCTATTTTTTCTACCACTCTTTTTTCTATATCAACATCATATCTTGCACTTATATGCGTTAAAAATAATCTTTTTACTGTACTCTCTGTAATAAAGTTTTCTATATCCAAAATACTTAAATGATAATTTTTTTCCTAGCATGATGTGCATCTTTTTCATCTAAATAAGTACACTCTGAAATAATAATATCACTATTTTTTTCACAAACTCATTTAACTGTGGAAAATATCTCGTATCTGGAATAATTGCAATTTCTTTTTTTGGTTTATCTTCCGATAAAAAAATTCAGAAGAATTATATGTAGTTTCATTGTAAACAAAACTATCCTGTTCTTTTTATATTTTTTTATAAAATGGTCCCAGCATTATCCCTAATTTTTTTAATTTTTTTCCGCATCTAAAGCTTCCCTTTTGATTTTTTTAAAGATAATTTTATAGCCAAAACACTCTATATTATGGTTTAGAGGATAGGCGGATACTACTACAGTTTTATTATCTATTATACACTGTTCGCTAGAAAATTCAACGTATTTAACATCAAAGTTAAGTGAACAATGTGTGAACAGAAGATTTTGTTCAACAAATTGCCTTATTCCTACTGGACCATATATTGTTACTCCCGATTCCTTACTGTCTAAAAGAAAATTACGCGAAGATAAAAAGCCTATAAGACCTAATATATGATCAGCATGCAGGTGACTAATAAATATTTTTGTTATTTTTAGTCGGTTTAATATTTGTTCTTAAAATTTGGTGTTGAGTTGCTTCTCCGCAATCAAACATCCAACACTCCTTTAGCTCTTGCATAAAATTAAAAACAAAGCTTTGCGTATTTCTAAATTTTGCAGGGAGTCCTGCTCCTGTTCCTAAAAATTGTAGTTTCATATGTTCTATCCTCCTTTCAAATTATTCAGATTTGATATTATTACCTTGTTCTTTAGTATACTCTGTAGAAAAACTTCAGAGTGGAAATACTATCTTCTCTGAAGTTTTCTTTTTATAGTTTTACTACAAAAACCTGGGCATCTTGTAAACAAGTAATAACATGCTCAGACCCTGCTGGTATTTCTAATAGTTCAAATTCATTAACTATTTCTACTTGTTCATCATAAGCAACTGTGATTTTACCACTAATATTCAATAATAATATTGTTTTATCATTGCTATATGAATCAGTTTGGTTCCCTGTTTTTCAGGTTCATATGAACTACTTGATAGCGTTCATTTTCTAAAATTATTCCACCTAATAATGTATTTTTTTATCTAATTTTTACTTTTTTTCATAATAATTATCTTCCTTTGCGTTTATATAATCCATCTTCTTCTATCATTATCAATTTATTTTTAAATAATCTTCCAACCGCTCGTTTGAAACTTCCCTTACTCATGCCAAACACAGCTTTAATATCTTCTGGTGACGATTTATCAGTAAATTCACAGTAGCCATTATTTTCAATATAGTCCATAATAGCTTGACCGTCACTATCCATTCTTTCATGAGCACGCGGTAAAAATGAGCCGTTAACTTCGCCATTATCTTTAACCCCAATAACACGCAAAGTAACTTTTTCTCCAAGTCGTGGTTCACGTTCACGTTCGCTTTCGTGAACAAAAATCTTATAGCCATCTTTTCGATAATAGGAATGTACCTACACGCATCAAACGATATGGATATGCCTCTATATCTTTATTTTTCAAACTCTTTGGTGCTTTTGAGTAAAGAGAACTTATAATAGTTTCTGTCGCAAGACGCGCAAACAATTGTCCACTAAAATCACGGCGTAGAGTTATGAATAATTCATCCCCTTCTTTTGGCCAAACACTCTTTAATTTTGGTAAATCTTCTCCTAGAAGAGGAATTTCACGAGAAAACCCAATATCTAATCCTACTCTATCTTCTTCTACTTTTACAACTTTACTAAAAGCATAATCACCATAGATAACTTCTGGAATATTTGGTGTTGCGAATAATTTTCCACTTCTTGAGGGATAAACAAACATAGAATATTCTTCACCAACTTCATAATCATCTAAACTCTCTACATCTGATTCATTACAACTTATTTCTTCATCGCTTGGCCCTTTAAAAACTAATGACGAACTCTTTTTCTCCACTAGCTCCAAAAAGTGAATTTCTCCTGTTATATACTTAATATCTTCTTTTTCCATCTAATACCTCTTTCTTTTTATATTTTAACTATTATTCTAGATTTATTCAATTACTTATATCAATTCATACTTCTATTTATTTCATAAAAAAAAGGCTGACACCCAATATCAACCTTTAAATCACGCGGTAAAAGCAGTATCAAGGTGTACTTACTTAACCATATTCTTTATTTGTTCTAATTGATTTACTCTTATCTCCTTAGGGAGGAACCTTCTTATTTCATCTTCATTATACCCTACTTGTAATCTTTTATCATCTACTATGATAGGTCTTCTAAGCATCCCTGGATTATCTTGAATAACTTTATACAACTCTTGAATCGACATACTCTCAATATCTAGATTTAATTTTTGGAAAGTTTTTGATCTAAAAGAAATAATATCCTCTGTACCATGCTCTGTAATAGATAAAATATTTTTTTAATTTCATCCGTTGTCAGTGCCTCAGAAAAAATATTTCTCTCTACAAAGTCAATATGGTTTTCTATAAGCCAAGCTTTTGCTTTTCTACAAGAAGTACAACTAGGCGATGTAAACAATGTAACAACCACCAGCACTCACACTCCTTTATAAAAAAATAACATTAATATTTTTTTATAATTCTATATACTATTATATTATACTACATATATACTCCTTTGGCAATATAATATTGAAGAAATATTTTTACTTTTGTCAACTGAAAACACTTAAATAATATGTCCTTAATAATAAATGTTTTTTTAATAAATTAATAACTAGTTTTTTTAGCTATTTCATTAAATATTTTTATCAACTAGCCATGACTTTCTACTATAAAAATTTTTGATTAAAATCTTAATGAATTTTGTGCAATAAATTAAAAACTAATTCTTATCCCTTATAGCTTATAAAGTGAAATTGACAAACAGATATTCATGTGTTAATATATAACTATGCCAGCATGGCGGAATTGGCAGACGCACTGGACTCAAAAATCCAGCGATGGCAACATCGTGCCGGTTCGACCCCGGCTGCTGGTATAATGATTAAGACAAGGTTTTTTTAAGCCTTGTCTTTTTTTATATACCTAATTATTAATAACTATCCTCTAAGAATTTAAAAAAATCAATAGCTTTTTTTGATAGTTTTCTTTTCTTTCTATATCCTTTTTCAGTAACTTTTTGTTAATCTTGTTAAGTCTGAATTATGACGTAAGTCTGCTAATTTTACAGCTCTTGCAAGTTTATTTTTTTCTTTACTGAATTTAAGTAACTTTGATAGTCTTCTCCTTCTTTTTGGTTATAATATCAACAGCTTCTATAACTTCTTTAGAAAAATTCATACTCATGCAAATCTTCTAATGTTAACTCTGTATCTTCAATAACATCATGAAGATATGCTACTGCTTTTTCTTCATCTGATTTTTACAAAACTAGCCACCTTTTTGAGGATGTTTTTATATAATCTTCCCCAGCTTTATCGACTTGTCCTAAGTGGGCTCTTTTAGCTACTTCATAGGCTTTTTCACTTTGAGATTGTTTCATATTTTTTATTATATACTTACCTATTTTTGTTAGTCAAACCATAATAACATGAATTATCAAACAATTATTTGTTATACTTAGCCTTCTATTCACTATATACTCCCCAATCATTTCATTTAACTATTTTTGCTTTTACAAGACAGTGGATTTATGATACTATTATGTATAACAAGATAGTTCTTTCAAATAAGATTTTTCAACTCGTTGAAAGGAGATTTTTTTAATGGAGATTAACACTTTCTCAAATATTAAAAAGGAACTTTAGAAGCATGTATACTTCAACTAATAAAAAAATAAAGATATGTATGGCTATGAAATTACTGAACAACTTTCTAATTATGGGACTAGATATGGTTGCTCAAGGAACTATTTATCCATTACTTATGAAATTAGAAAAAGAAAAATTTGGTCGTTAGTTATTTAAAAAGAAAGTAACTTTGGGCCTCCTAGAAAGTATTATTCGATTACTGAGGAAGGTAATAAATATATATTTAATTTTAAAGACGTATGGAAAAAAATATAAGTACAACAATAACTGAGATTTTTAAAAAGATGATTAAGATAGGGAGGAATTACTATGAACATCGGAAACTTATTAGAATACAATAATAAATTAAGAATGCAACTTAATGAAGAAAAATAAAAAAATATTATGAAGAACTTTTGATTACCTGTCGAACGAAAAGCTATAGCGGCTAATGAGACTGCACTAGAAATTCAATTATTAGAAATATTACAAGATTTAATTGCATATCAAAAAGCAAGGGAAAAACTTTCCTGAAACTTTTTGGTAATGATATAAACAAACTATCTGATTCGATAATTAAATTATTACCAAAAAGAGAACAAAACAACTATATATCGATTTATGTTATCCCTATATCTTAATTTTTAATAATAAGTCTTTTTATTTCCTTCAATTTTTCGCTAAAAAGCATCCAACCGTACTTAACAGTATTTTTCTATTTTTGGTACTAATTTTAGGATCTGGTATGTGCATTTATCTACTACTTTATAAAAAAACAGAAAAAAATAAATGGTTTAATTTACTTTTACATCTTTTGTATTATTTGAAATATCTTTTATTCTTAGTCATAATCTTAGAAAAAAATTAAATGTATTTCCTTATTATCTAACCGTAAAGATTGAACTTTCAAATAACTTTTTTTATACCTCTATGCTACCTTTAGTTTACTAGCAATTACTTATGTTTATTTAACGTTTTAAAAATACTATTCTAAAAAAATTATAATCTATTATGCTCGACAGAAACCTGTCGAGCTTTCTTTTTCGAAAAGTTCACCATAAGCAAATAATTTTATTTTTAAAAATAACATTTTTTTATTCTTGAATAATTTTTTTAAACTTGTTATAATATTAAAACAATGATACAGGAGGTGAGATTATGCATAATTCTATTTTTGACAACTTAAAAAAAGGCGGAACAAGGAGCTAAACTAAGTATTTTATCATACTTATTCCTTACTATATTAAAATTAGGAGCTGGTTTTATCTTCCGTTCTTCTGCCCTTGTTGCTGATGGAATAAATAACTCAACAGACGTAATTTCTTCGATTTGTGTTCTTGTAGGTCTAAAAATTTCTCGAAAACCTGCTGATGAAGATCATCTCTATGGTCACTTTAGAGCAGAACTTATTTCAACACTTATCGCCTCTTTTATTATGCTCTATGCAGGAATAGAAGTTATAATTTACGCTGTAGAAAAAATTATAACTAATAGTTATGAACAACCTAATATATTATCAGCTATTGTTGCTTTTATAGCGTGTGTTATTATGCTTGGTGTTTATTTTTATAATATTCGTCTATCGAAAAAGTTAGGTAGTAAATCTTTACAAGCTGCAGCTTTAGATAATCTTAGTGATGCTTTTGTTTCTCTAGGTACTTTAATCGGAATTGTTGCAACATATTTAGGTTTTCCTATTGCTGATTCTATAGTGGCTATTATTGTAGGAGCGCTTATCGTTTGGACCGCAATAAATATTTTTAAAGAATCTACCTATGTTCTTACCGATGGCGTTGACACCGAAGTAATCGAAAAAGTTAATGATCTTGTCAAAGATATTGATGGTGTTATTTCTATAGTTGATACTAAAGGACGTACACACGGGTTATTGTATTTTATTGATATTACAGTTACGGTTAGCCCTACGCTTAATGTTAAAAAGAGTCATGAAATCACCGTCAATATAGAGAAAAAACTTGCAAGTGAATTCTATTATTGTGAAACATTAGTTCATCTCGAACCACATGGTATAGATTGTCATCCTACATTACAAGACCAATCGTAAACTACTCTCAAAAATAACTTATTATTTTTAAAGGGTAGTTTTATTTTTTTACTAGCTTCACTTGTTTGACAAATCTCACTGCTGAAAGTATAATTATTGTACATATAGAAGTATTTAGAAGCATTTAAATATTAATTTATTTTTAATATAATTATTGTAAAAATATACATTGAGTTTAACTGGAGTTTATAAAATTTATGACACATGCTAAAGCAATTTTTTTTGGAGAACACGCTGTTGTTTATGGTCATAAAGGGAATTACTATCCCTTTACCACAGATGACTGTTGATGTTGAACTTAAAGAAACAAATATTATACAGGAACGAGATGAAATTATATCATTTATATCAGAAGCTTGTGGTATTAATGACCGAACTGAAATTAATATCAATAGCACTATTCCCGTCGGTCGCGGACTTGGTTCTTCTGCTGCCCTTAGCATAGCTATAGCACGCGCGAAAAAACTAACTAACATACGTGAAATTGCTGATAAATGTGAAAAATTTATCCATGGAAATCCTAGTGGTATTGATGTTAATCAAGTTTTAAGCGATACTCCACTTTTATTTTCTAAAAAAGATGGTGCTATACCTCTAGACTTCAATCTAGACAGTTATTTACTTATTATCGACACTGGAGTCATTGGTATTACTAAGGAAACTTTAAAACATATTAAACAAAATTTTGAAAACTATAAATCATACATAGATGAACTTGGGGAAATTACTGAAAAAGTTATTGAACCATTAAAGAAAAAAGCAATTGAAATAGTAGGAGCTTATATGTATAAAGCTCATGACCTACTTCAAAAACTTGGTGTTAGTCATGAAAGTAATGATGATGTAGTTAATATTTGTAAATAACGGAGCGCTCGGAGCTAAACTAACTGGTGGCGGAGCTGGTGGTTGCTGTATTGCTCTAAGTAAAACAAAAGAAAATGCCGAAAAAATTCAAAATGAACTTGCAAAGAAAGGATATAAGTCATGGATAGTTACAGTTTAGGTTATGCTAATATCGCCCTAGTAAAATACTGGGGAAAAAAATCAAAAGATCCAGTCTTACCTTTTAACCCTAATATTTCATTAAGGTTAGACAACTTATTATCAAAAACAAAAATTGAACCTAGTTTATCAGATGAAGATGAGTTTTATATCAATGACGAAAAACAAAGTCAAGAAGAAGTAGAAAAAATAACGAAATTCATCGCTAAATTCACACCTGTTGAACGTGAAAAAATTTGTATAAAAAGTTATAACACTGTTCCCACTGCAGCTGGTTTATCATCTAGTTCTAGCGGAACTATGGCTCTTGTTTTAGCTTGTAATGAATATTTTAAGTTAAATAAGACTGCTGAAGAACTAGTAGAAATCTCAAAAGAAGGATCAGGTTCTTCATGTCGTAGTTTCTACCGACTTGCCGCATGGTTAGAAGATGGTAGCGTAGAAGAACTTAGCTGTGATTTAGATTTCGGTATGATGGTACTTGTTGTTAACGAAGATCGCAAAAAAATTTCTAGCCGTATCGCAATGGAACGCTGTGTTCAGACATCCACAACTTTTGATGCTTGGGTAGAAAAAGCAAAAGAAGATTTTGTCGATATGAAGATAGCCTTAAAAAATGCGGACTTTGAAAAAATTGGAGCAATAACAGAGGAAAATGCCCTTGCTATGCACGCAACAACGACAACATCAACACCAAGCTTTACTTTCTTAACTGATGAAAGTTATCGTGCTATGGAAATTGTTAAAACTTTACGAGAAAAAGGATATCGTTGTTATTTCACTATGGATGCAGGACCTAACGTAAAAGTTCTTTATTTAAAAGAAGATCAAGAAAAAATATATGAGGAAATTTCTAAATTATGGCAGAAAAAAATAATTTTGTGCATGGAATAGCTTATGGCAAACTCTATCTTGCAGGCGAGTATGCAATTTTAGAAGATTATTCAAAAGCACTTATTACAAGTGTAGATAAAAAAATAATCGCTTTTGTCGAACCAGCTAATGAAATTACAATTTTTGACACACTTAATAAGATATCTGTAGGACTTTATGAAAAAAATGATAATTTCAAACTTATTCAGGAATTTCTTATATTCCTACAACAATATACACAGAGCGATAAAAAATTTGCGCTAACTATTTATAATGAACTGCATGGAGAAGATAAGAAATATGGGTTAGGCTCTTCTGGCGCTGTCTTAGTAGCTATCACAAAAGCTATTTTGAATTTCGAAAAGATAGCTTTTGATAATACAATCATTTTTAAGCTAGTAACACTATTTAACATTACTCATAACATCAGTGGTTCTATGGGAGATGTCGCTGCCAGCCTTACAAAAGGTATTACTTATTATCAAAAATTTAATAGTTCATCTGTTAAAGAATTAATAGCAAATCATTCTATTGTAGAGATTATTAACGCTGATTGGGATGGGCTTGTAATTAAAAATATAGTACCTAAGGCGCTTATAAATGTCTTTGCTCGTTGGACCGGAGAGAGTGTTGATACAAAAGAGCATGTGAAACTTTGGAAAGAAAACAAAGATAATTTTAAAGAAGAATATTCCAAATTTGTTTCAAAGTCGAACTCTTTAGTAACTGACTTAGCAGTAAATCTATCTGATGGCAATACTTCTGAAGTACTCGAAAATTTTAGGCAATTACGAAATAACTTGCACTATCTAGAAAGTTTTTCGAATATTCCTATGGAGACTATCACAATGAAAAAGTATATTGATACTTATCCTGCTGGGAAAACAAAGTGGTTCTGGTAGTGGTGATATTGTTCTTGGCTTTGATAAAAGTGATGCGCAGTTTAATTTAATATTGAATTTAGAAAAATTATAAAAATATATGATAATCAAGAAAGGATTACTATGAGAAAAAAAGATCATATCCGTCTAGCTCTTCAAGACAAAACAACCGCAACTAGTCTTGATAACTACGCAATAGACTACAACAGTATTCCACGTTTTGGACTAGCTGATATAGATACTTCAACTACAGTTTGTGGTGTGAAATGGGACTTTCCATTTTTTATAAATGCTATTACTGCTGGAGGAGAAGACTGTAATAAAATAAATAACGATTTTGTTGAAATAAGTAAAATCACTGGTATCGAATTTTTCCCAGGGTCTTATTCTCCTGCATTAAAAAACAAGGAAGATGCCGATGCTTATCCTAAAGGTTATTCTGTTAATCTTGGACTTGATAAAGAACCTTCTCTTATCTTAAAAGCTATTACTGATACAAATGCTCGTTACCTACAAATGCATACTAATCCTCTCCAAGAAATAGTTATGCCAGAAGGAGATCACAACTTTGAATCTTGGTTTACAACATTACAAGAAGTTAGTGAAAATTCACCTATTCCTGTTATACTTAAAAGAAACTGGTTTCGGTATGAATGAAGAAACAATAAAACTTGCACTTGATTTGAAGCTAGCTGCTGTTGATGTTAGCGGTATGGGTGGAACAAACTTTGCACGTATAGAAAATGGGCGTCGAGATAATAAATCGGTATATTTAGAAAATATCGGTTATACTACTGCTGAAAGTCTTGAAAATGCATATCCATATCGTGATAAAATTGATATTATCGCTAGCGGTGGTATTCGTAATCCATTAGACGTTGTAAAATGTTTAGCTTTAGGTGCAAAAGCTGTTGGTGTTTCTAAAATCTTTTTAGATATCTAGCTTAATGATGGAAAAGAAGCCTTAATCGCTGAAATAGAAAAATGGAAGAAAGAAATCAAGTTCTTAATGATTTTTAATGAATGCTAAAACTATTCAAGAATTAGATGGAAAAAAATTAGAAAAGTTAAATTAAAAAAACTTATCGAGAAAAATCACGATATTCATATATCATTTTTCTCGATAAGTTTTTTTATTTTTCTTCAAAGTGATGCTATTCTTTTAATTGCTTTATTTAAATCATCTTCCAAACTATTAATTTTTAGTTTTATTCTTTTGATTTTCTGCAATTAAATACCAACAAGAAATTAATAGCATAACATTCAAACAAATTATTGCAAACATAACTTTCTCCTAACTTTATAAAAAAACCTCATCACGAAGATGAGGTCCTTGTCTTAAATAAATCTAAAAGAGGGAAAATTTTAGATTTTTATTAATAAATGGTATATATTTTAACAATTATTAATATTTACGTTTTCTAGCCGCTTCAGATTTTTTCTTACGACGAACGCTTGGTTTTTTTCATAAAACTCACGTTTACGAACTTCTTGGATAGTTCCGTTTTTAGAAACAGCACGTTTGAAACGACGTAGTGCATCTTCTAGTGATTCATTTTTACGAACTACAGTTTTTTTGACATTGGATTTTCCCTCCCTCCGATATTACGAAATCTAATTTAAATGTAATCAAATGCTTAAATACAAAATAAATACAAAACACTTAATTAGTTAAAACCGCTCTATGAGCAGTCCACTTAAATATTGTATTATATTATTGCGACATTGTCAACCTTAAACAAAGTTAATTTACTAATTTTTCGAATGTTTTTTTATTAGGTTGTATCTTTCACTTTAAATTCATTGTTTTATACTTGATTACTTACTTTCTAGCCAGCTGTTAAATTCCTCGATAAAACTTACATAACCAGTTTTGTTTTGATAACTCGGAACTTCCGCTAAAAAGACTTGACTAGGTAATTTTTTTTGTCCTTTTTTAGTTATTAAAATAAGAGCTTTAGCCTGAGAAGAATTTTTGAACATTTCCTCCGGTAGCGTAATAACCGCATTTAAATTAATCTCTTCTTCTAAAAACTTTTTAAAATTATCTTCTAATTCCAAAATTTGTTTTGGTACAACTAGCACTCCTACGCCATCTTCTGCTAAGTAATTTGCCACTTGTTCAATGAATAATAAAGCATTAATACTATATCCTTCACTACTACATAGTTTATAGTTTAAGCTATTGTCCTCATCTGCATAATAACCAAATGGCACATCACTAATAATAACATCTTGTTTTTTGATATTTAGAGGTTTTAAGACATCTTGGTTAATAATTTCTGCAGGAACTTCTAACAGATTAAAAATATTTTGTTGTAATTTTACATAATTACTATCAACATCAATAGATGTAAAGTCTTTCTCTCCTTTGACCAAAGCCGCGATATTAATTAGAAAACTACCACTACCACTAGCAAAATCAGCGATAGAAATCTTCTCTTCCCCATAAATACATTCAATTAAATGACTCACATACATCGTTATCACTTCTGGTGTAATATCATAACTTGGATTATTTAATTCTTTCAATGCTTTTTAATAGCAAGAATTGATAAACTTTTCTTATTGTCTCTTTGTCATAGTTATCGACAATATCAAAATAATCATCGTCATTTTCTAATGTTAAATACTTTGTCAAAGCTTCAAAAATAAAGCCCTTGCCCTTTAGTCTCTTCTACTTGCTTATCTATTTTAAAAAATAATTTTTCTAAATCTGACATGGTACCTCCTATTTGGATAGTTTATTCAAATACTTATTTATTATATCACGAATAAATGAATAATCAATATTTTTAGTTATTCTAATCATTGTATTCAATTACAAGAAAAAGACGATATTTCTATCGCCTTCTCCTTTTATAGTTTCTTAATTAATCGTTTTTTTGAGTTTTTATCACATACGTAACCAATACTTTCGTAGAACTTATGTGCTTCTTTACGGCAAACATTTGAATTAAGTCTGATAAAACTAATATTATTTTTCCAAAAGCATAGTCTTCTATAGAACTCATAAGTTTTTTTCCTATTCCTTGCCCTTGAAAAATTACAATCTACTGCTAATGCAAGTATATTTAAACCCGCCTCCATATATAAACTTTCATAAGACTCTGCATGGATAAACCCTATTATTTTTCTTGTTTGTTCATTTTCAAAACCTATTATTATATGATGGTTATTATCCTTAGTTAATTTTTCTATTTGTTTTTTCACAATGTCTAGATTGACATCATACCCCAACTCATAATCACTTATTTTTTGAATCTCTTTTGCATCTAATATAGTAATATTCCTTAGCATTTTACTTACCTAAAACTATAATTTTTAAACTTACTTCGTTACTTCTTCTAAAGCAGCTTTTACTATATCGAATTCTCTTGTGCGTAATGTACGCATATCAAGAATAATACTATTATCTTTAATACGTGTGATTATTGGAATCTCAACCTCTAATAGCCTACGTTCTATTTCTGTTGCATGAAGTTTTCTATGAGTAAGTTTTACAGCGACACTTTCAAGATAACTAGCTGGATAACTTCCTCCTCCTACTTCTGCTTTATCTTCTTCTATCCTAATATCAAAATCAAGACTACTTAATTTTGTTTTTAGGACATCTGCTTTTCCAAATAAACGTTCTTTAGATAAAGAAATCATATGTAATGTTGGTATGTGTTCTAAAGCATCTTTTTCATCTAGGTATAGTTTTAATGTTGCTTCTAGTGATGCTAGAGTCATTTTATCTACACGCAATGCACGAGTAAGTTGGTTTTTTTTCATTTTTTCTATATATTTTTTCTTACCAACAATTATTCCTGCTTGAGGTCCACCTAGTAGCTTGTCTCCACTAAATGTTACAATATCGATACCACTATCTAATATTTCTTTTACCGTTGGTTCATATGGTAAGCCAAATTTTGAAAAATCAACAAATTGTCCACTTCCCAAGTCATTAATCGAAACTAATTCATTCTCACGTGCTAAATATGAAATTTCCTCATTTGATACGCTCTCAGTAAATCCTAAAATTTTGTAATTACTTGTATGAACTTTCAGCAAAGCGCCTGTTTCTTCGCTAATTGCATTCTCATAATCTTTCAAATGCGTTTTATTTGTTGTACCCACTTCTACCGGTACTCCTCCACTAAGTTTGATTATCTCAGGAATTCTGAATGCTCCACCTATTTCTACCAATTCTCCACGTGATACAATAATTTCTTGATCTTTTACTAAAGTGTTCAATGTTAATAAAACTGCTGCCGCGTTATTATTAACAACAAGAACATCCTCTGCACCTGTTAATTTTTTAATAATATCTATTAGGTGAACATAACGACTACCACGTTTTTTATTATCAATATCAAATTCAAGATTTGAGTAATTAAAAGCAACACTTTCTATATTTTCCTTTATTTTTTCACTTAATAAGCTTCGTCCTAAATTTGTATGTAGTATTGTTCCAGTCGCATTTATCACCCTACGTAGTGAATTTTTATCTTCTTTTTCTACTATTCTTGCTACTTCTCCTACTATTTTACTAAGACTTGGCACTTCTGATAATTCTTCATTCAAAATAGCTTGTTTAATTTCTTCAATATATTGTTTTATTGCTGATTTTATCGCTACTTCTGTATAAGTATTCATTAGTTCTTTTATTTCATCTAATAACAATATCTTATTTATTGCTGGTATTTGTGAAAGTAAGTGTTTTGACATAGTGTCTCTCCTTTTATAGTTCGTTTTGCTATACTCTTAACCGCATTTATAGCATAGTCGACTTCTTCTTCTGTATTCATACTAGAAAATGAAAATCTAACTATTCCTTGATCTTTAGTCCCTAGTGCTTCATGCATTAATGGTGCACAATGCGCCCCTGGTCGTATCGCTATGTTATATTGTTCTGAAAGTACATCAGCTACATCAGCGGCAGGAATATCTTTGAAATTCATCGCAACAACTGCTGTTCTTTCTTTTGTAAAATCTCCATAAAATTCTAAACAATCAAGGTCTTTTAACTCATTATAAAATCTATCGGCAAAACCTATTTGTTTTTGTAAAGATTGTTAATACCTTTTTTGTTTATATATTTTATTCCCTCATGCAATCCTAAGATTCCCGCTGTATTTAGAGTTCCTGCTTCTAAACGTAATGGATATTCTCCAGGATGTTCTTTGTCAAAAGTACGGACACCACTGCCTCCAACTTTATAACGACGAATTTCTGGTTCTTTCAACCTTATGCAAAGTCCACCAATACCTTGTGGTCCGTAAAGACTTTTATGTCCTGTAAAACACAATACATCAATGCCCAACTCTTCCATATTTATCGGTATTACTCCCACTGTTTGCGAAGCATCTACAACTGAAATAATATTATGTTTTTTACAGATTGCCACTACTTTTTCTAGGTCGATAACATTTCCTGTTACGTTAGAACTATGCGTAATAGCAAGCATCTTAGTATTAGGTCTAATAGCCGCTTCTAAGTCTTCATAGCTTATCATACCTGTTTTATCACCGCGTACTATCGTATAGTCACACCCAATAGTTTCATGAGCTAAATAAATTGGTCTTAAAACTGAATTATGCTCCATAGATGTTGTCACAACATGATCTTCTTTATTCAATAACCCGAAGATTGCAATATTTAAACTTTCTGTTGAATTAGAGGTGAAAACCATTCTATCTTCTTCTTTTAATCCAAAAAAGTCCGCTACTGCTTTACGTGCTTCATAAACTTCACGAAATGCGTTGTTCGCTTCATAGTAACTTCCTCTTGAAGCATTGGCATACTTCCCAGAAGATAATACTTCGTAAACTTTATCAGCAACTTCTTTTGGTTTTTTTAATGATGTTGCACCATAATCAAAATAATAACTCATACCTTTTCCGTACTTTAGTTAAAATAATTTTATTTATTATTCTAACCTGCTCCCTTCTTTATTTTTTTGCTAAAACTCTGTAATTTTTCTACTCGACGTGTTACTCCCAATTTGTCGATATATTCTAAAATCGCCATTGAATATTTTCTACTTGAACCCGTCATATCACGGAATTCTGCAAGGGCCATCTTGTCATTAGTTGAAAAATGTTCTTCCACTTTCTTTATTGCTTGATCTAACATATCTTTATGTAGTACTAAATCAGCGTCTAATCGAATTATTGTATTATCTACTAATGAATCTAATAACTCAACACTTGCTTTTACTCCATTTGTTAAATCTTTTATAGTTGGCGGTGTGAATCCTCCTTGAAGTAATTCACGTTCAATACGTGCTTTTTCTGCCAGTTGTTTTTTATCATAATTTACTACAAAATTTTTTTCTGCAACTAGATTTCCTTCTAGACGTACTTCATTATTTTTTTATAAACAAATCTATCATCTCTAAAACTTCTTTTTGAGATAATTTAAATTTAGAAATAACTTCAATTTTTCGGTATTCCTACTTTTTAATTTATAACGTTTATGATAGTCGATTAAAAAGTTTTTTCAGTTTTTCTAAGACTTCTTCATATTTTTTTCTTGTGAATATAGCCTATTCTTGTTTGATAAATAAGTCCCTCTTCTAATAACTGCGCTATATCAGCTTCAACCTCATTTACTGGAAGTTGCAACTCTTTTACTATGTTGTCTTTAGCCACTAAATAATCTTGGTGAGATAATAGATAATTAGCTATTAAATCACTAGAATTTCCTTCTAACTGAACTTTTTAATTTTTTTCTAAAAATTTCTTCATTAAATCGACTATGTTTTTTTAGGATTAGCATCTAAGATAACCCCTCCACCAATAGTAATCATCGGCGAGTACGTTCTAATAATAAATTTATCATAATTCTTCACAGCTATTTCTTCTTCTAAACGAAGTTGAGCAAACCCATTACCCCCGGCTGCTAATTCTTCTGCTCCAAGAGGTACTACACGAGCCATAATTTCTTCAGTTCCTATATAAACGCGCACTCTATCCCAAAGCTCCAAATTAGCACTTTCATCATTTATAAGTTTAATTTCAGTATCAATCATATATGTTTTTGTTAAACTTCCCGCTGTTGCTAATGTATCTCCACGTTTAATATCATCAAACTTGATATTAGCAAGGTTTATAGCTGTTCTTTGACCCGCTGTCGCTTGTGTTACATCTTGAGCATGAACTTGGATATTTCTTACTTTAGTTTTTATCTCTTTTGGATAAATGACTAATTCATCTCCAACATTTATTACACCTTCTGTTAAAGTCCCTGTTACTACTGTCCCAAAACCTTTTACTTGAAACGCACGGTCAACATTAAGGCGTGCATTTTTTTCAATATTTCTTGCTTGAATATCTTCTGTTTTTTTATCAATAGTTTCTAATAAAGTATCCAACCCTTTTTTACTAATTGAATCTACCTCTATAATCGGTGCGCCCTCAAGAGGAGTACCTGCTGTAAACGCACGAATATCTTCTTTTACCAGTTCGCGATATTCTTCTTCAACTAAATCTATTTTTGTCATAACGATAATATAGTTTTCTATACCAAGAAGTGTTAGAATATCGAAATGTTCTTTTGTTTGTGGCATAATACCTTCGCGTGAATCGACTAAAAGTAATACTAAGTTAATTCCACTAACTCCTGCCAACATATTTTTTATAAATCTTTCATGTCCTGGAACATCTACCACTCCGCATCTTTTCCCACTTGGTAGGTCAAAATATGCGAACCCAAGGTTTATAGACATCCCACGTTCTTTTTCTTCTTGTGTTGTATCTGTTTCAATACCACTCAATGCTTTTATTAACGTTGTTTTCCCGTGATCAATATGACCTGCAGTTCCAATAATTACGTTATTATTCATCTAATTCCACCTTTTATATTAAAAGTAGAGACTATATTTACTTTTATCTCTACTCTTGAAAAATTTATTTTATTTGATAGTCTTTCAATTCTGTTACTACCCTTTTTATTCCTGCTTTTTTTGAATAGTACAAGCCTTTATATTCAATTTTCTCAGCTATTAATACTTTCACAACTCCATCAAACTTTTCCCATGCTACCTTTAGCATAAATCCGCATCCAGCACTTATAGATGGATGTGTCGGAATTAATGATGCCCCTAAATCCTTTGTAGCGCAAATATCATCCGCTTTTATCGCATCATGTGTGCTATTAAAAACCACTAATCCCTCTTCTATCATACTTCCTCCTATGGCTGAATTACTCTATTTGCTTTTCTCATGTCTTCTACAATAAAGTACATGTTTGTTGGATTACCTACAGCTAGGTCTATCTTGTTATAATCTATACACGCACCACAGCAAACAATTTCTACACCATTATTTTCTAGCTCTCTTAGTTCATCAAGAACATGACTTCTTTGTCTATCTACTAACAGCCCTCCGCCATTGTAGAAAATAATTTTTTTAGGTAGTACCTCTTGTTCTGTAAGTGCATATAAATACCCTTTAATCAAACGCTTTCCCTAATTCTTCACTACCATGTCCCATTTGACTTTTATTAATAACAACTATGTAGCTCTCATCTTTAACTACTGGCAATTCTTCTTGTGTTGCTACTTCTTTACGCGTAATCTCTACTTTAAATCCTTCTTCTATAGTTGATACTTTAATTTCGTGATTATTCTTTTCTGCAAATTTTTCTAAGCTATCCACATGTTCTTGAAGTCTTACCAATAAAGTTACTTTTGGCTCTTCTTCTAAAGTTCTTTTCGCTTGAGTTACTGGAACAACACATTTATCACAAAGAGTATCTATTACGACACCTTCTGTTACTTCCCCTTTTGATATAGTAACAATATATTTATCCTTCGCTTCTTCTACCATTTCAAAGTTGTACCCTAATTGATTCGCCATTTTTTCTAAATTTTGAGTCGCTATAAAATTATCAACTGTAGTTTCAACTACATCATTTTCTAATAATAGTTTTTTAGTTTGGATAACTGGTAGTGGACATGCTAACCCTTGAGCATTTAATTTTTTTCTTTTTTTCATATTTGAATATCTCCTTTTTATTGTAGTATTTTCTACTTCTGTATTTTTTTAAATTTATTTTTACTATTACGGCTTTTTCTTGTTTTTCAATAACTCTTCCTACGATTGCGCTCTTTATTTCTAAAGTGTTTAGTTTTTCTAAAAGTTGTTGAGCTTCTTCTTCAGGAATAGATATTAATAGACCTCCTGAGGTTTGTGGATCATACATTATCTCTTCCAATGCAAAGTCTTTTACCTGATAATCAACATTAGGCTCTACATATGTTCTATTTAATTGGCCTCCCGCTGTAATAACAAATTCATTTGCACATTTATATGCTTCTTCTATATAAGGAATATCTTTAATATTAATCTCTGCAGAATACTTACCATCTAACATTTCTACAAGATGTCCTAAAAAACCGAAGCCTGTAATATCTGTACAGCTATTAACATTAAATCCTTTCATCATATCAGCAGCGTATTTATTCAAAGTAGTCATTTGTTTGACACTTTGCGCGAATGCTTCTTCTGAACATTCTTTTACCATATGAGCTGTATTAATAATACTAATTCCTAGTGGTTTAGTAACGATAAGCATATCTCCTGGTTTACAATTATTATTTTGTAAAATTTTATCAGGATGTACTACTCCCGTTACAGATAACCCATATTTCGGTGTCGCATCATGGATAGAGTGTCCTCCAGCAAGAACTCCTCCAGCTTCATGAACTTTTTCTGCTCCACCTTTTAATATTTGGTGTAAAATCTCTAAATCCATATTTTCTGGGAAGGCTACAATATTTAATGCAGAAATTACGTCGCCACCCATAGCCCACACATCGCTTAGTGCGTTTGTTGCGGCTATTTGACCATAAAGGTAAGGATCATTTATCATTGTTGTGAAGAAATCCAACGTCTGGATTATAGCCTTATCATCAGAGATTTTGTATACCGCTGCATCATCTGATGATTCGTATCCTACTATTAAATTTTCATCATATTTCTTTGGAAGATCTTTTAATATATCTGATAGAGCCCCCGGCCCTATTTTTGAGTTTCAACCTCCACAAACAATCATATTCATTTTCTTTTCTGTCATGCTTACCTCCTGCACTATTATATAATATAATTATACTACCTTATGTTGATTTTTAAAAGTATTATTTAGTTTTTTTAATGTAAAAGAAAAAGAAAACTTAAGTGAGAATTCACCTAAGTTTTTCTTCTTATTAAATATCTTATATTTTAGTATCTTTTACCATCTAAGTAAACTGATGGAATTGGAGTTATTCCTTGGAATGCTCCGCTATTATTTTGGTGGTGTACTAATGCTACTCTTCCTCCAGAAATAGTTATTCCTACACCAATTTCAGTAGCTGATTTTGCTAATAGCGTATTTCTATGACCATAAGGATATGCTGTTGTTACATTTCCTATTTCATGGTATAAAGTATCTAGTAATCTTTGCGCTACTTGATCTGGAGTTCCATCATTTGTATTAATAGCAACATTATAAAGAATATGTTGCGCTCCTGGATATCCAGCTTGTGCTGCTGCTGCTTTTTCATATGAACCTGCTGGTCCGTGAATTGCTGCATTGAACGCACCTTGTAATACTGTAACAGAACGTGCTTTTGTCCCTGCGTTTAAAGCTGCATTTTCTTTTAATACGCTTAAAGCCATTCATTGCACGTAAGGCATTTACTTTACTGATATATGCTTGTCTAATTTGCTCTTCACGAGTTGTTGCTTGTGGCGCTGGTGCTGCAGCCTTTGGTGTAGCTGCTGGTTGTGCCGCTTGTTTTGGAGCTTCTTGTTTCTTCTCAGTATTAGTTACCTTTGGTGCTGCTGGCGTTGCATTGTTCATAATTGTTGGAGCTTTTGGTGCAACCGCTGCTGGTGCATTTAATAATGTTGTTGCTCCTGCTGGTTTATTAGAAGGTTGTGCGTTACCTGTTTCTGGTTTTGGCACTGTATTTTCTTTTGGTGCTGCTGGCGTTGCAGGCTTTGGAGTTTCAGCAGGTTTTTCTGTTTCTTTTGGTTCTGCTTTTGGTTGTCCTTCTTTTCCACTAACCGAATTGTCTGCATCAGTTGCTTTTTTATTTTCTTCTTGTTGAGCTTTAACTTCTGGTGTAGCTATTTCATAACGTACTGAAATTTTAAATTTATACCCACCAGTTTCTACTGTAGTATTGATAGTTTTTCTTTCTACTGCTGTATGTGGTAATTTTTTAGTAGGTGTTTTAGATTTTAAATCCAATTCTACTTCTACCGCTTCTCCAGGTTTTATTATATCTCTTTTAATAACAAATTCAGCTTTGCTTTCTTCAACAACAATACGTGCTACAACATTTGCTACTTCTTTTTCAGATGTTAAGCGTGCATAATAATGACCATTTTTTTCATATACACTTACATTTACTTCTTTAACGTTTACATCTACCGCTGCATTATTTACATCTAATGCATTTGTTGGGAGTGCTGTTACCCCTGTTAACAATACTAGCCCTGTTAACACTTTTACTCGTTATCTTTAATCCTTGTTTTTCTCATCAAAATATTCTCCTTAATCAATTTATTAATTTTTAAACTTTTTAATAGTCTCCTATATTATACTCCCCTTAAGTTATAAACTTCAATAGATTTTTCAAATTTGTAATGCAAATTCAATGTTGTAATATTGTTGAAATATTTCTTTTTTTAAAAAAATTACATTTTGTTTACTTATTAGTAAAAAAATTAAGGTAATTAGTTTTAAGGACTAAATTTTTAAGTATAATTTTAATTATATTTAAGGTTCAGTTTTTTTATAATGTGTATATAACTAGTAAATAGTTATAAACTTCATAAACTTTCCTTTTTCTATAAAAAGGCCGAGACAGATGTGCTCGGCTCTTTTTTTATAATTTTTTTGAATTGAAAAAAAGGAGAATTAACCATAAATTTATGGAATCCTCCTCTTTAATTTTTACTTCATTATCGCTTTGAATTTTTTTAGGAATCATAACCACTTCGGTAGTTAAATCTTTTCGAACCAAAACTTGGATCAATGCACTGTTTCCAGTACTCAAGATGCTTTTTATCTATTTCATGATTAGACGTCTCTACATTTTCCCCTTGCTCTCCTTGGACAGAGTACCAATATAAATATTCTTCTCCATTTAATTCTTCTCGAAAAAAATAGTTTCAACATACATTTTTTTCACGTTCTAAAGTTAAAAGAACACCTTCCATATTATCATTCAGAAATTTTAACCACTCATCTACTTTGTGACTCATGCCTGGTTTTACTCTAAATCTAGTAAGTTCCACAATCATAAAATTATCTCCTCTAATTTTTTTCGTTAATCCACGCTCTATAAAAAAATTTTTCTTGATTATTTATAAATATCTTCTTCTAATTGTTTACTTTGCTGAAACAGCATGCTACCATCTTCATTTACAATAACAATATTTAATTTCCCTCCATAAACACAGCCCCCGTCTATATTTATACGATTTTCTCGAATATCATAATAAGGTTCTTCTCTTACCGGACTGTGCCCATGAAAAATCTTTTTATCGTACTTTTTATCACTACTTAAATACGGCTCTCTTATCCAGACTATATCTCTATGTTCTTGATTCCAAAAATTTTTATTAAAATCTACTCCTGCATGAACAAAATAGTAATCCCAAGACTCATAGCGTGTCTGAAGTTTTTTTAACCATAGTCTTAATTTTTTTATATTCTCTAGCAAATTTTTTTAAAATAATATCTTCTATTTTCTATTGTCGCTTCTGGATAAAACGACTGTAATGTTGTTAATCCATTATTTCTAAAATAATGATCTTGGCGCCGACTATCAAGTACGTTATATCTCGCTTCTTTTAGTGCGAGATTAAACATATCTTCATGATTTCCCAATAAAACAACATGGTGAGAATAGTCTTTCTGCAATTTGTAAAAATATTCCCACACTAATTTTGTATTTTTCCCCCTATCACACATATCTCCAAGACAAATAAGTTTATCCTCTTTAGGATTGAATTTCACTTCATCTAACAGTTTTTTCATAGTATAATAACTACCATGAATGTCTGAAATAATAATTTTTCCTCACAAACTCACCTACTTTATAAACACTCTCTCGTATATTCCTTATAATAAAATATATCCCTCTTTATATCAATTTGTTTATTTTAATTATTTTTTTATATCATGTACTCTGGCTCTACATCACTGTCCCTTATGTCTTTTTGATACCAGACCACATCATACCAACGATTAAATTTATATCCCACATTTTGAAAATGTGCTACTTTTCTAAAACCATGTTTTTCATGAAACGACACACTTCCCTCATCTGGATAAGAAATACAAGAAGTTATTCGACAAATCCCTTTATCATATAATCTTTTTTCAAGTTCATTGTACAGTTTATCTCCTATACCTTCTCCTCGCACTTGTTCATCCAAATAGATTGTAATCTCTGTTGTCCATGCATAGGCTGCCTTTGGATAAAATTCTCCAGCATAGGCATATCCCAAAACTTCTCCATCTTTCTCTGCTACTAAAAATGGATATTTTTGAAGTGTATTGCTAATCTTCTCTTCAAAAAAATCTACACTTGGGACTTCGTAATCAAAGGTTATCGCTGTATTTTCTACATAAGGGCGATATATGTCAGCTATTCTCCCAGCATCTTCTAAGTTTACATCTCTTATTAGCATAACAACCTCCTACTATAACTTTTCTTTTTTTATCTTTTCAAGTAAAGCCTCACACCCCTGAACTACATCGCGATATGTTGCTTCAAAATCACCTGTATACCAAGGATCATCTATAATATGATTACGTCCAGCATACTCTAAAAGTTTTCTTACCTCACCTGCTTGTCTACCACGAATAAATCTTTTAATATTATCAATATTACTATCATCCATTCCAACGATATAGTCAGCCATAAGGTCATTATCGTTTAAAGGACGTGAATACATCCCCTCAACACTTATACCTACTTCTGCTAATTTTTCGCGAGTTCCATGATGAACAGGATTTCCATGTTCCCACGATGATGTCGCTGCTGAATCTATTTTTATTTTCTCGCTTAAATTTTCTTTTTCTACCATATCGCGAAATACCGCTTCAGCCATAGGAGAGCGACAAATATTTCCTAAACAAACAAATAACACTTTTACCATAATATTACCTCTTCCTCTTATACTCATATAATTATAACATATCTATTTTAAAACTAAAAAATATTCTTTATAAAACAGCTCTTTAAGAAACTTTATAACCTACTATAATATACTAAAAAAAGTATTGATTATATTTATATTTTTAATTATTTTTACAAACAGCTCTAATTTCTTTAGTTTCTTTCGGATATCATTTTTTTATTTAATTCCTCCTCATGATATAATATATTAAAAAGTATCATTTAGTAAGGAGCAGTATATGGAATATAATCTACTTTGTTTTTAAACGTACATCTACCCTTACTGCTCTTTCATTACCAAGAGAGTATCGGGAAGGATTTTATACTAAAAGCGGAGTTTGGACTAAACTAATAATTATAAAAGGGAAAATGAAATTTGTTTTCCTCGATGAACAACTACAAAGTATAAAAGAATTAAACTATAATAAAAAAACTGATACTGGTTTTTATAGAACCTAATAGCATTTTTCGTATAAGTCCAACATCAACAGATTTACAATTTCATATTGAATTTTATTGTGAAGCACAGGATTACTTTTTCAATAAATATGACTTAGGCGCTGCTCATCCCGAAGTTGTTAATGCAATGGATTATCTATCTCCATGCAAAGTTTTAGACTTAGGGGCTGGTCAAGGAAGAAATTCATTGTATCTTGCCTCTCTTGGCTGTCAGATTTCTGCGGTTGATACTAATGCAAAATTCTTGCAAGATTTGGTAGATATTTCTGTAAAAGAAAAACTTAACTTAAACATATTCAAACATGAAATAAATGAAGCTAATATAAAGGATACTTATGACTTTATTGTAGCCACAGATGTTTTTATGTATCTTAACCCCACACGTATTTCTAGTGTTATACACAATATGCAAAAACAGACTAGTATTGGTGGTTATAATCTTATTGTTAGCGCACTTAATACTATAGGCATTCCAACAATACCATTCCCATTTACATTTATAGAAAATGAATTGCTAGAATATTATTATGGTTGGGAAAATTATAAAAATATGAAGAGTATAAAGAAATAACAAAAAGCTCTCCATATCCTTATGTAGTACTTTTTGCTAAAAAAATTGAAACTTAATTATTGTACATCAACTCTATATTTTTTTAAAAAAACTTCAAAGGTTTATATTTACCTTTGAAGTTTCTCCTTTTATTATTTCAAACTAACTTTACATCTTGTTCTTCTTAAATTCAGCGATAGCCTCTTTTGCCAATTTATCAACGCGTTCATTTAATTCCACACCCGTGTGAGCTTTGACTTTTACAAAATTAACTTTTACCCTAGTTGATACCTTATCAGCAAATTCCTTATAATTTTTGGTATAATCAAGATTTGTTTTCCATTTACCCGTTGCCCATGATTCTATACCTTGGTAATCATAGAATAATGTTATTTCTGGAATTTTTTTGTCAACTGCATACCACATAACAAATTTTGCTGCTTCTAGTTCACCAGCTACGTTGTGTAATTCAGCATATTCTCCTTTATTGCCAGCATGCTTATATTCATAATGTTGATCTCCATCAACAATAACAACTCCAGAACCATAAATGCCATTTATCCTATCGTAACTACCATCTATATATGCATAAACTCCTTCGACTTTCTCCAGTTTTTCGCTGATAATTTCACGTTCATTCAAATATGCTTCTGCTTCTTCTTTTGTTTTAAAACTTTTGTATATAGCACCTTTAAAACCTACCACTTGCTTTTGACATTCTTCCCATGTTGAGAAAATCCCTACTTTTCTTCCATTTTTCACTGCATAAAATTTCGCCATAATAATCCTCCTAAGATTCCACTATACACTCTACTTCACTCTCTTACAAACGATTATTTTCTATTAACAATTATCTAATTTTAAATAATATCACTATATAATAAAAAAAATCGATGCGTTGCACCGACTCCATCTATAATTATAAAGACTGGCGGGAATGTGTGGGAATCGAACCCACCCAAGAGGCTCTTAACCCCTCATACTAGTTTTGAAGACTAGAGAGCACACCAGAACTCATCCACTCCCATGAACAAGATTTATTATACAATAAAATATATAAAAAGCAATAGCTTACCGTGGAAAGCAAACCATCTTAATACTACTTTTTCTCCACTTACCTTATCTTCTTTACCACTTACTGAAAAAAACTATTAATTTTCTTTCAAATATGTAGTATGATATACATATAAGAATAAAGAAAGGAGACAATATGAAAATTAATATTAAACTTGATTCAAATATTACAGATATAGAAGTTGTTATAAAATCTCCTGAGTTAAGTAATGATGTTATTGCGATAAAAAGATTTAGTGGAAAAAAAGCTCTTGCAAGTACCCAAAAAAATTATTTTTTTATAAAGGATGACACTGAATATTTTTATTCCTCTTAGTGATATTTTTATTTTTTTCGAAACCGATGATAATAAAGTTTATGCACACTCTTATGATAATTTTTTTACGAAGTGAAAATACAAACTTTATGAATTAGAAAGTATAATTCCATTTTATTATTGTCGAGTTTCTAAATCTGCAATAATAAATCTTCGAGCAATTTACTCGCTTGAAAAATCTTTTTCAGGAGCGAGTACCGCATCTTTTTCAAAAAGCAAAAAAACTGTTCACATATCAAGACACTATTACAAAATTGTCAAAGAAAAAAATTAAAAAGAAATGAGGTAAAAACTTATGAGAAAAAAAGTCTAATAGGTTTACTATTTATTATTTTTTTGCAATATCAATCGCATTTGGCGAATTAAACTTCTTTCCATCAGGAACTATATTTCTAACTTTAGGAACTATTATTTTAGGGTATTTTATTGTAAGAGGGTTAACTGATTTTTGATGTTTTTGGAACTATGTTACCAGCTGCACTACTATTTATTATTTATAACAAACACTTCCATTTTTGCAGCTATATCTACTGGAAAAAGTAATTTGGATTGCTATTCTTCTTAGCATAGGTATATCAATGCTATTTCCTAAAAAGTTAAAATATAGCTTCCAACGTAAAAAAGATAGATTCCGTGGATATACTAAAAAAACAGAAACTCAGGATTATTCTAACGTTACTTTTGGTGAAAATGTCCGCTATATTAATATTAACGAACTAGATTATTTCAGATCAACTACAACATTTGGCAGCACAAATATTTACTTTAAAAAATTAGATACTTATTCTATCAAAGATGTTCATATAAGCATTACAGCAACATTTGGAGATGTAAAAATATTCGTCCCTAAAGAATGGTCTGTCGAGAATAGAATCTCTTCGATTCTCGGAGAAGTTAATACTCCATTCTCTACTCCAAATACTAATGATGTTAAAATAATTTTAACAGGTAATGCTACTTTTGCTGAAGTAAGTATAATTTACATATAATAAATTAACGGTTAAACATAAAAAATCTCTTTAAGACATAAAATTAAACGTCTTAAAGAGGTTTTTCTATTCTTGTTCTTGAGATTTTTTCTGTTGTTCTCTTTTTTCCACTAACTTTGATAAGTAGATTGAACCTACAGTTAGTAGTATCACTAGTAATGAAGCGATTAAAAATTCTTTACTAAAAACGTTGGAACTAGTTGCCCCAAAGTTTAAGAAAACAATCGTTCCTGGTACAATACCTAGTACACTCGCTATCATATATTTTGTTAAACTTATATTAGTAAGTCCATATCCATAGTTTATCATATTATATGGAACTAAAGGGATAAGACGTAATATTACTAGGCTCATCATTAATTTTTCATCACTTACTCCAAAAATACGTGCATGTTGTTCTGGCTTCATCTTTCTCGCTAAGTAATTACGAACCCAATCACGCCCAAAACGTCTTGAGATAACAAACATTATATAACAATTTATAGATGCTCCTAAAAATGTTAACAAGCTACCTTCTACAAATCCAAATGCAAGACCTCCAGCTACAGCTAAGATTGGGACTGGAAAGAAAAACACTGGCAGTATCGCAAACATCAACACATAGACAATTGGTGCAACAACACCAAAACTTTGTATAAACTCCGTCATAATATTCTCCTTTTATATTTTCTAATTAAAATACTTTGAAATCTTTTCTAAAAATTCATAACTAATATAAGATGAAATTTTTATTGAAAGTAAACTCATCTGTCAACAATTTCGTACTTTCACTATATTCTCTGTAAGCCATCGAACACCAAGTTACACCTCGTAAACAATTAAAAATCAAATATCTATCAAAGCGAGCGCGATCATAGTTGCGATATTGGCTATAATCTTCTAAGAAATCATCAATCTCTTTTGGTGTTAAAACTATATCTGTTTTCCAAAACGTCGTTGTTGGTGCTAAAAAGTGTGCAAGGTCCTGCTCGCACTCTCCTATTAAAGCTTTTTCCCAATCAATAATATAACTATCTTCCTTGCTATTTCCAATCAAAAAGTTACCAGAATTAAGCTCTGTATTAATAATACATGGATTTTTTATTTTGTACTCCGTTGGAATAAGCTCTTTACAGATTTTTAAAAAATCTTTAATATATTGTGAAACTTGATTGTCTGCATTCTCCCAAGTTAAATATTTACTTGCCATGTTCTCGCACTCGTCATACATAAGTTGGAATGGATTTTCTGCTTTAATAAGATTATTTTTACCAAATGTTGTATTGTGAACTTTACTAAGCAAGTAACTCGCAATCTTCATATCCTTCGTATAATCTAATGCGACACCTTTTAAAAATCCCATCGTCAAATAATTATATGGCAAATACTCGGTAGTTGTCACAAGTTTATATGGTTTAGGCGTAACTCCACTATCTTTTAATAATTCCAAAGTCTCAAATTCGTATTCTATTTGATTATCCAAGTTCATTTGGCTCTTCATATTTAAACGAAGAACTTTCTTCATATTATCTTCATCGAATGTAAAGTTAATATTGTACTCTCCCAGCTCCTAATAGTTTGATATTCTTATAGCCTGTTTCTGCATAAAGTAAATCTTCTTTTTATATCAATATCAAGAGCAGCTCTACCTAAATAATAAGTAAGATTATTTTTTTCTCTAAAACTTTAATTAAATTTTCTAAAACTGAACTATCCCCATAGCTTGGCAAATCAAAAACTTCTTTTATAGCCTTCTTCATACCAATTAAGAAATATCCCCCATCTTCACTTGGATTAATAACAACATCGTGCGTTTCAAGTTTTTCAAAAGCCTCTTCTATTATATCTTTATCCAAGTTGAAAATGTCAGAACCAAGTAAAATAACTTTACTATCCGAGATAACCTCCTCTAATGCGTTATACATTTTATCACCTAGGTTATCACCCTTTTGATAATAAAATTTATCGCATGAAATAAGCTCTGCCATTTCTTTATCATCTGAATTGTTTCCATCATGGCAAACAAGTAGTTCTCTATTAGTTTCTGCTAATAAGTCATAATTTTTCTTCAACAATTTCTTTTGGATATTAACAGCTTCTGTTGGCGACATAAAGTCATAAAGACGAGTTTTCGTAGTCCCCTCTTTAGGAACTCGCGTAAATAATATAATTTTCTCTTTCATAAAATATTACAAAAGGGGAAGACTATGCTCCCCCTTCCTTTCATTAATTAATGATGATTATGTCCTGAATGATCATCTTTTTTAGCAGAATCATGATTAGCATGCCCTTCATGAGATTTTTCTGAACCTTTTGTTTCCTCACTAGGTTGTTTACAACAATCTGCTATTTCAAATTTATAATTGTGTTCTTTTTGTTCCATCTAATGCATTAAAAACATTTTTATACCCTAAATCAATAAGTTTTTGTGCAATTACCGATGAACGATCACCAGTATAACAATAAACGTATATTGGTGTGTTTTTATCTTCTGGTAAAACAGAATGAAGATTATCTAGATTTTTTGAATCTACGTTTTTAGCACCCATTGCATGACGTTCTTCGAAATCTTTTTTATCACGTGCATCCAAGAAGAAGTTATTAGCATTATGATCTAATAGTGCATCTTGGAACTTAGCTCCATTTAATACTGTATATTTTACAAATTCATACTTATACTCTTTTGTATTTTGAGCAATTTTTATATTTTTAAATCCTTGTTTTGTCAATTTGTCTAGCGCTTCTTTTGATTTATTGTTGTCATCACTATAAACAACAACTTTTTTCTCACGCCATGAGCTTATCCCTTCAATACTTTTATCGATATTTGCAACCGGAATATTAATAGCATATTTTAAATGCCCTTCTTTATAAGCTGCTTCATCTCGAACGTCTATAACAAGATAATTTTCTTTTTCCTGTTCATTTTTTTGGATATTCATTAAGTCATCACCTTTTACTGAATAAGCTGATCCTGAACACCCCGCTAATGTTAGTGATAATACCGCTGCTATACTAGCAGTTAAAATTTTATTTTTTTTCATTAAACCTATTTCCCTTCATACCTCTTTATTTAATAAAAGACAAGGTGAAACGTAAACTTTTATTAACACCTTGTCCTTTTAGTATACCCTAAAGGCCTATTAGTTACTAATAATTGATACTAACTTATTAATTTTTTATTAGAATTTGTATTCGTGTTCTTTTGCTCCATCCCAAGCGTTATAAACATTTGTATATCCTAATTCTACAGCTTTTTGAGCAGCTTTAGCTGAACGGTTACCACTGTAGCAGTAAGTGTAAACTGGTGCGTTTTTGTCTGCTGGTAGTAATGCTGCAAGATCTTTATCTATGATTCTTAACATCAATATTTTTAGCTCCTGCTACATGTCCTTTTTCAAAATCTTTTGCTTCACGAACATCGATAAATGTACCTTCTTTTTTATCAATAGCTGCTTGGAATTGGTCTGCAAGTAATGTAGTAAATTTAACTAATTCGTAGTCTTTATATTCTTTAACTCCTTTAGCGTCACTTACGTCTTTGAATCCTGCTTTTACTAATTTTTCAGCAGCTTCTTTACTTTTCTTACCAGTATTACAGTATACGATTACTGATTTTTCTTTCCAAGCACTGATTCTATCAATATTTTTTTCGATATCAGCTAATGGAATGTTGATAGCGTGTTTAACGTGCCCTTCTTTATATTCGTTTTCTGCACGAACGTCAATTACAAGGTGTTTTTCTTTTTCTTTATCATCTTTTTCGAATTTTGTTTAAATCTTCTCCTGACATGGCTTTTACTGTTGGAGTATTGCTATTATTTTCTGCAGGTTTAGATGATGAGCATCCCGCTAATGTTAATGATAAAACAGCTGCTATAGTTACAGCTAACAATTTACTTTGTTTCATAAAATTGTCTCCTTTGTATATATTGTTATTGTTTCCATGGCCATTATAACAGATTATATAATTTCATTCAATAGCGCTTTTTAAAATACTTAACAATTATTTTTAATTTTTATTTCTAATAAATATAATCAAATAACCTAGTATCAATACTATGATTGCTATACTTCAGGGTTTTTTAACGATGTAAATATTTTTAATGTTTTTCTTTATAATCAGAAAAAAATAATTTTTTTATTTTTTTATATTATAACATCTCTAATTTGTTTCAATAAATTCATTAATATTTTTTTACTTTACATCCTTCATAATGGACAATTTTGTCATCGAAATGCCATTGTTTCTCTATTAAACAAGTTTTTAATCCCAATTTTTGAGCTGGTTTTATATCGTAGAAAATTGAATCACCTACCATCATTGTTTCACCTGCAATTAAATTCTCATTATCCAAAATATTCCTTAACGCCTGCGGTTTAGGTTTACTTACTTTCGTCTCTTCAGAAATATACAGGCTAAATAATTCATCTAAACCAAGTTTTTTTAGCTTCAATCTTTGCTCATAGCTCTTTCCATTGGTCAAAAGGATTAATTTATACTTTTTGCTTAATTTTTTTAACTTCTCATTTAATTCTTCATTCGGTTCTATACAATCTATTATAAAAATCAAACTGCTTTTTTTATAATAAATAGCGCAATCTTTCAACGTTAAATGCAATCCGTATATTTCCATAGTCTTAATTAATCTTTCATTGCGAAGATTTATCAACTTAAGATTTCCTCTATGAATTTCTTTCATCAATTCGTTATTTATTCTTTTTATAAGTTGTAAAGAATTCATCATAAGACGTTATCTTATCATACCCAAGATACTCAAAAAAACTAATTTATTAGATTTTTTTCCATACCGTACTAAAGTCATACAATGTATTATCTAAATCAAAAATTAAATTTTTTTTTTTTCTCACCATCTCACCTCCTAAAAAATGAATTATTAGCTTTATTTATCATTATTTTATAATTAAAAAAACTAAAATCCAAGCAAAATAACTTGGATTTCAGTTGATCTTATTCTTCATATTTTATTGTAGGACGAGCCTCATAAACTAGCGTCCCAGGTGGAACACTCTTTTTCAAAACCGCATTTGCTCCTATTTTAGAATTATCCCCTACTGTGACATTACCTAAAATTTTGGCACCTGCACCGATAATAACATTATTTCCTATAGTTGGATGTCTTTTTATCGGATCTAATGTCGTCCCTCCTAAAGTTGTTCCATGGTACATAGTAACATTATCCCCCACAATTGCAGTTTCGCCAATTACAACTCCCATACCATGATCTATAAACAGACCTTTACCTATTTTGGCTCCTGGATGAATTTCTATACCTGTTATTCGTCTAGCGCGTTTAGCAAGTATTCTTGCCAAGGTGTGATGGTTTTTCTTATATAGCTTATGTGCAAAATAGTGATAGTTCAATGCCTTTATATGTGGATATGTTAAATATATCATAAGTTTAGACTCAGCAGCAGGATCTTCTCTAAGCACTCGGTTAATATTATAGCGTAAATTATCGAAAAACTTCATTACACTTCTACATATGTAACTTCATCAAACTCTAACATAGATAAATATTTATCTACTCCGTCAGGTAAGATTGTTACAATTTTTTTATCGGGATACTTAGCCGCTACTTTTTTCGCACCAGCAATAGCTGCTCCTGAGGAAATTCCAACTCCAATACCAGTTGTTCTCACGAAGTTTTTAGTTTCGTTTATTGCTTCATCACTTGATACTGTATAGATTTCATCCATAAGTTCTTTATTAAAGTTCTCTGGTATAAATCCTGTTCCAATACCTTGGATTTTGTGAACCCCTCCATGTCCTTTACTAATAGCTGGTGATTCTTCTGGTTCAAGTGCGATTGCTAAAACTTCAGGTTTATTTTCTTTCAAATATTTAGCAACACCAGAAAATGTTCCGCCAGTTCCCACTCCTGCTACAAAGATATCTAAATCTGGAACTTGCTCTAAAATTTCTTTCGCTGTAGTTGCATAGTGATATGCTGGATTTGCAGGATTATCGAAATTGACTTAAAGAAATAGCATTATCATATTTTTCACGAATTTCTGCTGCTTTATCGATTGATCCTTTAATTCCTAATTCTTTTGGTGTCTAAAATTAATTGTGCTCCGTATGCTTTAATTAACGTACGACGCTCTACACTCATACTTTCAGGCATAATAATAACAGCCTTCAATCCTAATACTGATGCTAAAATAGCAACAGCAATCCCAGTGTTTCCACTAGTTGGTTCTACGATAATAGTATCGCTATTTACTTTTCCTTGACGTTTTGCTTCTTCCAGCATACCAAGAACAGCACGATCTTTAACGCTTCCCCCTAAGTTATATTTTTCAAGTTTCACGAAAATATTTGTGTTGTCTATTTTATATATAGGTGTATTCCCTACAAATTTTAATGATGATAACATAATATCTCTCTCCTTTTTCTTTCGTTATTCATTTACATTTCGATTATATCATAAATTTTATTTATTGAAAAATATTTTAATGTGAATATTCTGAAAAATTTATTACAAAAGTAATTTTTTTAAGTATTTTTGGTAAATACTACTTTGAATACATTAAATACTTGTTTTTTTAGAAATTAACTAAATAGCACAAGAATTAATATATTCCTATGCTATCTGTAATAATTTTCTAATATCCTCTGCTAAAGGGACTTCTAAAGAAATTTCATTTTGTGTAATCGGGTGTTTAAACTGTAGATTATAACAATGTAATGCTTGTCTCTCTATAAGGTCTTTGTTACCTCCATACAGTTCATCTCCTAAAAGTGGATGGCCTAAATGACTCATATGCACTCGTATTTGATGAGTACGTCCCGTAAATAATTTTAATTTTCACCAAACTCACATCATTCTTTTCGTCATATTTTTCTAACCAAATTTGTGTTTTGGCATAATCTCCATCTTCTGCAAACACATCTGGTTATAATACTATCCACTTCTCTTTTTATATTGGCTTCTATAACTTGGTCAGCAACTTTTCCTTTTGCGAGTGCAAGATAAAATTTATTTATGTCTGTTTTTCCAAATAGCGCATGAATATGACGATGTTTTGGCGATTAAAACTAGTCCTGTAGTATTTTTGTCAAGGCGAGTGACTATATGTGGAATAGTAACATAGTTATTATCATGAAAATAAGTATTAACTATTTCTAAAAGCGAAGCATCTTCTTCATTTCTTGAAGGAATAGAAGGTAGATTAGCAGGTTTATTGACTACAAGAAAATACTCGTCTTCATAAATAATATCCAGATTCCCTTCTATAAAACGAACATGTTCGCTAAATTTTTCGCTTGGCAATGTTATTGTTACTTTGTCACCATTTTTCAAAATATAGCGGACATTTTCTTCTTTGTCATTTACCTTAATACTGCCATCATTTATCAAATTTTATCCTTGTTAAAGTTTTACGCGAGATGTTATTTTCTAACAAAAACTCGCGTAAACATTGTTCTTTTTCTATTGTATAAGTTAATACTAAATTAGTCATTGCTAATAAACGATCTTTTTACTCGTTGCCAAAAGCTATCATCGTTGTAACGAATAAACGAAATCTTTCTATCCTTTGCTAAAGTAATTTGTAGTTTTGATATTGTTTCATAATTAAAGTGTAAATGGTCAACACTTATACGATGATTATCAGCGTTTATAGGTTTTATAGTTAATTCATCATCTTCTGATAAAATTAGAGAATTCCCTAATGTTCTGTAAACCAGATTATTTAATGCTGCGATCTCTGTAACTTGGTATACAGCTGATTGTGGATGAATTACAGCCCCACCAAGACTTTTGTTATAAGCTGTAGACCCTGTTGGAGTACTTATGCATAAACCATCTCCTCTAAAACTTTCAAAATGTACACCATTTATATAAACTTTGGCCGCATAAGTCGTCCCTGTGTGATTATTTACCGTAATTTCATTTAGAGAATAATATTCTCCTACTAGTTTTCCATCTTCACAATATGCTTTTAACCTTAATACAGGGTATTGCTCTATTTTCGGCTCTAGTGCCAACATATCAAAAAATAATTTTTCAAAATTCTGAGCTGAATAGTCTGTGTAAAATCCTAAATGTCCCGTATGTATGGATAGAAACTTTATTTTATCTAAGTTATCTATATGTTTATTAAAAGTACGCAGTACTGTTCCATCTCCACCAATTGCAAAAACATAATCGGGATTTTCAGTATCTTCTGTCATATTACTAGCAAGAAGAAATTCTTTTAACTTATTTCCAATTTTTACCGAAACTTCATCATCCCTTAATTCTATGCAAAATTTACCTTTTAACATTTTTATCCTCTTTTGTTATTTTTTCATAATTTTCTAACCAAACATCTGCAAAGTCCGGTGCTAACGCTCCTTGATTGTTATCTATCCACTCTTGCAGCTTATTAACATTATATTTCAATATTTTATCAATCTTCTCCCCATAATTATAACGAACTTTATTCTGATTATACTCATCTTCATCTAATAAGAAGTATTTACCATCTGGATATTTTTTTATATCAAGGTCATAGTCAATATATTTCACACCATCTACATCATAAGCAAATGGGCTACTTAAATTTGAATAATAATGTACGCCATCTTCCCTAAACATGCAAATTATATTAAACCAACTTTCGCTATGGAAATAAACTAGAGCAATCTCTTTTGTTACCCAAGTTCGTCCATCGCTTTCTGTAACTAATGTTCTATTATTTGCCAAAATTAAAACTTGTTCATCCGCTTCAAGAACAATGTTTTTATGCCAAATTCTATGTATAGAACCGTCATGTTTATAAGCAATTATTTTTACTACATCCCCCTTTTGGGGCTTTCCATCTCTATACATACTCTCTCCTTTCATCATTTTATTCTTCATATCTTTTTTATTATATCATAATTATTCCTTCTTATTCCACCTTAATTATCTATTTCTCTCAATTATTTTTCACAAAATAAAAGAACTAGTTGTTAGATTATTTAAGCATTTTTTTACAAGCAAAAATTATTCCTATATTTCACTTGTAAAAAAATAAACTTATTTTTGGTAAACAACTAATTCTTTATTTTTCTTACCATGCATAGTTAGGTTCCTCGCATGTTAGCATTGAATTCAATAATTTCTCTGGTGTTTCTATTTTTAGCCCACCATATACACTATCTTGTACTTTAGGGGCTGGATCTAAATAATAAACATATTTTATATCAGAGCCATCTTCTGTTTCTATATAGCCGATTGCTGTAACATTATGTTCTCCTTTTAAACCTGGATATATTTTAGAAACATCCATTGTTAAATACATAGGATACCCATCCTTTATGTTTTTCTTTAATCTCTGCTTAAATAATGAAATTTCTTGTGCACTTTGCGTACCACCGACTACCACTTCTAAACGATAACCTGCTTGTCCCGTAGCTGGGAATTCATATCCAAACATATATTTATTTAATACTCTTATAGCATCTTTATTATGTGTTCCAAATGGTTCATAAGTCCCCATTTCTTTAGCTAATGTGAATTGATCTACATATACTCCGCGATATGATAAAATCATACTAACACTAGTAGGAGCACAATAATACCAAACTTTTTGTACTTGTGGTGTTACATTAAGTCTAACTTTTCTATTAGTTTCTTTTGGTGTTTCTTTTACTTGAGACGTTTCATTATTTGGGGATTTTTCTCCATCTTGAGTCTTATTTATAACCTCATTATTATTAATATTATTTTTTTATCATTAGGATTATTTTTCTTGACGGTTTACTTTATTATCTTCTTTTTTATTCTCCTCCGTCTTAGTTGGGAGCATCCTCTTTTTTTATCTATATTTTTTTACTACAACCACATAAAAAAACTAACAATTAATATCGCGTTTTAACAACAATTTTATAATTTTTCATCTCGTTCTCCCCCTTCTTTTTTTCCTACTATTATTTTAGCATATTCTTTCCTTCTTAGTCTATTTTCATCCTAGACTTACTAGCTAGTTATATCATATAATAATTTTTTTACAGAAAAAGACTAATTTTCTATTGACAAAGACAAAAATTTACTGTTATTCTATAAGTGTATATACTAGGGCTCTTTATATTCAGTTTGTCTCTGGAGTAATTATGAGAAGAATTTTCGGTAAAAGATTTTAGGGATATTAAATCTTCCTCTGGAAATACACTATTGAAGTAACTAAGCTGATATAATTTGCAAATACACCTACTAAAAATTTTAGTAGGTGTTCCTGTTGGATTAAACAAAAAGTCAGATGATTGTTTTACTAATCATCTGACTTTTTTATTTTATTCGTAATCAATTACTCCTAGGGCTATTTTAGCATAACGTGACATTCTATCTTTTGTCCACGCTGGCTCCCAAACTATATTGACATCAACTTTTTCTATCTCATCAACACCTAGCATAGCAGTTTCTACTTGTTCGATTATAACCGGTGCTAAAGGACATCCCATTGATGTTAATGTCATATCTACAATAGCATGCTTATTATCGTCACTCATCTTAACATCATAAACTAATCCTAAATTCATAATATCAATCCCTAATTCTGGATCAATTACATTTTCTAAAGCCTCTATAACTCTATCTTTTAAAGTTTCCATTTTTTCCTCCTGTTTCAAAAACTATTTATACTTATCTCAGCTACTCTTTTTATTTTATTACTAAAATCTGTAGCCAACTCCTTTTTTATACTCTTCTTTAATATAGTTACCCAGTTGAACTATATGTTGTTCTGTTTCTTTTCTAATCATACCTATCTTTATGTCAAAGTTAGATGTGTCATCTAATCTTAGTATATCTAACCTATATCCTTGTAAACGTCCTTTGGAGTCTGTAACTTTTCTAAACTCTAGTCTCTTAATATCACGTAGAGGTTCAAAATTAAACACGCCTTTATAAACAATTATTGAATCTTTATAGATTAAAACTTTAAGACCTTCATCTAGGTACTGCGCTTCACGCAAAAGAATATCCAAGTCTCTTTCTGTTTCAGGGAAATTCGATAAATAGCTCTTCGTATTCACTACGAGCATGACGAATTCTTCTTCTTATTGAAAATATTACACCTATAGTTATAGCTGATAAAACAAACGGTACTCCTATAGTCATAACATAATATCCCCATCCTATTGGTTTCAAGTACATATCAGAATAAAACGGTTTTTCTTTCAACTTACTTGTATAAGCATCTTTATTGTCTTTAACCCCAACTTCGTTAATAATCTGTTTTACACGATCTTTTATTAAACTACTCTTTGGGAGTGAGTCTACAAATTTACGTCTTAGCTCAGGTGTGATATTTACTTTTCTACTACTGCGTCTTCCATAAGTAACTTCTGGAATAGCATCAATACGTTTGTAAATATTTTCACTTGATAAATTAGTCAGTTTCCCATCTTGTAGTTTTCGACCATCAAGGAATTTTTCTAATTCTTTTTCTGTAGCTTTTAGCATTATAAAGCCTCGCTCATAGTCGACTAAATAAAATTTTTCACCTTCTTTGAGCTTTTCATCAACTATATTTTGTTCTTCTATAGCTACAACTTTTATAATTGAGTAACCAGAATCTCCAGAAAAGTCGTCTCCTTCTTTATATAATGTTTCCAGACTCCTAAAACTATTTATCGAAGCAACCATAAACACAAAACTTACTACAAACAATATTATAGCTATTATAATCGAAACTTTCGATCCTCGTATATAACTTTTTCTCATTTTTAACCCATCTTCTATCTTCTAAAATTATTTTTTATTAGGATTTTCTATTACCACCGCTCCATTTGGAGTTCCTGAAATGCATAAATCGCACATATTTAAGAATAATCCATGTTCAACTACACCAACAATATCAGCCAACTTGTTCTTCACTTCATCTATATTGAAACCATAACCTAGATGTAAGTCTACAATATAATTATGGTTATCAGTTACTAAAGTTTTCCCATCTTTTAGGCGCAATACTGGATTTAGTCCTAATTTTTCCATTTTTCTAATAGTATGGCTATATCCAAATGGTAAAATTTCTACAGGTAGATTAAAGTTCCCCAATTTTTCTACATCTTTACTTTCATCAAAAATCCAGATTATTTTTTCGGCAATATCCGCAACTATTTTTTCTCTAAATAGCGCTGCTCCACCTCCTTTTATCGCGTTGAAGTTTTTATCAATCTCATCTACACCGTCAACAGCAAGGTCGATATGATCTATTTCTTCTAGTTCCTTAATAACAAGACCTAAGCTTTTTGCTAGTTCCACCGTTTGAATCGATGTTGATACCATCTCTATATTCAAACCTTCTTTTACTTTTTCAGCTAGCGCATGAACAAAGTAAAACACAGTAGAACCTGTCCCAAGACCTACTATCATACCATCTTTAACATAGTTAACTGCCTCTTTACCAACAACTTCTTTTAAATTCATTTTTCGTTCCCCTTTTAATGATTTGTATATTTATTTAATATTATTTATACTCTACCAACTTGTAATTTTTCTTACCACGTCTCACAACTGTAAAACTATCTTCAAGACGCGAACTACTATCTACAGTGAAAGCTAAATCAGTAACTTTGTCCCCATTTATAGAAATTGCTCCGTTATTTACGTCTTCACGCGCTTGGCGTTTAGAAGTAACTACACCACTTTCAACTAGGAAATCTACTATATTGATATCATCTTTTGGTAATTGAGCTTTTGGCATACCTTTTACAGCTACTTTTAATTCATCAAGAGTTAGTTCTTTAATATTTCCTGAGAATAATGCTTTAGTGATATTTAAGGCACTCTCTAAAGCCGCTTCACCATGTACTATTTTTACTAACTCTTCTGCTAGAGCTTTTTGAGCAAGGCGTAAGTGTGGCTCTTTTGCCAAGCTTTCTTCTAGTTTCTCAATTTCTTCTTTTTCTAAGAATGTGAATTTTTTAATTGCTGAGATTGTGTCATTATCAGCAGTATTGAACCAGAATTGGTAAAACTCATAAGGCGTTGTTTTTTCTGGATCTAACCATACCGCTCCACCTGTTGATTTCCCAAATTTTGTTCCATCTGATTTTAGCATTAGCGGAATAGTAAATCCATACGCTTCTACATCACCGCGGAGTTTACGCATAATTTCTAGCCCTGTAGTAATGTTCCCCCATTGATCCGATCCACCAAGTTGCATTTTTACCCCATGATGTTCATTAAGATAAGCATAGTCAATACCTTGTAATAATGTATAACTAAATTCTGTAAATGACAATCCATTTTCTAAACGACTTGATACAGAGTCTTTTGCCAACATATAATTAACATTGATTAGTTTCCCAAAATCTCGTAAAAACTCAATCATAGACATTTTCCCTAACCAATCACCATTATTTACAAACTCGATATTTTCATCTCCTCTAAAAATATTACGCAGTTGATTTTCTAATTTTTTAGCATTTTCTGCAATAGTTTCTAAACTTTGTAATTGACGTTCTTCACTACGTCCTGAAGGGTCTCCAATAATTCCAGTTCCCCCTCCAACTAAAACTACTGGCTTATGTCCATATTTCGCAAATCTTTTTAATGTTAAAAATGGTAATAAATGCCCAACATGTAGAGAATCTCCAGTAGGGTCTGTTCCACAATAAATAGATACACTCTCCGTTTCTAATAGTATTTTTATTCCTTCTTCATCAGTTTGTTGATACACTAAATCTCTATATTTTAGTTCTTCTAACAAGTTACTCATGCTAACCTCCTTGTTTTTTTCATACGTATGTTTCCATTATATCACAATTTAGCTATTTCTTTGATAGTTTTTTTCACTATTTTTTTGACTATAAAACTTTATCATCATTATGATTTAATTTAGAGTTTTCTCAAAAATATGATATAATGTAGTAAAATATGTAACCAAGGGGATTTCTATGGAAAAAAAGAAGATTAGAACTTCATTTCTTAGGATTTTTATTAATACTTGCTATTTTCATTAGCTTTGGAGCTGGGATAGCTCTTGGTTTTGTCGGTGGATTAGTCAAAGATCAGCCCGTTTTAGATCAAAAAGAAATGAAAGAACAGATCAATAATATTAGTAAATAGTGAAGTTTATTTCGGTACTGGTGAAAAATTAGGTACCCTTAACTCTGAACTTATTAGAAAAACTGTAAATTATGAAGACTTAGGGGAAAATGTGAAAAATGCGACTATTGCTAGTGAGGACTCTGATTTTTACTCTAACAATGGTGTAGAAATATTCGGATTAATCCGCGCTGTTTATAGCGAAGTTACCGGAGCTCATACTAGTGGTGGTAGTACGATAACACAGCAACTTGTAAAAAACCAATTGTTAGATAACTCTCGTTCTTATGAAAGAAAAGCGAAGGAAATTTTATTAGCCCTAAGGGTTGATAATCACTTTTCTAAAAAAGAGATTCTTGAAAACTATTTAAATGTTGCTTCTTTTGGGAAGAATAGTTTAGGGCAAAATATTAGTGGAATAGAAACTGCTGCACAAGGTGTTTTCGGTATCCGCGCCAAAGATTTAAACATCGCTCAAGCAGCTTATCTTGTTGGTTTTGTTCAATCACCATATAGATATACTCCTTTTGATAATGCAGGTAATATTAGGCCAGATGAAGAACTACAAGCTGGTATAGAGCGTCAAAAATATGTTTTATCGCGAATGAAAGCAAATAACTTTATCAATTCTTCTCAATACAAAGAGGCTCTTGATTTTGATATTAAAGGCTCTTTTACTAAACAAAAGATTGAAGAATATACTGAATACCCTTATATCCGTGACGAGGTAACAGCATCTGTTGCAGAAATCTTAGCTGAACAAACAGCGGTTAAAAATAATAAACTCCAACAATTTAGAAATAACGCTACTTATCGAGCAGAATTAATCGAAAAAAGTAAAACAAAATTTATTACAGGTGGTTATAAAGTAAAAACAACTTTAGATAAGAAGCTTTATGATAAACTTCAAGAAACAAAAAAACAATTTGAAAGTTATCCAGCATCTTATCAAAACGGAACAACTTATCCATTAGAAATTGGAGCTTCAGTTATAGAAAATGATACTGGTAAAGTCTTAGCTTTTATCGGTGGAATGAATTATAAAAAACAACAGCTAAATCATGCTACTCGTACTAAACGTTCTCCAGGTTCTTCAATCAAACCGTTATTAGTTTATGGACCTGCTATTGATAAAGGGTATATTACTCCAAATTCAACTATCCTAGATAAACGATTTAATTATTACGGTTGGACACCAGAAAACTTTACAAGAACTGAATATGGTTATATTTCTGCAAGAAAAGCACTTGCTCAATCACTTAACTTATCGACAATTAGATTATATTCAGCTTTTGTAAATGAAGATCCTGTAAAAGAGTATCTTGAAAAAATGGAATTCAAAGGTATGACAGAAACAGATCATACATCTCTTGCTGCTTCTATCGGTGGGATGAGTTATGGAGTTTCTGTAATGGAAAATACTAGTGGTTTCTCTACATTTGCTAATATGGGAGAACACAAAAAAGCCTATATCATAGAAGAAATTCGCAACAATGATAATGAAATAATCTATCAAGCTAATCACACACCTATTAGAGTTTATAATGATTCTACAAGTTACTTAATTTTAAATATGCTTAATGATGTAATTAATGCAAGTTACGGAACTTCTGCTGATATAGCTAAACAACTTAACTTCAGCAGTAAAAACTTATTTGTAAAAACAGGAACTTCTGAATATTATAAAGATCTTTGGGTTGTTGGTGGTACGAAAAATATTACCGTCGGTGTTTGGAATGGTTACGATAAACCAGCTACTATACCAAGTTATGACTATGCTCATAGGTCTTGGGCTGCAATAATGAATGCTATTTATAGCTATGATAGTAAGCTTGTTTCACCAGATGTAGCCTTCACTAGACCAAATTCTGTAATAGATTTTTCTATAAATCCTTACAATAACGCAAAAGGTTCTGTATCCGATATGATTCCAAATGGTTTTGTGGAATTAACTAAGGAAAAAACTCTTGCGAAACTTGGATTTAGCATTGATAAAGATTTAACCTTTGGAGAGCCAAAATCTATTATGGAAAAAAATAACAAAGACAAAGATGATAAAGATAAAGATAAGAATGAAGAGTCTCATAGTCATTCATCTCATGACGACTCTGATGACTAATCTGTTCTTTATACATTATGAAACATAAAAAAGAAAGATTTTATAGGTCTTTCTTTTTTACTTCTATCCTTCTAATACATCATACATAGCTGTTAAATCATGTGCATCAGCAACTTCTGCCCAACCTTCAATATCATCTAACTCTTTCGCATGAGTTATTGTATATATTGCTTTGGTTAACGTATAAAATTCTTGCAGTGGTTTTATTAATTTCTTAAAGCTAGTTACCGCCCCACCACCTAAAGCTTCTTCAAACATTGATTGAGCTCTCTTTCCATCTTCATTATTTATAACATCTTCTAAAATAATACCAGAATGGGCAAGGTATAACATATAATTATAAACCGCCTTAAAAGTACGATACGCTTTTTTTATATTTTCATTTCCTTCTTCTTTATTGGTCCAACGACGCAAGCTTGTTACCTGGTTTTGTATAGGATCTTTTATCTCAGAAATTAAAAATGTAACAAATTCATCAGCAATTTCTTTTTCCTTCTCCTTTACTAAATCTGGAATAAATCCTTTTTCTAATAACCTGTTATAAAAATCTCCAAAAATTCTATCCAATTCGTATGTATCTTCTTCGGTTAAAAAAATCTTCTGGGGAACAAATGTTTTTTTAATACCGGAGGAAATTCTATAGTTTTTCCTACATTAAATGTCCCTACTGTCATATTTAGCGATTGAACAAAAATCATTTTTTTCTTAGATAATTATAAATATGATGTGCATCTTTAGCATAATAATTCTCGGTAAATTCTTGAAGTTTATTTGTCTCTTCTAAATCTTTTTCTAAAAAGTATTCTTCTAATTTCTTATTATATCTTTTATCGTATTTACGCAATTGTTTTAATTGTGGCAACGCAGTATTATAGGTATAAACACGTTGAAAGGTTTTTCTTAATAATTCTACTGTTATAGCCAAATGGCCACCTAAAGAATGACCAGCTGCAACTTTATAGCATGTATCAAAATTAGGCATCTTTTTCTTAAGAAATTTCAAAAATGCAAATGCAGAATCAATCTGACTAGTATTCTCTCCTGAAACTATTCCTGTATAATTGTAAAACCAATCACTCATATCATCAAGCTCAGTCCCTCGAAAAATTACCAACAGTTCATTGTACTTCTCCAAATAAATAGCTGTTGCTTGAAAACCATTTTTTGCAAGTTTGGGAGTCGATAGACCACAATTATAGACTACTATATCATCTATTTTCTCACCTGTAACATCTTGAATAATTCTTTTTATTTTATATTCAGCCGTACTTTGCTTCTTATTTCCTTTTATCAAATACTCATACCAAGCTAACTTTGCTAAAAGTAACGGATTATGGAAAAAACGTAAAAACATATTAATCCCTCTTCTCTACAATTTTTTTCTCTAGTTCTTTTTTTATATTATATCACAAAATATATTCAGTAAAACAATAAAAAGAGTCTAGAAAAAAATCTAGACTCTGATTTTTGATTATATTTTTTTACCAACTATCTTGCTTTTCTTCTCTTGATTATTATTGAAGCAGCTAATAGCACTAGTCCTACAACTACTGATGATTTTGTATTCTCACCTGTTTTCGGTAAGATAGCTCCTTGTTTTTGATTAACTACTATTTCTTTTTCTTTAGCCTTTGTTGTAGGGTTTGTTGGTTTATTTAGTGTAGATATATCAAATTCTGGTTTTTCTACTGTTGGTGCATCTTTTGATATTTCAAATTTGAATTCCGGTTTTTCTAAGATAGGCGCATCCTTTGTTGTAGCATGTAGATAGTCTCCTAATTCATATTGTTTTTTAATAGTTTTATATCTATCCTGTTTATCTTGCGCGATTTTTTGTAATGATTTTAATTCACCATTAGCTAATTCTAATTCTTCTTGAGCAATCTTTAATTCTTCTTGAGCTTTTGTTAGCGCCTGTTTCACTGCACCGCGACTAGCATCTAATCTCTGTTGGTCCTCTAGTTCTGTTGTAGCTTGTGCTAAAAGTTTATCAATTTCGTCAATTTGCGCTTCAAGTTTAACGATTTCTTCAGCTCTAGATTCTGATAGGCGTTTTAGTTCAGTTACTTCTTGTTCTTTTGTTGTAGCCTCAGCTTTAATATCTTCTAATTCTTTTTTCAGTTCACCTAGTTCTTTATTTAAACGAGTGCGTTTTGCTGTTTCGGCATCAACATTTCCTTGCAAACGAGCTATATCTTCTTCTTTTTGTGCTTCTTTTTGTTTCAACTTTTCAACAGTTTTTTCAGCTAAATCTTTAGCGGTTTGAGCCTCATCTACTTTGTTTTTCTAGACTGTCAGTTTTTTGCTTTATGGTCAGTTTTTGCTTGTTCTAATACTTTATTAGCATCATTCAATTCTGATTGAATTTTCCCAGTATTTTCTTTAGCTACATTGTACGCGTCCTCTAACACTTTTGAACCTGGTAATTGTACATTATCTATACTTTCAGGTGAATTTTTACTATATTTCTCTTCATATTTATTGTTATTTCCTACTGATGCTTGCGAAACGCTAATTACTGATATTTTTACCAATGTATTGCCTTCAGATTTTTTAGGGGTTGGTATAAAACTTAATGCTATGTTTTCTTGAGCTCCTAAAAGAAATGATGCATCTCCATAGTGTCCATTTGTTTTACCGCTATAGAAGAATTTTTGTACAGAATTATGAAGGATATCAAATAAGTATCTACGTGATACTTTTGAGCCATCTTTAATTGGTGCATAACTATATTCTTTGTTTTCATAATCGTTACCACGATCACTTAAACCATGTAGCCTAGCCGCTTCCTTAATACCTTTGATATACTGTCTTTCCTTGTCAAATTTACCCTCCATAGCAATACGAGCAATTTCATCAGCAAACTTTTGAGTATTCAAATTATATTTATGTGGTGGTAATCCGAATTGTTCTCTAACTTGATTTAATAAATGAGTGAAGTATTGCGAGAACAACTCTTTATCTTTATCACTCATATTTTTTTAGATCTACAAGATCAGTATCATTTTTATAATCATTAGGATTTAATTGTTTTAAGTACATTTTCTTTGTCAGCTTGTTCAGCTTCGACTACACGATTAAAAAGATTCAACACTTGGATTAGCTTTTAAATTCGTTAAATCTACGCATGAAATCATCACTTACTTTAAGAGTTGTTTTAGCTGAACCAAATGGATTAACCGCATTGTCTATTTTTTGATTTAGCTTTGCTTTCAGCCTGCTTTTGCAAGTTCTAATTTTTTTCGATTTCTTTTTACTTTTTTTGTTTTGTTCTTCAACCTTTTTTAACTAATTTTTTTCAATTTCTTCGTTTTTGCTTAGCATCACTTTTTAATTGCTTCTTCTAATTCTTTTTTTATGTTTTTTTCTAAATCATTTTTTTGCATTTTCTAAATCTTTTGGTTGCTTGTTCTTTTTCGATTTTTTTCTCTTCCAACAGCTTTTGTTGAGTCCTTCAACTCTTTTAGTTGCTTTTTCAATATCTTTAATCTGCTCTTGTTTTTTTCAGCAGCTTCTTTCAATTTATTTTTCAGCTTCTTGTGTTTTTTTCTAGCTATATCTTTATCGATTTCTTCTTTTGCAACTTCTGCTTGTAGTTTTTAATGTTTCAGCTTTTTGCTTTATCCTCTTTAATATTGTCAACTTTAGATTGAGCCTCTTTGATTTTTATCCGGCGTTACTTTCTCCACACTATCAAAAATCTTTTTGCTTTTCTTCAACTTTCTCATCCGCTTTCGTTACCTTATCACTTTTTATCCGCAGCTTCTTTTTTTCTTAGCTTCAACATTAGCGTTTGCTCGATCTGCTTCTACTTTTTGCTTTAGCAACATCTTCTTTTCTTAACTTCATTTTTCTTTTTGTCTTTGTAACTAAATTGTTAGCTGCATCTTGTTCTGGTGTTGGCGAATCAGCTGCGTGGACATCTTGTGCAAAAACCACTCCACCAATTACTGTAGCACCAATAGCTAATGTTGTTGTTAGTTTTTTTATTCACTTGTATATATTTCTCCAATCGTTTTTATTATATCATTATAGAATTTATTGTATTTTTGATTTCCTTTTTTTATTTTTTTAGCATTTTTCCCCTCATACTACTTTCGTTTTAATTATAAAAATAGAGAGGTTTAATTTTTATAACTCCAAAAACTATTTACTCATTTTTTTATATCTTTTCTTCAAATAGCCGTAAAATTAGAACCTTCTTCTCCGTGTTCCGAGTTTAATTAAACAATAATTTGAACTATTTTTACTTTTTCTTCTTTTCAATATTATTGAAGTAACTAGCATTATTAACCCCTGCAAATACTGATGATTTAGTATTTTCTCCTGTTTTTTTGGTAATATAGCCCCTTGTTTTTTTATTACGTTCGATTTCTTTTATTTCCATCACGTAATGCTGGACTACTAGGTTTAGTCGAATCAGCTGGTTTAGATGGCTTAACTAACTTGCTCATATCAAATTCTGGTTTTTTTCCACAGTTGGTGCATCTTTTGGCGTACCATATGTTAATTTTTTTCTAATTCATATTGTTTTAAAATAGCCATATATTTATCATATTTTTGCCTTAGCATCGGCACTTGCTATAGTTAAATTTTTCTTGTGTTGATTTTTAACTCTTCTTTTTACTAATGCAAGTTCTTCTTTTGCATTTTTTTAAATCTTCAATAAGTTTAGGATATTGTTGATGTAAATCACGTGCTTCTTGTCGATCATTTAATAATTTTTTTGCAACTTATCTTCTATTGATTTAATATCTTCTTCTAAGGCTTTAATTTCAGATGATAATTTTTTTACTTTGTTTGTCCCATCATTTACTTTTTCTTTTTTTCAACCAAGGTACCTTCTAGAGTTTTTGATATCTTTTTCAACTTCAGTCAATTCATCAGTTAAGTCTTTTAATAATTGGTCAGCTACTTTTTTTCTTTCTTCTAAATCTTTTAATTTGTTTTCCAACTTTAGTTAACTTTTTTCCGCTGTTTTTTTCTAATTCTTGCTCAACACTTTTTAGGGCTGCTGTGGCTTTTATTAAGTTCATCAGTACTTGCATCATCTTTCTGACCAGCTTTTTAAATCTTTAATTTTTTTGTTCTAACTTAGTTTTTTTCTGTGTTCAAGTCATTAATTTTCTTCTCTAAGTTATTTTTTTCTACTTTTTTTACCTTCTAGTTGTTTATCATTAGTAGATATATCTTGGATTTGAGATTTCAATTCACCAGTACGTTCTTTTTTTAAGTTTAATTTGATTTTTTTAGCTTTTTTCTAAATCTTTTTCCCCTTGAGCTACAGCTGCCTCTTCATTAACCAAATTTTTGCGATTTTGCTCTAATGCTTTTAGCTTTTTTTCTTCTTTTTTTCTTTAGTTGTTTTATCAATCTCTTTAGCAAATTGTTTCATTGTATCTTCTGTGATTGATTCAGTTTTTTTCTTAGTATTTTCTAATTTCTTAACTTTTTCTTCTAATGTTTTAGCTTTTTTTCCGTCTTTTTCTTGTACGGTCTTTTCTAAAAGCACCTTCTTTACTTTTTGATGTTTCATACTCTTCCTTTGCTTTTATCAACATCTGCCTTTTTCACAGTACCCTCTTTTGTTTTAGTAATTAAGCTCAGCTTCTTGGGAGAGGATATTTTATTAACATCATCAGCTTTTTGCTCCTTGAGCATTTACCATTAATATACTTCCTGCGATTACTGCACTAATTGTAATAGTTGTCTTTAGTTTTCTATTCATATAAGTCTCCTAATTTCATTTGTAATTTACTATTAAAATTTCAACCTTAATTAACTTTCAAATATTATATCCATACTATTTCGTAATGTATTTGAAGCTCTACTTATCCAATTTTTAGAAATTCTCTATTTTAAGCAAAATTAAATAACATAGCTATTATTAGTCAAGATCTTAATATTATAGGATACTCCCTTATATATCATATACGGTAACGTTTTTTTACAAATATTCTTCGAATCTTTAGCATCTCATAAATCTACATTAGAATCTTTTTATAATAACTGTATCTATAACTGCTATATAATAATAATTATTTTTTTATAATATAATTAACATATAATTTATGTTTATTATATATAGAAGAGTTTTTTTCTTTAATGTAGAATATTATTGTGTTTTTAAACCTTTAAATTTGGTTTTTATCTCACTGAAATACTCTTATTTATTTTACTATAAATACACAAATTTTTTTATTGTAAATTCCGTTACTTCTGCAATATAAAATTCGTCAAAAAAACCGCTATTAAGTATCCTTATCTTATTATCTTAAACTTCAAAAACAGTGCAAATAGCTATGTTCTCTTTATTAGGATTATTATATTCATCATCATATTTTAGTAGGAAGCTTATCAACGTTACTTGTTCCCTACCGAATATATTTAATTAAAATCCTATATATTATATTTTTTCACCAACTAAATACTTACCACATTATCTTTCATTGCTTTGATGACCATTTGGTAGTTATTTTTATACAATTTAATCATTTAAAATTGTCATAGTTTCTAGTTTATCAAAAAGAAAAAAATTTCAATGTTATTTATATAAAAATATATATCCTTTTTGAAGAAATACCAAAAATTTTAAGTTCACATTAAGTAGAAATAATAAATTAGTAATTTTTTTAAATGTTTTTTTATAATTAACAACTATATAATATCATCGAAAACTTAAATAACCTTAAAGTTTTTAATAAAACTTTAAGGTTATTACTTTATTTTTTTCTATACATTAAATCTAAATAGCATTATATCGCCATCTTTAACTTCGTATTCTTTTCCTTCAAGACGAACACGTCCAGCTTCTTTTGCTTTTACCATGCTTCCATATTCTAATAGGTCGTCGTAACTTACAGTTTCTGCACGAATAAATCCACGTTCAAAATCAGAGTGAATAATTCCAGCACATTCTGGCGCTAACATTCCTTTTTTGAAAGTCCAAGCACGTACTTCTTGAACACCAGCAGTAAAGTATGTCGCAAGACCTAATAAACTATAACTTGCTTTAATAAGTTTATCAAGACCACTTTCATCTATTCCTAATTCTTCTAAGAACATTGCTTTTTCTTCATCTTCAAGAGACGCCATCTCTTCTTCAATTTTTGCACAAACTACGATTACTTGGCTTCCTTCGTTTGCTGCAAATTCACGAACACTTGCTACGTGTTTATTAGCGTCAACGTCAAGTAAATCGTCTTCACTAACGTTTGCTACATAAAGCATCGGCTTCATAGTTAATAGGTGTAGATTTTTAGCGATTTTTTGTTCTTCTTTATCTAATTCTAAAAGACGCGCTGGTTTTTCTTCTTTAAGAATATCGCGTACTTTTGATAATACTCCAAACTCAGCCATAGCATCTTTGTCTTTTTGTTTGGCTTGCTTTTCGACACGTCCTATGCGTTTTTCTACACTTTCAAGGTCAGCTAAAATCAACTCTAAGTTAATTACTTCAATATCATATAATGGATCTACACCACCCGCAACGTGTGTAATATTTTCATCTTCAAAACATCTAACCACTTGGCAAATTGCATCTACTTCACGGATATGGCTTAAAAATTTATTTCCTAGTCCTTCGCCTTTTGACGCACCTTTTACAATACCAGCGATATCAGTAAATTCGAATGATGTCGGTACTGTTTTTTTCGGTTCTACTAATTCTGTTAATTTATTTAATCTATGATCAGGTACTTCTACAATCCCAACATTTGGATCAATTGTTGCGAATGGATAGTTTGCTGCTAGGGCTCCTGCTTTTGTTATTGCATTGAAAAGTGTACTTTTCCCTACGTTTGGTAATCCTACTATTCCGGCTGTTAATGCCATAGTAATAATCACTCCTTTTCTCTTTATTATTTATATATTGAAAAACAAATACTCTTTATTTTTCTAGAAACATTTAGGCCTTCACCTACTCAACTATCCTATTATACCATAAAAAAACTATATCTTAGCATTTAATATTATATTATTTGAATTATTTTTTTACAAATCATCGTTAATTTTATCCATTAGTATCTCAAAAAAATAGTAACTATTCTAAAAATTGCGTACTTTTACAAAAATATAGTTTAGTAGGTAAACTATATTGTAAGATATAAATATATCTAATAAATTGTTAGGACGGTGCTTAATAATGAAAAACTACAACTCAAATATTAAACTTGGTATCGCAAGTCTTAATGTTCAAGATTTGGAAAAACAAACTAATTTTTATAGACATATTATGGGAATGACGGTGTTGGAAGAAGATAAGGACTTCGTTCTTTTAGGTACTTCAAATAAGACTCCGCTTCTTAAACTGCAAAAAACTGCTCATAAATTTGTGAATTCTTACGGATTATATCATATTGCATACCTAGTTCCAACTGAACAAGATTTAGCCGATATCCTTAAACATTTTGTAACATCAAAAACTAGGCTGGAAGGAGGGGCTGACCACGGCTATTCTAATGCTATTTATCTAAGTGACGCTGAAGGAAATGGTATTGAAGTATACTATGATAAAGACGAAAGTTTTTGGGATAGACGTCCTGATGGAACTATCGTCGGCATTACCGAGAGATTAGACGCAGACCATTTACTTGATATCTCTAAAACTATCTCCCCATATGAATTACCCGCTGACACTATTATCGGGCATATTCACCTAAGTGTCCGTGATTCTAAAGTATCATCTGCATTTTATCAAAGTGTTTTAAACTTTTTAGATAAATTCACAGTGCCATCTGCAAGCTGGATTGCCCATGGAGATTATCACCATCATCTTGCTGTAAATAATTGGGCAGGTAATAACTTGAATGATAGACAAAAAGATTTTCCTGGATTAGCTTATTTCGAAATTATCGTAACAGATAAAGATGAATATCTAAAGCTTATTCAAAATATTAAAGCAACTAATACTACTATAAGAAAAGAAACTGAGGATGCTATATTTATAAAAGATCCTAATGGAATTGAAGTAAGATTAATAAAAAGCATTTAATTAAAGTGTCTAAAAAGAGGAGAACGGCTCGCCAATTGGCGAGCCATATATTATGAAAAAAATATTATTAAGTTTTTGGTATAACTATATTATAGTATTGCTACTTTTACATATACTTTAATCTATAATTAAAGTTTACTTAAAAAGTTATTTTTTTAATGAAGATACAGGAATAATTACTCTAAATTAAAAAAATAAACAACCTAGCTTTTATTAGCTAAGTTGTTCATTGCTAAAAAAATCTATTCCGATTTTTTCTCAATTATTTTTTTATTTTTTTATTAAAATCTCGTCTTGGCATCATAATATTATTGTCACACTTTAGACATTTTATTTTAATATCTGCTCCCATGCGTGTGATTTCCCATCTATTTGTACCGCATGGATGTTGCTTTTTCATCTCTACTATATCACCTAAGCCATAATCCATACTTCTTTCCTCCTATTTCTCATCTTTTCCTTTAAGCCTATCTTTGAAAACATTGTAAAAATCTCGACGCAACATAGTTTCTATGCTTGAATTTTTTCCTGCTTTTGCCTTACCAACAATTGTTATATAAGCTATATTATCTTCTATCTTATCAATCGCATCTAGCCTTAACTTATCGTGTTTGTATAAATAAGATTTATACACATCATTATTATTAGCAGAGTCTAGGATACTTTGGACTTCATTTTCTAAATTCTCTATTGTTGTCTCAATATTAATTGGAAACTCACAAACAGCTAAATTATAAGTCAATGAGTAATTGATAACTTGATTAATCGTACCATTAGGAATAAAATAAATCTCTCCACCTTTAGAGCGAATTTTTGTCGAGCGTAGTCCAAGAGAAAGGACACTCCCTTCAGCAATAAATGCCGCTTGATTATAAATTTTTACATTATCTCCGACATCAAACTGCCCTTCAAGAATTATAAAAAATCCAGAAATAATATCTTTTACTAAATTTTGCGCACCAAAACCAATGGCAACAGAAGCTATCCCTGCACTTGCAACTATACTAGTTGTATTCACTCCTACAGTTGCTAAAATTTGGAAAAAAGCAATAAAGTAAATAGTATATCTAACCGCACTTTTTACAAGTTTATGCAGAGTCTCTGATCTTTTTTCGTTAAACTTAATGTTGAATTTTTTATTGGCATTGTCCCTTGTTGTCATTATATAATCTATAATTTTGTTTAGGATTTTTCACGCCCTATAGTTGCTACTATAATTATCATAATTATTAATAGTGCTTTTTCTAAAAACTTAATCCAAAGATCCATATTATGGAATATGTTTTTAAAATCTTTTTCATTAATAAAATTCATACGCTAGTCCTTAAATAATGCTATAATTCTTTCGAATTCATCATTATCTTTAAATTCTATTTCTATTTTACCCTTTTTATTACGATTTTGTTTAATCGTAACAACTGTTCCAAGACGTTTTTTTAAGATATTTTCTTGTTCTTCTATAAAAATATCTTTCGCTTTTACTTTTTTAGTCGTTTTGGGTTTAGTCAGATTATTAATATACTCTTCTAGTTCACGAACAGACATCTGACGTTCTTTAACGCGATTACACACTTCAATCATAGCCTTTTTAGTTTTAAGCGCTAATAATGTTCTTGCATGCGCAGCGCTAATTATGCCTTTTTCTAGTTCTGCTTTTATTTCTGCTGGCAATTTCAAAAGGCGTAGGCTATTAGTTATATATGGACGGCTTTTCCCAAGTTTTTTAGCAAGCTCTTCTTGAGTAAGTTCCATCTTGTCCATTAGATTTTTATAACTTTCTGCTTCTTCTAACGACGATAAATCTTCACGTTGTAAATTTTCTAGAACGGCGAAAATCATCATCTCTTCGTCGCTCATCTCTTTTATAATAGCTGGTATAGTTTTTTTACCTAAAAGCTCAAAAGCACGGAAGCGTCGTTCTCCAGCGATAATATAATATCCTTTTACTGCTTTTTTAACAACTATCGGCTGTAATAATCCATTCTTTTCAATAGAATCTTTTAATTCATTCTAATTTTTCTTCGTTGAAAACTGTACGTGGTTGATATGGATTTTTTTTGATTTCTTCCAGAGGAATATCCACTACTTTATCACTATCTTCTACTAAGTCTATATGTTCAGTAGCAAATAGCATCTAAACCACGCCCTAATCCTTTACCTAACTTTTTAGCCACGTTCAATCACCTCTTTAGCTAATGATAAATATTGTTTTGCTCCATTAGAATTTTTCGCATATTCTATAATTGGTTCCCCAAAACTTGGCGCTTCACTTAGACGAACTGTTCTAGAGATAACTGTTTCAAATGCCTTACCTTTGAAATGCTCACGCACTTGCTCACCTACTTGATTAGAAATATTTGTGCGACTATCTGTCATTGTAAGCAATACTCCAAATATATCTAATCTAGAATTAAGATGTTTACGAACTATATTAAATGTATTCATCAATTGGCTAAGACCTTCAAGAGCATAATACTCTGTTTGAACAGGGATAATAACCCCATCAGCAGCCGTAAGTGAATTCAAAGTAATTAATCCTAATGATGGTGGACAATCTATTATTATGTAGTCGTATTTTTCTTTTATATCTGCTATTGCATTTTTCATGCGTTGTTCACGGCTAATCGCAGATACTAATTCTACCTCCGCACCTGCTAAAGCAATACTAGAAGGCACAATATCTAAATTCTCATAAGCAGTTTTTATAATAACATTATTAATATCAACTTCATCTACTAAAATATTATAGATCGATTGTTCTAGACCTGCCTTATCTATTCCAACACCACTAGTAGCATTAGCTTGTGGATCAGTATCTATAAGCAACACTTTCTTTTTAAGATGTGCTAAAGATGCTGCTAAGTTTATTGAAGTCGTAGTTTTACCTACTCCACCTTTTTGGTTACATATCGCTAAAATTTTCATCGTTCTCCTCTTTCTTCAAATAACGAGGAATAGTTACTTTTATAACTATATTTTTCCATATTTTCTTCTTCCTCTTTATTTAAATCTATTCCATATTTTTTTCTTCTAATTTTTGCTATTTCTTTTGTTAATTTAATTACTAATTTCTGTGCATCGTAATTAGCATTTGCAGATACAGGTTTAACATCTTTTTGATTTTTTTAAATATGTATCTATTTTTTTCTTCTGTTTGCGAGACATTTAAATTTTTGTGATAAAATTTGTGATAAAATCTTTTCTTGAGCAGATTCATCAAGTTTTACCATTGCTCGTCCGTGACGCTCTGTTATCTTTTTCGAATTAATTGCTTCTATTACTTTTTTACTTAATTTTAATAAACGCAATTTATTAGCAACCGTCGCCTGAGTTTTACCTAATGATTTTGCAAGTTCATCTTGTGTTAATTTGTTTATACGCAATAACTCTTGATAAGCATGTGCTTCTTCAATCGGTGTAAGCTCTTCTCGTTGAATATTTTCAATAAGCGCTAGTGTCGCCATTTGTTCTTCAGTTAATTCTTTTACTATAGCTTTAGTAGTCGCATGCTGTAAGTATTTTATAGCACGAAGACGACGTTCGCCAGCTATTAACTCATAGAATCCATTCCCTATATCCCTAACCGTAATGGACTGTAATAAGCCATTTTGTTTAATAGATTCTGCAAGTTCTTTTATTTTTTCTTCTGTAAATTCATGTCGTGGTTGATATTTATTTGGTACTATTTTATCTACTAATATTTCTCGTAAGACATCATCATCTGAAATACCAACTTTTTCAGCTCTCTGTGTCAGATCATATAATTTACTAAATGGTTTTACACTTTGAGCCATGAAGGACTCGAACCTTCGACCCTTTGATTAAAATCAAATGCTCTACCAACTGAGCTAATGGCTCATGGCTGGGATACCTGGATTCGAACCAGGGAATGACGGAGTCAAAGTCCGTTGCCTTACCGCTTAGCTATATCCCAATGTTATAAAGAATGTTGGGAAAGAGTGAGTTCGAACCACTGAACCCTGAAGGAGCGGATTTACAGTCCGCCGCGTTTAGCCTTCTTCGCTATCTTCCTATATAAAAAAAATGCCGACAGGACTTGAACCCCCGACCTACTGATTACAAGTCAGTTGCTCTACCAACTGAGCTAGGCCGGCAACATGGTGCCTCGAGACAGAGTCAATTTGCCGACATGGGGCTTCAATCCATTGCTCTGTAACTGAGCTATCGAGGCAAGTATTAATTTTACATAAAAATGGCGGTCCCGACGAGAATCGAACCCACGATCTCCTGCGTGACAGGCAGGCGTGATAACCGCTACACCACGGGACCAAGATATTAAAAAATTGCGGGAGATGGATTTGAACCATCGACCTTTGGGTTATGAGCCCAACGAGCTGCCAGACTGCTCCATCCCGCGATAATAAAAATGGAGGAGGAAAGGGGGTTCGAAGACCTGCGAGCTTTTACACTCCTGTCGGTTTTCAAGACCGATCCCTTCAGCCGGACTTGGGTATTCCTCCCTTGATATGGTGGACTCTGCAGGACTCGAACCTGCGACCGATCGGTTGTGAGCCGTGGCTCTAATAACTGAGCTAAGGTCCGTGTTCCTTTAAATTCACTAAACATTATTGGTGGCAGCGGGGGATCAGACTTCCCCCGACCTTACGGGTATGAACCGTACGCTCTAGCCAGCTGAGCTACGCCGCCAATAAAGGCTTAAATTCAATTTAAAATGGTGGAGCCTAGCGGGATCGAACCGCTGACCTCCTGCGTGCAAAGCAGGCGCTCTCCCAGCTGAGCTAAGGCCCCATTATAATTATTTTCCAATGGTCAGGAAGACAGAGTTCAGACCTACGACCTTGGTCCCCAAACAAATTATCTCAAGCTAAGGCTACTTGAGGTTTTCGTCGCGCGCCAAGAGGTCAGACCTAACCTTTTGATCCGTAGTCAAACGCTCTATCAGATTGAGCTATGGGCGCTAATGGTGCCGAGGACGGAATCGAACCGGTACGGTATTGTGCTACCTGGTTTTGGGCTCCTGTGCGTCTGCCGGTTCCTGCCCGGCACTATATTAACTGTGGAGCGAAAGACGGGTTGAGCCGCGACCCTCACCTTAGCGAGGCGATCGCTACCCTGAACTACTTTCGCGAATATTAGGCAGGGTGCGGGTGAAGAGGTCGAACCCCACGCCGACGAGCGCCGATCAAGTCTGAGTGCGTCTGCCAATTTCGCACACCACCGAAAGAATGGTGAGCCGCTGAAGGGACTCGAACCTTCTGACCCAGCGATTAAAAGTCAAATGCTCTATAACTGAGCTAATGGCTCTAAATTTAAGCGGAATTGCCGGCCAGGGGCAGACCGCTACTGATTACAAGTGGTTGCTCTACCAACTGAGCTAGGCCGGCATAAATGGTGGAGGTTAACGGGATCAACCGCTGACTGCACAAAGGCAAGTGCTCTCCCAGCTGAACAAACCTCCAAAATTGCCTGGCAACGTTCTGGTCTTTGCAGGGCGTACCTTAACTCGTCGGCTGACTAAAAGACGCTTCTGTACTTTCTGTGTATCGGTGTAGCAGTGTCCTCTTCGCTATCGCCACCAGACGAAAACTTGTCATTATCGTATATTATATCATCTTTTCTTTCTCTTGTCGCCAAATTTCTTCAGAACTTCACCTTGATTAAGTCCTTCGACCCGGTTAGTTTTAGTCAGCTTCAGCATCATTTTCACTTACACTCCTAACCTATTCTCCTGTCGTCTTCAAAGGGGTCTTCATATTCCGTGAAATCTCATCTCGAGGGCTTCATGCTTTAGATGTCTTTCAGCTCTTATCCCTTCCGTAGTTTGGCTACCCAGCTATGCCACTGGCGTGACAACTGGTACACCATTGATACGTCCATCCCGGTCCTCTCGTACTAAGGACAGCTCCTCTCAAATTTCCTACGCCCACGACGGATAGGGACCGAACTGTCTCACGACGTTCTGAACCCAGCTCGCGTACCGCTTTAATGGGCGAACAGCCCAACCCTTGGGACCGACTACAGCCCCAGGATGCGATGAGCCGACATCGAGGTGCCAAACCTCCCCGTCGATGTGGACTCTGGGGAGATAAGCCTGTTATCCAGGGTAGCTTTTTATCCGTTGAGCGATGGCCCTTCCATGCGGAACCACCGGATCACTAGTCACTTTCGCACCTGCTCGACTTGTAGGTCTCACAGTCAAGCTCCCTTGTGCCTTTACACTCTGCAAATGATTTCCAACCATTCTGAGGGAACCTTTGAACGCCTCCGTTACTCTTTGGAGGGCGACCGCCCCAGTCAAACTGCCCACCTGACACTGTCTCCCGGTCTTTGCCGAGGGTTAGAATTTCAATACAGCAAGGGTAGTATCCCAACAGCGCCTCCTCATACACTGGCGTGCATGATTCCTAGGCTCCTACCTCTCCTGTACATACTGCATCAAAATTCAATATCAAAGCTGACAGTAAAAGCTCCGTGGGGTCTTTCCGTCCTGTCGCGGGTAACCTGCATCTTCACAGGGTCTATGATTTCGCAGAGTCCATCGTTGAGACGGTGCCCAAATCATTTACGCCTTTCGTGCAGGTCGGAACTCCCGACAAAGGAATTTTCGCTACTGGGACCGTTGCAGTTGACGGCCGCCGTTTACTGAGGCTTCAATTCATCCTGCGAGTTACCTCCTAGCACTCCTCTACGCTTCGGCACCGGGCAGGCGTCAGCCCCTATACTTCACCTTTCGGTTTTGCAGAGACCTGTGTTTTTGATAAACAGTCGCTTGGGCCTATTCACTGCGGCCTACTCTCGTAGGCACCCTTCCCCAAGTTACGGGGTCACTTTGCCGAGTTCCTTAACGATGGTTCTCTCACTCACCTCGAATTCTCTTCCCAACTACCCTGTGTCGGTTTTGCGGTACGGGCACCTCTTATCTCGTGTGGCTTTCTTGAGAGTTTGAGCTCATTGAGCTTCGCTACTTCATTTGCTCCCCCATCACACTTTCAGTCTTACACAGTAGCGGGATTTTGCCTACTACTCAGCTTTGTGCTTAGACGTCCTATTCCATCAGGACGATCAATTAGCCTCCTCTGTCCCCACTTCTCTCAATCGATATTTGGTGGTACAGGAATTTCTACCTGTTGTCCATCGGCTTCACCTATCGGCTTCACCTTAGGTCCCGACTTACCCAGAGCGGACGAGCCTTCCTCTGGAAACCTTAGTCTTTCGGTGGATAGGTTCTCACCTATCTTTCCTTCTGCACCGGCATTCTCATTCTAACCTCTACTGCCTCCAGCTCAGCTTCTGCATGATGTTGAACGCTCTCCCTACCATATAACATTAGTTATATCCGCAGCTTCGGTTGTATGTTTTGGCCCCGGTACATTTCGGCGCGATGTCACTCGACCAGTGAGCTATTACGCACTCTTTAAATGGTGGCTGCTTCTAAGCCAACATCCTGGTTGTCTGTGCATCATCACATCCTTTTCCACTTAACATACAATTTGGGACCTTAGCTGGCGGTCTGGGCTGTTTCCCTTTCGACTACGAACCTTATCACCCGCAGTCTGACTCCCGTTGATATTTATCTGGCATTCGGGTTTGTCTGAATTCGGTAACCCGGGATGGGCCCCTGGTCCAAACAGTGCTCTACCTCCAGTAAACTCACAGCGAGGCTAGCCCTGGCTATTTTCGGAGAGACCAGCTATTTCCAAGTTCGATTGGAATTTCTCCACTACCCACAGCTCATCCAGACACTTTTCAACGTGTCCTGGTTCGGTCCTCCATTCAGTGTTACCTAAACTTCAACCTGGCCATGGGTAGATCACTTGGTTTCGGGTCTACTCCATCATACTATTTCGCCCTATTAAGACTCGCTTTCGCTTCGGCTCCATGTCTTCCACTTAACCTCGCATGATAAAGTAACTCGCCGGTTCATTCTACAAAAGGCACGCCATCACCCCTAAAGAGGCTCTGACTGACTTATAGCATCACGGTTTCAGGTTCTCTTTCACTCCTCCGGGGTTCTTTCACCTTTCCCTCACGGTACTGGTTCACTACTCAGTTCACTAGGTAGTGATTTGGCCTTACCAGATGGTCCTGGTAGATTCCGGCGAATTCCTCGTGTTCCTGCCGTACTCAGGTGCTCTCCTCACGCCAACTTAGCATTTTGCAGTATACAGGACTTTTTACCTCTACGGTCTATCTTTCCAAATAGTTCTACTACTCACTTTCATCTACGCTTTTGTCTGAGAGTCCTACAGCCCCAATATAGCATGCATTGGTTTGGGCTCTTTTCCTTTCGCTCGCCGCTACTTAGGAAATCGATTTTTCTTTCTCTTCCTACAGGTACTTAGATGTTTCAGTTCCTGCGTTACCTCGCTTTCGCGTGCCGCCCTTTTAAAAGCGGTGGTTCCCCATTCGGATATCTACGGATCTTTGCTTGCTACAGCTCCCCGTAGCATTTCGTCGTTTGTCACGTCCTTCTTCGGCTCCCTAGTGCCAAGGCATCCTCCGTGCGCCCTTTACTACTTAATCGTGTGCTAGCTTTTTACGCTTCGTTCTTCTTCCTTGAACTCTTGTGAATAAGTTTTTACAACTTACTTACTTTCTTTTCTCAGTTTTGTAAATCTGTTTCTTTACTTATAGAAAATTATCTTTGATCTAATATATATATTCAGTTTTCATTGTGCTTGAGTATTCCTTGAACACTCAAAACTAAACGAATTATCAACGTATTCCTTATCCTTAGAAAGGAGGTGATCCAGCCGCACCTTCCGATACGGCTACCTTGTTACGACTTCACCCCAATCATCTGTCCCACCGTGACCGGCTCCCTTCTAAAAGGTTAGGCCACCGTCTTCGGGTGTTACAAACTCGTGGTGTGACGGGCGGTGTGTGCAAGACCGGAACGTATTCACCGCGACATTCTGATTCGCGATTACTAGCGATTCCAGCTTCATGTAGTCGAGTTGCAGACTACAATCCGAACTGAGAATAGTTTTATAGAGGGTTGGCTGACTCTCGCGAGCTCCTTCTCTTTGTTCCTATCCATTGTAGCACGTGTGTACCCCAAGTCATAAGGGGCATGATGATTTGACGTCATCCCCACCTTCCTCCAGTTTATCACTGGCAGTCTATCTAGAGTCCCCATCTTACTGCTGGCAACTAGATATAAGGGTTGCGCTCGTTGCGGGACTTAACCCAACATCTCACGACACGAGCTGACGACAACCCTTGCACCACCTGTATCTGTGTCTCAGCAAAGGTCAGAACAACACAATCTCTTCGTGTCCTCACAGTATGTCAAGACTTGGTAAGGTTCTTCGCGTTGCTTCGAATTAAACCACATGCTCCACCGCTTGTGCGGGTCCCCGTCAATTCCTTTGGTTTCAACCTTGCGGTCGTACTCCCCAGGCGGAGTGCTCAATGCGTTAGCTGCAGCACTGATCTCTTATGAGGACCAACACTTAGCACTCATCGTTTACGGCGTGGACTACCAGGGTATCTAATCCTGTTTGCTCCCCACGCTTTCGCGCCTCAGTGTCAGTTACAGGGCCAAAAGCCGCCTTCGCCACTGGTGTTCCTCTAATCTCTACGCATTTCACCGCTACACTAAAATTCCACTTTTCTCTCCTGCACTCAAGTTTAACAGTTTCAATGACCCTCCACGGTTGAGCCGTGGGCTTTCCCATCAGACTTATTAAACCACCTGCGCGCGCTTTTACGCCCAATAATTTCCGGACAACGCTTGCCACCTCACGTATTACCGCGGCTGCTGGCACGTAGTTAGCCGTGGCTTTCTGGTTAGAGTACCGTCTCTACTATGTATAGTTACTACATATCATTCTTCCCTAACAACAGAGCTTTACGAGACCGAAATCCTTCTTCACTCCGCGGCGTTGCTCCGTCGAGGCTTTCGCCCGATTGCGGAAGATTCCCTACGCTGCCTCCGTAGGAGTCTGGGCCGTGTCTCAGTCCCAGTGTGCCGATCACCCTCTCAGGTCGGCTATGCATCGTCGCCTTGGTAGGGCCTTTACCCCACCAACTAGCTAATGCACCGCAAAGCCCATCTCATAGTGTTAGCATAACCAACTTTTTAAACATCAACCATGCGAGTTAATACTGTTATCCGGTGATTAGCTATCGTTTCCAATAGTTGTCCCAGTCTATGAGGCAGGGTTCTTTTACGTGTTACTCACCCGTTCGCCGCTAAGTTTTTCTAGTGCAAGCACCGAAAAACTTCGCTCATTTGCATGTATTAGGCACGCCGCCAGCGTTCGTCCTGAGCCAGGATCAAACTCTCCAAATAAATTTGTTGGCAGTTTAGCTCTTTAAAAAGTTTTATGTTTCTTTTTCAAAACTGTCCTTTTTGGAATTAACGTTGACTTAATTCGTTTAGTTTTCAATGTTCAAGTTTGTTGC